>Ga0180007_10003464_pt1 | contig 17556 bp, 16 predicted proteins | sample MM_PC_MetaG_FD_121122 | JGI IMG/M metagenome (GOLD analysis project Ga0180007, IMG submission 121122) | Groundwater microbial communities from the Aspo Hard Rock Laboratory (HRL) deep subsurface site, Sweden - MM_PC_MetaG | ecosystem: Environmental > Aquatic > Deep subsurface > Groundwater... | reverse complement strand
GGCTTCTCGTCCTCTTCAGTAAAAAGTATTTTGGTAGCGGGAGCGGGACTCCCTTCGTTCCGTCTCAGGGCAGGCTTCTCGTCCTCTTCAGTAAAAAGTATTTTGGTAGCGGGAGCGGGACTCGAACCCGCGACCTCCAGGTTATGGGCCTGGCGAGCTGCCAGCTGCTCTATCCCGCGTCAATGGCATTTGTTTAATTGCTTTGATATTATATTATAATCTCAAATTTATTGCAAGGTAAGCTATTATTTGGCTTGACAGCAATGATTCAAAGGGGTAAACTTTTTTCTTGACATTTGGCGGCCTGGACCAGGAGAGGAGGGTCTCATGTCAGAGTGTACAGCGGAACAGCCGGTTGCAAAGAGCAAGAATCAGTTGAAATTGGAAAAAGCGCTTCTTGATCAGGCAAAGGTGTCTCGGGATTTGGCGACCAAGGCGGGAGAATTGGGATCTGAAACGAAAGAAAAAAAGAGGGCGACTCTCGAATCTCAGATTGTTCGGTTGGATATGCGCGCTGAAAAGATTGCCGCGGAAATTCGGCGTCTGAACTTGGCAATCAAGAAGGATCAATTGGCTGAGTTGGCGGCTGATATCGAACGGGACGAAATTCACAGCGCATTTACCGATGGGAATTGCGACAAAGCAATGTTGAAAAGAATCATTGCCAGCGCTCGCAAAGCGCTCAATCTTCGTGCGACTCGTCTGGTTATTGAAAAAGATGAAAAGGAATCGCTGGAATTTTTGCGAGGAATCGTTTCCGCGTATCCGAGCGGTTGGACAGCCAATGATGATGCGGCCAAACGCTACAAGTATTTTCTTGTCAGGCGGTTGATGATCATTTTGCAGGATACTCCGTCTTATGGAATTTCAGTGGACGCATTGATCAGCTGGCTGGGAGAGGAAAATGCCGCTGCTTTCATCGTGCCGACAGTGGACAAAGATGAGCTCATCGAAGCGATCAAGCGCGGAAGTGTCCGAAATAAAGACGGCGAGCCGGTGACTTTCGAATCTTGGGAAGAGCGGCGCACGAGAAAGGTGGGAAAGCCCAAGGTTGTGATCGAAGAAGTTGATCCGCTCGGACGAACCAAGGTGGCGATCGTGAAGCCGGAGCTCATGAGCGAACCGGTGGAGAATTTGAAAACCTTGACCTCGCTGACCGGACATGAGGTTAATCCGTTGATGAAAGCCAATATCCGTCTGGTGGCGGAAATCCGCGGATTTTCCGGTGAAGAGCTGACCGCGATTCCCGGAATCGGACATAATCGAGCGGAGAAAATCATTGACGCGATTTGCATGCTTTCCGATGTTCAGGCTGAAGAATCTGCGGCGCAGGATGATGAAGATCCTGAGCAGGAAGAATCAGCCGAGTAGTTGAATATATGTCCGGGGCGGAACTTTGCCCCGGACTTTTTTTTTGAATAAAATTTTTGCGCGGCTGTTCAAATTATTTTTTGGGGGAATTGTCAAAATTCAAAAATAACATTATAATTGAAGTAGTATTCGGCAAAGAGGGGATGAAATTAAATGTATTTTTAATATGGCTAAAATAATTGCGGTGGTTAATCAGAAAGGCGGAGTGGGAAAGACAACCACCGCTGTAAATTTGGGTGCGTATTTGTCGGCGCTCGGCAAATATGTGTTGTTGGTTGATTTGGATCCTCAGGCAAATGCCACTTCCGGACTGGGAATCGATTATCAGAATTTGGAAAAAGGAGTTTACGAAGCGATCGGCGGAAGTTATCTCATTAGAGAAGTGATTCAGCCGACCGGTCATGTCGGTTATCGTCTCGTTCCGGCAACGCAGTCTCTGGCGGGCGCCGGCGTGGAATTGGTCAATCTGGATAAACGGGAATTTCGGCTTTCCGATGCATTGCTTGAAGTTCGCAGTGATTATGATGTTATTTTAATCGATTGTCCGCCATCGCTCGGACTTTTGACGATCAACGGGTTGGTGGCGGCGGACAGCATTTTGATTCCGGTTCAGGCGGAATATTACGCGCTCGAAGGATTGGGGCAATTGATGAATACGATTTATCTTGTTCAGGAAAATATAAAACCCGAATTATCTATTTTGGGCGCGGTAATTACAATGTTTGACAAGAGAACGAGATTGTCCGATCAGGTGATGCAGGAATTGTACAAATTTTTTCCCAATAAAATTTTTCGTTCGGTTATTCCCAGAAATATCCGTCTGACCGAGGCGCCGAGCCACGGGAAAACGATTTTGAATTACGATCCGCTGTCAAAAGGAGCGAAATCTTACGAGCGTTTGGCGCGCGAGCTTTTGGAATTGTTGTAATGGAAATTGCTAAAAATTATCCGGCGGGTTTATTAAAATAAACACAAATAAATTATGAATAAAATGATGGGATTGGGAAAAGGTCTTGGCTCTCTTATTCCCAGAAAAAATTTAACCAATGTGGTTTCCGAAGAGAACAAGAATTTTTTGTTGGAAGAAAACAAGAATCAATTGTTGCAAATACCTCCGGAAGAAATAGAAATCAATCCGCTCCAGCCGAGAAAAATTTTCAATCATGAAGACTTGGAAGAATTGATAGAATCAATCAAGCAGTATGGAATCATACAGCCTTTGGTTGTGACGAAAATCCCGGGCGGTTATCAGCTGATCGCCGGTGAAAGGCGATTGAGATCAGCAAAGATTGCCGGCTTTGCAACTGTTCCGGCAATTGTGCGCGATGCGAGCGAACAAGAAAAATTGGAATTGGCATTGATAGAAAATGTGCAGAGGAAAGATTTGAATCCCATTGAAAAAGCGATCGCTTATGAACGATTGATGAGCGAGTTCAATTTGAATCAGGAGCAAGTGGCGGACAAAATGGGAATCAGCCGATCGGCCGTGGCAAATACGATTCGCTTTCTCGGTTTGCCCGAGGAAGTGCAAAAAGCTCTGGCTGACGGAAAGATCAGCGAAGGACACGCCAAGGTGATTGCCGGAATGGAAAATGAATTCGAGCAGTTGGAATTTTTGAACAAGATTTTGCAATTTAATTTCACGGTGAGAGACGCGGAAAAGGAGATGAAAAAGAAAGCGCCGGCGAGAAAATCAATTGCTCTCGCGAGCAAAGAAGCGGTTATCGAAGAAAAAGAAGATATTTTGCGCAGTCAATTGAATACGAAAGTTAATATTAAAAAGAAAGGAACGGAGGGCCAGATTGTGATTGATTTTTATTCCGAGGAAGAATTGAATTCGATCATCGATCAAATTGTAAAATGATTTTTTTATGAAAAAGATTTTGTTAATGTTGGTTGTCGCGTGTTTTGTGTTCGTCGGAGCGGGTTGTGAAAAGAAGAGCGGCTATATTTTTTCTTCCGATGAAGTGAAAACAAAAGTTCAGGGCTGGATGGTTTATACCAATCCGGCGTATCGCTATGAATTGCGCGTGCCGCAAACTTGGACATTCAAAGATTCCGGAGAAGACGGTTATACGGCGGAGTTTTTCCCGAAGACATCTTCAACGAGCGCATTGATAATCCGCAGTCAGTCGAATTGGCAGGAGCCGATAAATTTGGAAGAATATTATAAAAAGCAAACGCGAAATTTGTTGGAAGAATTTGATTCGAGTGAAATAGAAATAGGCGGAACAAAGGCGATTTTATTCCAAGATATTTCCGGAGAAAATACGGACGCAAAGATTGATGTGATTGCTTTGGATTTGGGCGATCGGATTATTGAAATAACGATTGCCGGGGAAAATGAAATGAGCCGGGCGATTGTGAGCAGTTTGAAATTTTATCCGGCAAACGCGCCGGGCGGATTGTAATTCGAAAAATTTTGCAAAAGAAAAACCGGGAGACGCGATCGTCTTCCGGTATTTTTATTGCCCGCTCAGTTCGCGGGCTCGACTGTGAATGAATTTCTTTTTCGAGTTGTTTTAATTTGAAGCAGTCCGCTCCAACCTGCTTTCCATAAATATCCATTTCTGCCGGCGGGAACATTGTCCCACCTGGTTTTATCATTTATTTTTATCCGAACAGCAATGGGCGTATTTTCAAAATCCAGCGTCCATTGTTCACCTTTTCTCACAGGAAATATGTCGTAGATTTTTTCTTCCGGCTGGAAATGATTGTGGTCAACCAGCAATCCGTGTTTGATGTTGACATCGGACGGAATCGATTGTCTGGCAATCGGATAGAAATGATATACCAGATAGATTCCGCCGGCGATCAATCCGCAGACAAAGAGGAATGAGATGATCGCTGACAAAAATCCGCTTTCGGAATCGGATGTTTTTTTCGTTTCGGCTTTTTTTGCCGGTTCGGGCGGCGGAGTTGCCGCGGGCGCAGGTTCAGCCGGCGCTGTTTGCGTTGTCGTCGGAGTTTGTTGCTCGGACGAACCCATGAGTTGAAGCAGAAAATACAGCAGGCCGATTCCCAGAACTCCGCCGGAAATTATCAGCTTCTGATCTTCTGGAATTTCTGAAAAAAGGCTGAGCGCCAGCAGAGTACTGCCGGAGAGAAGTACTGCTATGGGCAGCGCCATGAGTTTTTGTTTGTTCATGGTTTTCCTCCGAAAACGCCGAGCATTGATTTGATTTCATCCAGAAGATTCGAACCGATGATCATCTTTGTGCTTGGGTTTTTTGCCATTTCACGATATGCTTTGAGCGCTTCTAGAGAAAGAAACGCCTTTGCTTTTTCCGGCCGCGGCAATTTGCTGAATCCGTAGGCTCGCGCGAGAAAATGAGCCTCGGTCAAAGTTGCTTTTCCTTGCGCTTCCGCGGTTTGAATAGCAATGATCGCGACTTCGCGATCTTTTTCCGCTGCAATCACAGCCACGCGTTTTTCCTGTTCCGCGGTAACTAATTGCGCTCGCATTTCCAGCGCGTGCTTGGCTCGATTTTCAAATATTTCCGCCAGATCCTCATCAACGATTTCGAATTTCGTGTTGACCACGATTGATTCAATTTCAATGGGGAGATGTTTGTCGCTTATTTTTTTTCTTAATGCTTCCTCAACTTCTTCCACCATTTTGACAGGAACATTTATTGCGTCTTGCAGATACAATTTTTCAAAGCGTTTGCTGAATTCCGATTCGATGATGTCTCGAATTTTTTCTTCCAGCGTGCTGGCATCATGTTTGTCATCTTCTGTGCCGATAAAATCATAAAAGTTTCGCAACTGTTCTTCGACTGAAATGTCTTGCCTGAATTTGATGTAATAGGTGAGGCTGACTTCCCTTGATCGGAGTTCAGTCAAACCGTAGGCGTCATTTTTGATGGTGTCGGTCGGATCATCATTGACTCGGCAGACAACCCTGAATTCACTCAGGTTTGTCGTGATTATTCTGGTTGATAGAATATCGTGAACTCCTTCGAGCGGCCAGAGAATCAATGACCAGCCGGGATATCTGATGGCAACTGCCCTTGCTCCCAGCCAGTCCAGCACCGTTATCTTTGCCATTTCTGTTTTCATCAGGCTCATGACGAGCCACATTCCGAGGATTCCGATTCCAACTGCGAGAATTGCCAGCATTGTCGTGTCCATGATTTCCTCCTCGCTGTTCTGTTGTCAATGTTCTGAGTGGGTTATTTTATAATAAATTTACGGTTTTGTCAACTTTGGTGCTTGTTTTGTGTGAAATATGAAATGTTGAGGGAGTAAATGAAAGTTTTTTTGTGTAAAAATAGAAGAACATTGACAAAGATGGTGAAAAAGGATAAATTTGATATTGGCGACAATTTGAAAACAATCGCAAAAGGAGGCGCGAATGAACGCAGTCTGGTTGAAAATATTGCTTGTTTTACTGGGTTCAACGGCTTCGCGCCAATCGATTGAAATTAATATTCAGGCAAAAGCTTTTAAATCGGGCATTGAACTTTTTCCCATTGAAAACGGCGCAATTCTCAGCCGGGGAGTGCGGGCGGAATTTCAGGTGAAAATTGTCGCGCCTCCGAGAACGATTGTTACCATTCGAAAAACTTGCAGCGCGAAAAAAAGTTTCGGGCGCAAGAGAAATAATCTTCCGCGCGTTTCATATTTTTCGAGAAAAAGGATGTCGGCAACAGGCAAATTGAATTTTTGGCGAATGTTGTCGCCCGCGCCCGAGGGAAAATGTTCATTGGACATTTCAGCGGGAAACAAAGAACAAAGTTTCACCGTATTTCGCCGATAACAAAACCCGCCGTTCGAAAACGGCGGGAAATTTTTTTAAAGATTATTTTTCCAGCAGACTGAGAACAAAATTTATTGCAATATAACTGCCGAATATTACTATCAATCCGACTCCGGACCAGATCATGGCGTCTCTGCCTTTATCAATGTAAGCGGTGCGGCCGGCGGAAAAAAGCCAGAGCAGTCCGCCGTAAATAAACATTACCAAGGCGAGCGAGCCGCTGATGCCGACAATGAATTTTATGACGCGACCGATCACGACCGACGGATCGTCAACCGCTAGAAAATTGGGAAGCGTGTAATCAGCGCCTGCCGTTGCTTTCGGTCCGACGGGAATCGCGCCGCCTGCGGGAGCGATCGGGATTGCTCCGCCGGCCGCTTGGCAAGTGACATTGCAAATACCGGAAGTGCATTGTTCTCCCGAACTGCAAGCTTTTTCATCATCAATACAAGCGTTTTCCACACAATTGGTTCCGATGCATAGATTGATTGTGTTAGCATCGTTTGCGGCCGCAGTGATGCAGGGATCAATGTCAACATCGCAACAATAGGGTGTTGCGAATATCGCTACGAGCGGATCTTTTGTAATTCTCGCGGCATTTGTCGATTCTCCCGCAAAACAAAAAACCAGTATAAAGATAAATGATAAAATCCAAAATTTTTTCATAATTTAATTATTTTGAAAATTTGGGAAGTATATTCTTCCATGATTTATTTTTAAAATTTTCAATATGCTGGCGCGCGGTTCTGGTTTTTACGAATCTCAGCCATTCGGGATTCGGTCCTTTGCGATTTTTGTCGGTGATGATTTGAACGACATCGCCGTTTTTCAATGTTCTGTCAAGTGAAACCAATTCATTGTTCACCATTGCCCGCGATGCTTTGTTTCCAATGTCGGAATGAATGTGATAACCGAAATCAATGGGCGTGGCGCCGTCCGGCAGATCGATCACATCTCCTTGGGGAGTGAAAACGAAAATTCTGTTTTGGAAAACATCGATTTTCGCGCCTTCGAGAAAATTCGCATTGTCTTTTACTGTCTTCAGCCAGCGGGCGAGCTCAGCCACCCATTTGACTTCTTTCGGTTTTGACGGAGTTTCCTTGTAATTCCAGTGCGAGGCGATTCCGTATTCACCTTGTTCGTGCATTTCGCGCGTTCTGATTTGAATTTCCACGATTTCTTGATCTTCTCCGAAGACGGCTGTGTGCAAAGATTGATAACCGTTCGGTTTCGGCTGAGCAATGTAGTCTTTTATTCGGCCTCGAATGGGTTTCCAGGAATTGTGAACAATGCCGAGAACAGCATAGCAATCGGCAATGGAATCAACGATTATTCTCATTGCAACCAAGTCGTAAATTTGGTTTACATCTTTGTTGTATTTTAGAAATTTTCGGTAAAAGCTGTAATAATGTTTTGTCCGTCCGTATATATCATAATATTTTACATTGGCATTGTCTAATTTCTTTTTCAATTTTCTGATCATTGAATCAAGAGTTTTCTTTTTGTGCGGAAAAATTTGCTTGATGATTTGTTCGGTCGCGATGAATTCATCGGGATACGCATATTTGAAAGCGGCGTCTTCCAGCCGAGCTTGCAATTCTCCGATGCCGAGCCGATTGGCGATGGGCGTGTAAATTTCCAGAGTTTCCGAAGCGATTCGTTTTTGTTTGTTGGCGGGCAATGCGTAAAGAGTTTGCAGATTATTCAGGCGATCGGCGAATTTTATCAGAATTACTCGAATGTCTTGCGCCATGGCAACAAACATTTTTCGCAGATTTTCCACATAGCGATCAATGCCGCGATATTTTACATGGCTTAGTTTTGTAATTCCTTCGACCATTTTCGCGATGTCAGCGCCGAATTCTTTTCGAATGTCTTCGAGCGAAGTGGCAGTATCTTCCGGCACATCATGCAGAAGCGCGGCGATCAGAATCGGCGCGGAAAGTTTGAGCTCGGCCAGAGTTTGCGCTGTGCAAAGACTGTGTTCAATATAGTCGACTCCGGTTGCCCGTTTTTGTCCGTCATGCGCTTTTTCGGCAAATTGATAAGCGCGCTCGATCATTTTAAGATCAGCTTTGGAAACATTCGGTTCCGCTGTTTCGAGCAATTTTCGCAAAGTCATATATTTTTTTATAATTCTTATGTTTATTATATCAGAGTCTGAAGAATCGTTCTACCGGGCGTTGATTGAAAAATAATTCAATGTGTTTTCTGGCGGCGTTTGATTTTACGAAGTTCAGCCATTCGTATTTCGGCCCGGCTTGTTTTCTGTCCGTAATGATTCGGACCGTGTCATAGGTCGCCAGTTCGTGATTCAATTGCACGGGCATGTCATTGACAAAAGCTTCCGCGCATTTATTTCCGACTTCACTGTGAATTCTATAAGCGAAATCAACGGGAGTGGAGCCGGCGGGCAGGGAAATGACATCGCCTTTCGGAGTGTAAACATAGATGCGATCCTGCAAAATTTCCGCTGAAAAAGTTTTTAGAAATTCTTCATCGTCTTTGCATTGCTGTTGTCTCTGTAAAAGGTCATTTATCCAGAAAGGTTTTTTTCGTTTTGTATTTTTGTAATACCAATGGGCGGCGATTCCGAAATTGGCTTCTTCATCCATTTCCGGTGTTCTGATCTGAAATTCGGTCGGCCGTCCGTTCAATCCGTAAACAGTCGTATGAAGACTGCGGTAGTTGTTGTTTTTCGGCGAGGCGATATAATCTTTTATCCTTTTTTGTTTCGGCCGCCATTGTTGATGGATCACGCCGAGAATGCGATAACAATCGTCCACGGAATTTACAATGATTCTGAGCGCGAAAATATCTCCGATTTCATAGAAAATTTTCCCTTTTCTTTTCATTTTTTGATGAATGCTGTAGTAGTGCTTGAATCTTCCTCCAATGTCGCATTGAATGTCAGCGGATTTTGCGAGTTTCAAAAGAATGTTTTTTGTTTTTTGAATGTACTTTTCCCGATTTTTTCTTTCATCGCTGTTGAATCGGAGCTCTATTTTTTCAAATTCTTCCGGATACAATATTTTGAAAGAAAGATCTTCGATCGGCCAGCGCAATGACCAGATGCCCATGAGATCGGAGATCGGACCCAGTACTTCCAGCGATTCTCTGGCCAGACTTTTTATTTTGTCGGAAGTTCCGGACGAAGTTTGCAGGCTGTCAATGTTCGAGCAGATGCGAATGATTATTACGCGCAGATCTTTTGCCAGCGCGATGACCATTTCTCTGAGATGTGTCAGATATTGCTGGTGGCCGATCTGGATTCCGTGAATTTTGTTGTAATTCGCGACCAGCTCAGTGATTTCATCCCCGAAATTTTTTCGTATTTCGTCGATTGAAGTATCTGTATATGGAATGATTTCATGCAATAGGGTGGCGCAGATGATCGCGGGTCCGATGTTTATTTTTGAAGCGATTATCGCTGATCTTAATGAATGTTGCAGTTTGAGCAAATATTCGTTTTCCAATTTTTGGCGGGCGAATTCATAAACTCGCGTCAGAAGTTCAATATCATTTCCCAGTTCTTTTTGCAAAATTTTCGGGCGCGTATGTCCGGTTTTTACGAGATCAAAAAGGATTGACGCGCAAATCAATTCAACTGACGCGTCTTCGTTTGCCGCGTTAAAAGCGCGCTCCAAGCTGGAGGATAGATAACTTTTGTTGTCGGAAAAAGGCAATTCCTCGAGTTCGTTTCGGAAAAATTGGTAGGTTTTTCCGATGATTTCAGTATTTGCTTTCGGTTGCCTCTGTCCCACGAGCCGGATTATTTCCTTTATTTCCATATACTAGTATTTAAGCATAGACTAGCGAGACGAGCAAGACGAGCGAGATAAGTTTATCCCGCCCGCGGCGGGGCGAGATAAGTATAATGTTCGAAAATTTTGCAGAGGCGCAAGGTTTTGCGCCTGGCATTTCAAATAAACGAAATGTGTAGCGGCGGATTGCATCCGCCGAGACGGTTTTTGCATGTAGCATGTAACAAAATATAGATTCGGAATTATTTGGACCAATATCAAATAGATTGAAAAGTTTTAAAATTGGCTACAAGCTAATCAGCTATTTATCCCGCCCGCGGCGGGACAAGCTACCAGCTAGTCAATTTGACAATGTTTTAAATCTTGCTATAATTAAAATCGTTGATGATAGGAGAAATCCTAATTGGAAAACTCTCGGGCCTCCGGTCTGGGAGTTTTTTTATTCAATAAATTTTAAATACCAAAAAAGCGACTTCGCATTCGCGGCGTCGCTGTTCGGGTGCGGAGCCCAGGATAGAAACCCCAATTAGTGGTTGATGACAGGGTATCACAGGAGCTCCACGTATTTATTATAATTGAAGGTTTTTTTTAAAGCAAGAAAGTTTTAAAGCGAGATAAGTTTATTTGCAATTTTTATTACTGCACTTGATCGTCTCCTTCGGTCCTTCGACCAGCAGAGAACCGCATTTTTCGCATTTTTCTCCGGTCGGTTTTCCCCAGAGAACGAATTTACAGCTCGGATAATTACTGCAGCCGTAGAAAATTTTTCCGCTTCTGCCTCTGCGTGAAATTATTTCTCCGACTTTTTTTGCGCCTTCCGGCAATTTTTTACTGCAGTCGGGGCAATCGATTCCGGTTTTTTGCGAGAATTTTTTTATGTATTTGCATTCAGGATATTTTGAACAGCCGAGAAATTTTCCGTAGCGTCCGACTTTTTGAGCCAGCGGCGCGCCGCAAAGTTCGCATTTTTCATCAGACAGTTCCAATTCAGCCGGTTCTTTTCCCGGCTGGCCGGAAATGTTTTTCGTGTTTTTACATTCAGGATAATTCGAACACGCGAGAAATTTTCCATAGCGTCCGAGCTTGATCACCATTGGCGATCCGCATTTTTCGCATTTTTCATCAGTGGTTTCTTCGAACATATCTTTTTTGGAAAGTTTTTCGGATTTTTGTTCCAAGTTTTTCTTGAACGGCGTATAGAATGCGCGAATGATCGGAGTCCATTCTTTTTTTCCTTCAGCGATTTTGTCCAGATCTTCTTCCATTTCAGCGGTAAATTTGAAATCAACTATTTTCGGAAAATGTTCAACCAAAATGTCAGTCACCAGAAATCCCATTTCAGTGGGCTTGAATTTTTTTTCTTCTTTTACCACATATTTTCTGTCTTGAATCGTCATGAGTGTCGGCGCGTAGGTTGACGGCCGTCCGATTCCGTATTCTTCCAGTGTTTTGATCAGTGTCGCTTCCGAATATCTGGCGGGCGGCTGAGTGAAATGCTGTTTGGGCGTTAATTCTTTCAAATTCATTTTTTCTTTTTCATTCACTTTCGGCAGTAATGTTTCTTCAGTCGCTGTTCGGTAAATTTTCAGGAAGCCGTCGAATTTGATTGTCTGACCGGTGGCGCGAAAAGTGTAAACATTATCTTCGGTGTTAATATCAATTGTCGTCGCTTCGAGCAGAGCGTCCGCCATTTGGCAGGCGAGCGTGCGGCGCCAGATGAGATCATAGAGTTTGAATTGTTTCGGCGACAGAGACGCTCTGATATTTTCCGGAATAAAATCAATGTGCGTCGGGCGAATCGCTTCATGCGCTTCTTGCGCGCCTTTTGATTTTGTTTTGAAGCGCCGAATCGTTTTCGGCGCGTATTGCGAACCGAAATTGTTATCAATATAATCTTTGCAGGTTTTTAGAAAATCTTCGGACAAATTTAATGAATCGGTTCTCATGTAAGTGATCAGACCGACTTGTTCCCGCCCTTTGATTTCAATACCTTCGTAAAGTTGTTGGGCGAGCATCATTGTTTCTTTCGAGGAAAATCCGAGTTTTTGGTTGGCAGCTTGTTGGAGAGTGGAGGTGCGAAACGGTTCCGGCGGTTTCTTTTTGTTTTCCTTTGAAATGATATTCGCAACCGAATAATTTTGTTTTTTCAATTCCTCGAGAAGTTCGGTCGCTTGCTCTTCGTTTTTAATTTCCAGCTTTTTCAATGTTTTATTATTTTTCGCGTGCAGTTTTGCGTTAATTGTCGCGGAGTTATTTTCTTCCGGATTGAAAATCGCTTCCAGCGTCCAGTATTCGTCGATTTTGAATTTTTCAATTTCTCTTTCTTTTTCCACGACCAAGCGAACGGCCACGGATTGAACGCGTCCGGCGGAAAGTCCTTTGGCAACTTTTTTCCAGAGAAAAGGCGACAGCTCATAACCGACGAGTCTGTCCAAAATGCGGCGCGCTTGCTGAGCATTTACCAGATCAATATCAATGTCGCGCGGATGAGTGAGAGAATTTTCAATCGCTTTTTTGGTAATTTCGTGAAAAGTGATGCGTTCGTAATTTTTCGGTTTTAAAATATTTTTCAAATGCCAAGCAATGGCTTCGCCTTCTCGGTCTTCATCAGTAGCGAACAAAATGGAGCTGCTGCGCTGAGCCAGAGATTCCAATTTTGAAACTTGTTTTTTCGCTTTTTCCGGAATCACATATTTGGGAAGAAAATCATGTTCAATATCAATTCCCATTTCTTTTTGCGGCAAATCGCGAATGTGACCGTAAGAAGATTCCACCCGATAAGTTTTCGGCAGGAATTTTGAAATAGTTTTCGCTTTTGTCGGTGATTCGACGATTACTAGTTGCATATTTTTTTTAAGTGTTAAGCAAGACAAGTGTTAAGCAAGACAAGTTGAGCTTACAATGTTACTTCATCCTAGTCTTGCTCGTCTCGCAAGTCTCGCTCGTCAATAAACTCCAATAAATGTGCCAGACAAATAAATTCTTGTCAAATGCGCCGAGTTTGACAATATTTAAAAATGTGATATTGTAATAAATTAGTCGTTCATTTCATTGCCAAGAGGAGGCAGTCATGACAGAGGAACAGCGATTTGCGTCAGCGGAACTGGAAGAGCGTTTGAAGCGGGCGATTCTGGAGAGTTTCCCGTCAGGCACGGTTCGGGAAGATTGGGCTGAAGATTTTTTGAGGCGTCCGCCACTTTTGCAAAGTCGACTGGCTGATTTGTTGACCGGAACGAGCGAATTTGCGCGGTTGTGCGCGTCCCTGGTAGATACGACGGTTTATTGTGAAATCCGAGAGAGAAGCTTCCCCCGGTATGAAGCGGACGCATATGATCCGATTGATCGATTGATTCCATATGAATTTTCTTCATCCATTTCTTTTTGCGAAGCTCAAACCTTTTTCAATGAGCGCGAGTATGGATCTGTTGGAATTCGGCGCGCGATGAGATACGCCGCCGCTAATCCGAATAGCTATGCGGATCATTTGCTATTTCTTCCCGGCGCATGCTTTTCATTGCATTGTTGTGATTGGGTTCCTTTTTTTGTGACATACGATAACGGAAAGCGTGGATTTACGGTGACCATGACAACTCCGCGTCCTGCAGGTTTCGACGGACTTTATGATTCAAAGTATCATTGGTTGGTTGAAAAGCCGCGCTGAGAAAAAATCGCCCCGAGCTTGATTTGAAGTTCGGGGTTTTTGTTTTCGATTAGGAATTGAGTAGCTGAGCAACTAAGTAATTAAGGGAACGACTAATTTCGCAAACCCTTTATTACTCAATTACTTAATTGCAAGCGTCACAGAGGAACTAAGTAATTAAGGGCGCGACTAAATTTCTCAATCTCAATCTCTCCCAATAAAACTCCGTCTCCCCTCAATCTGCGCTTCTTTCGAAATCCAATTTTCTCGCAAATCTCCGCACAGGAAAAATGAACCCGTAATCAAAATTAAATCATTTTTATTTGCTTTTTTCAGCGCCGTCTTCAGCGCGTCGTTCGGATCGATGAACCAGGAATTTGTTTTTAATTTTTTTGCCAGAATTTGCGGCGGAGTGCATTTGCGGAACGGATTCAGAAATCTGGTGCAGTAGATGAAGTCAGCTTTTTTCAAAATGTTTTTGAAACAATCGCCAATATTTTTTTGCGAAGTGAGCGCGCAAACGAGGTGCATTTTTTTGTATTCAATCTGTTCCAATTTTTTCGCCAGATAATCCAGTTTATCCGGATTGTGCGCGCCGTCTATGATTACCAGCGGATTTTTTTGCATGATTTCAAATCTTGCGGGAAGTTTTATTTTCGAATTTAATCCGCGTTCAATGTTTTTGTCATTTATTTTCAAATAACGCGCCACCGCGGTCGCCAGCGCTTTGTTCGGATCTGTTGTTTTTTTGATTTGAATGAGTTCCGCGTTTTTTTCTTTGCAAACTTTTTTTATCACTGCGAGCGCGTTTTTTCTCAGGGCGGCTGTAAAAACTTTTCCGTTTTTTCTGATAATGCCGGCTTTTTGCTCTGCGATTTCCGGAATCGTATTTCCCAAAATGTGCATGTGGTCAAATCCGATGTTTGTAATGACCGAAGCGACTGTTTTCGAAACCGCGTTTGTCGCGTCGTATTTTCCGCCGCAGCCTGTTTCGAGAATTGCAAAATCGCATTTTTGTTTTTTGAAATAAAGCAGAGCGAGCAAAATCCAGCATTCGAAATAACTGGGCGCGTCAAAAGTTTTTACGCATTTGTCAATAATCGGTTTTATGTGTTCAACCAGTTCAATAAATTCACCGGCTGAAATAAATTTATTGTTCACCTGAATTTTTTCCGTTGCAACAGAAACAAAAGGGGAGAAGTGCGCTCCGGTTTTGAAGCCGGCTTTTTGCAGAATTTGATAAATGTAATTGCAAGTCGAACCTTTGCCGCTCGTGCCCGCGACATGGATTATTTTGAATGATTTGTCAGGATTGCCGGCGAGTTTCAGCAAATGCCGAGCTCTTTTGAAATGATGATCCGGATCGGAAGTTCCGGCGAAAAAATTAGTTTCAGTCAGATTGGCGAGCGAGTCCAGGTAAGCTTCGGCCGCGAGATATTGTTTGCAGAGTTTTATGTCCATAGTCTTGACATTGAGATAATTTTTTGATTAAATTTATTTTTGAAGAAATTGATCGCAAAAAAATGTTTTCTTTCACCAAGGAGATTGCGATGAGAAGGTTCAGAATCCAGCTCGGAAAAAAACTTTGGATCGAGGTGGAGCGGTGGGAAAAAGGACTTTATTTTCTCGTGGATGAAAATGTGACCGTGGACGGCGATCCGAAAGAATGTGAGACAGAGCTGGTTTTTGCCGATTGGGACGGGGAAGTGCGGGATTTGTCGAGATTCGGTGAAAATCGTTCGCTCCATGTTTCCTGGGAAAATGTTGTTTTCGATTTTCGCGATGAGAAGGAAAAAAGAATTTATTCGCCAACGCTCAAGCGCGCCAGAGCTGCTCTCCGGCATTTCAGGATCATCAGCTATTGTCCGGGAATTCTTGTTTGAAATATTATTCTCGGCGGACTCTTCCGCCGGGGATTTTTTTATTTCGCGGCAATGTAAGTCATGTTGCCGAGATTTTTCACTCTGCCTTTCATTTCCAAAATCATCAAAGTGGAATTGACTTCAGTGATCGGCATTTTCGACAGTTTTACGAGTTCATTCACATGCAGAGGTTCGGCGAACAAATGTTTGAGCAGAGTTGCTTCTTGCGGAGAATCGGGAATTATTTGCCGATTGTTTTGAAATTCGGTTAGCTGTGACAAATTTAATTCTTCGAAAATATCATTGGCGTTCATTACCAATTTAGCGCCGTTTTTTATCAGATTATTCGTGCCAATGGAAAATTCGCTGGCAATGGATCCGGGAACAGCGAAAACTTCTCGATTTTGTTCGAGCGCGAATTTCGCTGTGATGAGCGCGCCGGATGTTTGTCCGGCTTCGATGACCAGTGTTCCGAGCGACAATCCGGAAATTATTCTGTTTCTCATCGGAAAATTGTGGCGGAGCGGCATTGTTCCGATCGGATATTCGGAAATTAAGATTCCGTTATTTTCAACAATATCGCGCGCGAGCGAACGATTTATCGCCGGATAAATATTTTGAGAATCCAGTCCGCTGCCGAGAACCGCGATTGTGGTTTTTTGTTTTTTCGTTGCTGTCAGATGAGCCAGAGAATCAACTCCGAGCGCCAGTCCGCTGACAATAATGATATTGTTGTCAATCAATTCGGCGGAGATTTGTTCGGTCGCTTGCTTGCCGTAATTGGAAATTTTCCGCGTGCCCACGATCGCGATGGTTTGTTCTGTCAGATTTGCCAGATTTCCTTTGTAATACAAAAGAAACGGGGGATTGTAAATTTCTTTCAACAGCCTCGGATAGCGCGAATCATCGAGCGTGACGATTTGCACATTTTCTTTTTCCAATTTTTCCCATTCTTCATCAGGATTGATTTCATTTCTGCGCAGGTTGAATTCCTCGGCAACTCTTGCTTCAATTCCGGCTTTCTGCCATTCGGCGCTCGACGCTTTCCAGGCTGATTCGAAATTCGGAAAATAATTGTTGAGCTGTTGAAATTTTTTCGAACCGATTTTGTTCAGCAGGGAAATGGCAACTGAATATTTCAGGTCATTCATAGTTTTTTTTTGAATGAAATGTTTGTTTATTTAATTTTTGCTTTGGTGTTTATGATAAAATTTATGATACAGTTTATTGTTTATTTTTGCAAAAAAATTGCCGAATAAAAAACGCCGTCTTTCCCTGCGGGGAAAAACGGCGAATGCGTTCACTTATTTTCGGCGCAAATTTGCGCATATTCTTTTTTCATCGATTTGATTGCCGCTGACCTGATTTTTCCAGCCAGCGCGGAATTCATCTCGACCTCGGACATTTCTTCCGCATCGAGAATTTCATCGAATCTGATTGTTCCATCCTTGATTTGCTGGTTCTCATATTCATGGAACTCAAAGTTTCCTCGGCAGGAATACCACCTGCCATCGACATTTACATCATGCTGATCGAAATTGAGCATTCCCTTTGCCATTTTCATGGTTTCCTCCTCTGTTTGTGTGAGACAAATAAATATAACACAAATGAAATTGGAAGTCAATCTCTAAGTTTACTAATAATAACGTTGAATGATACTGGAAATGGAAAAAAGCAAATGTTTTTATCTAATTTTAGAGTAGGCGGAGCGAGCGAATATAATAAAATGTTTTAAACACACACATTTGGCGGTTTTAGTTTGTTAATAATTTTAACATTTCGTTTGGTGTTTTACCATTAAGACCGCAATGCTCTAAGTTGTTATATTGCTTATTCCAAATTTTAATTTTGCGATTAAGTTCAAGCAAGTTAGTAAACATCACGCGGTTGTAAAATGTCTCTTGATCTGATCTGTGGCTACGTTCCACCTTGCCATTTTGAGCGGGTTTGCCCGGATCAATGAGGTAGTGGATAATGTTATATTTTTGACAGACAATATCCAATTCATGCAATTTAGGATTTGTCGGATCGGAACTTTTCAAATAACCGGTGTAGCGATTGGTAAAATTACTGCCGTTGTCTGTTTTGATCGCTCTTATTCTAAAGGGAGCTATCGATATTACTTTCTCTAAAAATTTTATTGATGAAAGGTTGGAG
>Ga0180007_10003463_pt1 | contig 17557 bp, 12 predicted proteins | sample MM_PC_MetaG_FD_121122 | JGI IMG/M metagenome (GOLD analysis project Ga0180007, IMG submission 121122) | Groundwater microbial communities from the Aspo Hard Rock Laboratory (HRL) deep subsurface site, Sweden - MM_PC_MetaG | ecosystem: Environmental > Aquatic > Deep subsurface > Groundwater... | reverse complement strand
GGAAGATAGGCTTCCAGTTTATCTTATAGAATATATTTGGAGATTTAATAATCGAAAATTGGATATCAATACTAAAGTAAATAAACTGTTAAATTTGGTGGCTAAATTTTGACATTACCCTAAATAATACCCGACGCCTCGAACTGTCATAAGTCCGGCTTTGGGCATACCTTCTTTCATAAGTTTACTCCTTAGACGGTGTATTCTCTTGTTGATAGCCCAAAGTGAAAACTGTTCATTACTCTTATCTTTCCATATGATGTCTGCTATCTCATCGTAACTAAGAATATTATCGTCTTTATCTATAAACTGCTGCAGAATCTCTTTTTCGATTGGCATATAAATTTGATTCAGCTTCTTTCCGAAGTAGGAAATATTTTGTTTTTGAATTTTGAATGGTTTATCTAGAGGAATGCTGAGTTTTTCGATAAATCTTTTTGAGTTTCTCAGCAAGTTTTTATTTATTTCCTGCTTCTCAAGTATCCTTGTAGTTTTAAAATATGGTTGGGACTTTTTATAACCTTTCAGAAATCTCTCAACAAGAAAATCGATGATCGCTTCTTTTTGGCTCCAGCTGTAGTGCCTCAAGAGGGAATTCGACAGAAGCGCTGAAAATATTCCTTCAATCAGCTGCTCTTCCGGCATATCAATTCTTAGGAATACATTGCCTTCGAGCTTTTCTTTTGCGGGATATTGTACAGAAGAGAAACCGCAAAGAGATCCATAGGGAACTGAAAATACGTTTAGGATTATAGTTTTGGTTTTGAATTCTGGGTATAATTCGAAAAGAAACTTGTAGAATTTTTTATCTATTCCTCTCCAATAAAGTTCCAATCTATCTTTATGCCTGGCTATTCTCCTTTCATATTGTGCTAGGTTGATGTTCTTAATTAGAAAGTTCAAGATCCCTTTATCATTTGGGAGTGTATCAATTTGATACTTTTCCACCCTCTTCCAGAAATTTTTACAATTAGAGTATTCGATCTTGGGGAAGCCGATTGCTCTAGGACATTTTAGGAAGTGTTTTGAAGAAGGTATGAAACCATTTTTATGATACAGTCCTTGTACCAGCCACCCACAGCTTTTGTATACCGAATATGCTGTACCAATTTTCTCTATTGAGAAGTTTACTGTTTTTCTCCCCATGTCCATTTCGAGTCAAGATTATTATGTTGTAATTATATACTATAAGACCCCAAAAATGAATGACTAACATAAGATACTGAGTTTTGACAGTTAATAAAAATTTGATATATTTTTTATGGAGAGTTTAAGTAAAGGTCAAATAGTGACATCCGAACAGCTGCTAGTAGCAGGCGAAGGGTCTCAGGTAGAACGCTATAACTGTCTTGTCTCATTGTTCCAAGAATACAGAGTAGTGGCAGAATCTCTTGGTATATGGGCTCGTCTTGTGCCAGTTGATCCAAGGCTAGCAGTCCCAGTGAGTCTAAAGGTTGCTCCTTATCAGATAGACCAGGGAATTTTATATTTAAGTATTAGTATTAAACCCACTGATGCGAAAGATTATCTGAATATTTTTTTAGATGAAGATGGAGATATACGCTTTTGTGCCGCTGGAAGGCATGACCTATTCAGTTTGGCAAATCATCATGAGAGTTTGCTTGGGCAACTTACTGTTAGTGTAGATTCAGAACTTATTCTAGCACCTGATGGATCTTTGATACTAATAGCTAAAATAGCTGCAGGTTTTTTGGAAGATGCTGAGTATAAAACCCACATTATTCAATCGCGCTATGGAAGTGTCGACAGGACTCTTGAGGAAACAGAAGGAGATGTTCCTTTCGATGTAGTTCATCCTGGAAGGAGAGGCATGTTTTGGGAAGGAAAATTAACTGCTAATACTCCCCAGAAAATTCCATCAATTGATGAGATTTTCCAAGCAGCATTTCGAGGACAGGACCTTGTACAGGGTTTAGTTACAATGCAATTTTCTGTTAGTAAAGTTGGTAAAGTTATTTAGCTATCAGATCCTGTTTACGTTAGAATATTGATTATTGGATTGAAATCTGGATGTCTCGACCGGGTATGTTTTCATGCAAGCTCAAGCATCTTTTCAGCCGCTTCTCTTGTCTTTTTGATAAGTTTAATATCAGTCAAACTAGCCACCTTTAAATCAGGTATCCCGGCCTGCTTTGTTCCATATACCTCTCCGGGTCCCCTGCGCTTCAGATCGAACTGTGCCACTTTCAAGCCGTCATTTGTCTTTGAGAAGTATTTCAAACGTTCTGCGGCGCCTAAAGAAGCATTTTCTGATGTGAACAGAAAGCACCAGGACTCCTGCCTAGCCCTTCTGCCGACTCTGCCTCTTAGCTGGTGCAATTGGGCTAGCCCGAAGCGTTCTGCTCCTTCGATTACTATTATATCTGCACCCGGAATGTCCATCCCAACCTCAATAACAGAAGTCGATACTAGTATGTTGGTTTTGCCTTGTTTCATCCGAGTGATTTTATCATTCTTTTCTTCATCAGAGAGTCTTCCATGCAGCAGATCTATCCTTAACTTTGGGAAAATTTGGTTTTCCAATTTGCCGTATTCAGTAATGACTGCTTTTGTCTGAAGCTTCTCTGATTCTTCGATGAGCGGACACAGCCAGAATACTTGAGAATTGTTTTTTTGGATTCTTTCCTCTATCCATCGATAACCGTCAGTTCGTTTGTTGTGTGGAACAAGATGAGTTCTCGTCGGTGTTCTTCCTTTTGGCATTTCATCAATGATCGAGATATCGAGATTCCCAAAAAAAGTCAGAGCGATGCTTCTGGGAATAGGTGTTGCTGTCATAGTGATTTTATGCGGTGCAGTAGCACTAATTTTCTGTGAAACAAGGATTTCACGCTGCTTTACACCGAAGCGGTGCTGTTCATCGACGATTACCAATCCAAGCTTTTCGAAAAGGTCTTTTTTGCGGTGGAGAAGTGCATGGGTGCCTATGATGATATCAAATTTCTGCTTGATCTCGTTACCAGATTTCTTTGTTTCACCGGTTATTAATCGAAGTTTGTACTTACCTTTGAAAAGCTCTTTCATAGTTTCATAATGTTGTTTTGCAAGTATGGCCGTTGGAGCCAAGATAGCAACTTGAAAACCAGACTTGACAACCGGGATGGAAACTGCAGCTGCGACTAATGTTTTGCCGCAGCCAACGTCTCCCTGCAGAAGGCGATTTGCCGGACATGGCTGGGAAAAGTCAGAAATTATATCCCTTATAACACGCTTTTGAGCATTTGTAGGGTTAAATGTGAGTCTCTTCAGGAAATCTTGAATCATGTGTTTTTGAACTTTAATTTGTGGTCCCCTTCTCTTCCTTAAAAGATGCTGTTTTTTCAAAAGTTTTATCTGAATCTTTAGAAGTTCTTCAAAGGCGACGTAAGCACGGGCTGTCTTAAGGGTCATTTTATCCTTTGGATAGTGAACATTCAAAATCGCACTTTTTTTGTCTGTCAACTCGTAACATTCCTGTATGTTTTGTGGAATCAATTTAGAGAGTTCCTCGACAAGATATTGGTGTTTATCTAGTAAAAACTTTATTCTGCTGCGCAGCCATTTGCCTGTTACACCTTCAGTTACGGGATATTGGGGTATTATCTTGCCTAGATGGGTTGTGTCTTTGCCTTTATATGGTTCGTAGACAGGTGAATACAGCTGTGCTTTGTTATGATTTGGGTTGAGCTTACCATTGAGTAAAAAACTTGAACCGATTCTCAGGATTTTCCCTAGAAATGGCTGATTAAACCAAATAACAGATATTTTTCCGCTATTGTCAGAGACCAGAGCTTCGGTGATAACTTTTCTGTATCTGGTCCTGATATTTTTTACATTATCTATGGTTACAAGAACAGTTTTCTTCTCCAAGGGACTGAGATCGGCTATGGTTGAAATCTCGGATGTGTCAGAATAGCTGGTCGGAAAGTAGTAAAGCAGCTCTTGAATAGAGTTTATGCCTAATTTGGCGAGTAATTTGCTGTATTTCGGGCCGATTAACGGCACTTTCTCAACCGAATCAGAGAGCTTCAGCATTTTGATCATTTTAATCAATAATTATAAATCTGTGATTCACAATCAGCAATGTGTATTTTATCTGTCACGATCAGGAAATCTTCGCTTTTTAATTAGCAGATATATGGTAAAAACGCCTGCTCCAAGCAGGTTCATAATGAGATCGAGCTGGGTATCATATCCGGAGCCGATGTGGTGTGACCCGAGCAGGGTGTCTGAGAAATACTCAATAATTTCATTTAAAACCCCAAAGGCGATTGTCGTTGAGAGAACTAATAGTTCAAAGACATGGTTCACAGTGATTTTTTTGTTTATTTTTAGAATGAGATACAGTTTGGTAGTTACGTAGGCAATAATAAGAGTTCCAAGGAAATGCTCTACTCTATTTACAAGCGGACCGAATCTGTAGATATTTACGGTAGAGAGTAAATTTTCTATTGTTGCAAGGAGGAATGTCAGTAAAAATACTCCAGTAACTTTTACATCAGATCCAAGCCGGTTTCTAAGGAAAAGAGTGAATTCTGCTATGAAGTACCAGGCAAGAATATAAACCATCCAATCCAGGCGGAGTTTTGAGGCTTGAACTTCAATGATATTTATAGTTATGAGAAAGAAGAATACGTAAGAAACAGTAAAAAGCATTCGTATCGATGTAATTTTCCCTTTTTCGGTTTGCATATTTTTGATCAGTAAACTAGGAGATGAAGACTGACAGCAACGGAACAATGATGATACCAACAAGAATAGAAACAAGAACTACCCACCAAACGAGCTTTTTGGTTTTTTTTGTAAACTTGATCATGTGAAATTTATATAATGTAATTTACTTCTAGTACTTGATTATACCCAGTTCGCATTCAGTAATCTATCCTTATCAAATCCCTTGATATAACTGCAGTTTTTCTTATGAATTCTTATCCCTCTGGTGATAGTAGTCAAGGCAAAAATATCATCACGAGTTGTCGGCTTACAGCATTGAGCGATTGAGTACTCGGTCTGTGTTGAGCCTTCAATGGCGACTTTTCCTCCTGACTTGTGAGAAAGTTTTCTTTTCTGTGTTTGAGGAAATAATTCAGATAATATCTTCTCTGTACTTATGAGGTTAAACCCTATATTGGCAAGCAGTCCGTCTTTATCGATTGCGTTATTCTTGTAGATCAATATGTCAACGTCATTTCGTCTCGATTTATAAAGTTCTTTGAACGAGGTATTGTGTTTTTTGAGTTCTGCATTGAGTTTCTCGAATCCTTTCTGTATAGCCTCTCTTGACTCTTTTTCTCTCAAAGCATGCTTAATTTTTGCTCGAGCCCCAGAGGATCCGACAAACTCAAGCCATTTTGAAATCGGATACTTAGTATTTTTATCAATAATGATTTCGATCTGGTCCCCGGTGCTGAGTTGGTAGTCCAGCGGAACCATTTTCCCGTTTACTTTTGCTCCCCTGCATTTGTTTCCTATCTCGGTGTGAACAGTATATGCAAAATCGACAGGCGTAGTGCCTTTTGGAAGCTTCTTTACCTCATTTTGAGGCGTCAGGACAAAAATATTGTCTCGAAATATCTTTATCTTGTATTTTGGTGAGTCTTCTGATGGCGGTAGTCCTCTACGGAACAGGTTTATCCTCCGAAGCCAGTTGAATGCTATCGAAGGAAGGTTTGTTTTCTGTCCGGATAATTTATAAGCGATATGAGAGGCGGGCCCGAACTCGTTGTAATCGTGCATTTTCTGCGTTCTGATCTGAAACTCGGCAATCTTTTCGTTTTCGCAGAATACAGTAGTGTGAAGAGATTTATAACCATTTGGCTTTGCATTTGCGATGAAATCCTCAAATTCGCCTGTCAGCGGATGCCATTTAGAGTGAATCAGGCCAAGAATTTTATAGCAGTCCTCATTTGTTCCAACGATGATCCTGAAGCCATAATTATCGTAGATCTTGCCTATTTCAGACTGAGAATGGATCTTGCCTTCTCTCAGATACTTCTGAATCTTCTTGAAAACTGAGTACAAGCTTTTTTCACGTCCGAACACATCTGCCTTTATCTTGTTTGTCTTCAATATCTCCTCGGTCTTTTTGATTATTTTTGCTACATACCGGCTTCGCTGTTTATGATGCTCCTTCATATAACGGCGGATTTTTCGATATTCTTCAGGTTCTAGGATTTCAAAGGCTACGTCGTCAAACTGTCTTTTGAAAAACCGGATTCCCAGATAATCGGCCAGAGTTGAGAATACGTATTGAATCTCACGAGCGTATTCTTTCTGTCTTTCAGGTGGAAGCCCTCGGATTGTTTTTGCGTTATGAAGTCGATCTGCAAGTTTAATGATGACTGCGCGGATATCTTCTGCTGCGACAAGAAAGAACCTGCGCAGGTTCTCAACCGAACTCCAAGTGATTTTCCTGTTTGTGGTATGACGAAGTTTTGAAACACCTGTGACAAGTTTTGCTACGGTCTCGTTAAATTCTTTTGCAAGCTGTTTCTCGGTGACACCACAGTTTTCGATGACGTCATGCAGGAACGAGGCGGCTAAAGTATCTCTGCCAAGTCCAAGTCCTGAAACATAGTATGCAACCTGTAATGGGTGGTTTATGTAAGCTTCTCCCGTCTTTCTTTTTTGTCCTTTGTGCGCTTTCTTTGCGTATTCATAAGCTTTCTTGATAAACTCTATGTCGTTCTTGTTTATATTTTTTGCCCTTTTTAGTATATCGTCAAACGTAATTTTCTTCATTTATTCAAGAGTTTTTGATTTATGTAAATATTATGTACCAGTTACCAGATAACGGTTACCTGATATTTATAAATCACAACTGGTTGGAATGATAACATATTTAGAATGAAGAATGAATAATTAGTGATGTCGATTCACAGCTGATTAATAATGTATTAGTGCTGTAATCAGGTAGCCGGTAGCAGTATTATGTATCTAGTAGCTGTATATTTGAAATGAATAATGAGATGCGTATCTAAAAAAAATCTCTAGATTTCTTGCTTGAAGCAGGCAAGCAGCTTGGACAGATCATAAGAGTTGACCTTTCCGTCACTGACATCTTCCGCTCCCCAGATATCAGCTTTGCGGCTTGTTTCAGTTTCTCCATTTTTGAACTTCCAGTTTGACAAAAGAAACGAGAGATCGTAGCTATCGATTTTACCATCTGGTATCTCGGTTTTACTCCAGATATCTGCAATAGTACACTTACTAGCAGGCAGTGTGGTAGTCGTTGTTGAGCTACTTGTGGTAGATGAAGTGCTGCTGGTAGTGCTTGCTGATGTTGAAGAGGAGCTTGTTGTTTGAGGTGGTTCTTGTATATGGCACTCGGTGTGGCTACAAGGAACTTTGAAGGGGCTTTCTAACCAATTCCTACCAATTTCTGCTATGTTTTCATTAGCTTCGTCTGAAACCCCAATTAGCCAATAATATGGACCATTTCCTTGTACATTTGTACCGAGCATACTGACGTGATTTGGGTAAGTAGCAATTTCTTCAGGTGTGCCCTTCTTCCATTCACTATTTAACCAGCCTATTGGCCAGTGGACAAAGTGTGGGTATCCCCAACCTCCAATTTCTTGTATATCTCCTTTCTCAACAAAAGATTTGTTCCCGTACATTACATAAGGATCTTTGTGATTTGCAAGCAAAGTCCTGAACATAACCCCGTCTGCATTTTCAATTTCTTGTTCTGTGGCACCTGTGGCCCAAAAATCTGAGTCGTTTATATTATCTGTCCTTTTAGCCCAATAATCTCTCACTTTATAACCCGTGATATCCATACTCACACTCATATGATAGTTATCTCCTTCCTTGACCATTTCATTCCACCAGTAGGTTCCAGGCGGATTAATGACCATTAGTTCCATAGGTTCAAAAGAATAGCCCCATTTCAGCTCCATTTCTCTCAATACCAGCCCGTTTGGGAAAAAATAATAGAATTCCTCCGCATAACCAACTCTTTCTCCACTATCCTTATTTACATCGTAGTAAAACCATTTTAATATTACCAATTTAGAATTCGAGCTTACAATCTCTACATTGGAATTTTCATCTTTTCTTCCGAATTCATTAAATAACTCTCCGCTACCATTTGCTCCTTCGAAGAATTGATAATTTGCTCCACTACCATCAGGAAATTCCCAGTATGGAACGTATGAAGCTTCATGCCAAAATACAAATTGGTATTCTTTATTGGGCCAGCTTATAACCAGCGCTCTTTTGGGATTGTTATCAGCGAATAGTGGTTCATTGTAACCTCCTATAGAATAATCATCTTTCTCCTCCACTTTAACGGTACCATTAAAACCCTGGGGACAATAAATCTTAATTTCAGTTTGACAAGAAGAGCTTAATCCCGTTCCATTAGTTACTTCCAATTTAGCACTATAATACCCTGGCGCAGCATTAGAAAAATAGCCGTTTATGTTGTCAATTCTTTTAAGCTCGTTATTACTTTCATCATATATTGTCCAAGATCCGCTTTCTATTCCGCTTTCTGGATCTTCACTTTTATCTCCCGCTAGATATATTCTCACCCCTTCAAAGGCTTTTATTGGATCACTATTTAATATATTACAACTTGGAGGTGTCGAATCTGAAACTTGATTTCCTGTAACGATAAGATCGTCAAACTGAGCGGTAGACTTGTAAGAAAACAGTCCTATCGTTCCATAAGTGAAATCTGAATCTGTATGAGAAATATACTCAACATTATCTATGAAAACTTTTATGGTCGAATTTATTAATTCGACTTTTAAGTTATACCAGTCCTCGTTATTTTTGAAATTAGTGTTAGTTGCAATTGATGTAGGATTGGAAAAATGATGAAGGTACTCTGGGCGATTACAGTCGGTCACACAATTTTCGGGGGTTTGAATTTTCCAAAGTTCTACTTTATCTTTCTTGAGAGTGACATAATATCCTGTGACCCATTGTCCTGGCGTATCAACTTCTTCATACGACCCTCTCATCCAGATACCTGAATATTTGCCTTGAACTTCTACTTCAACGGTATAATTTCCCCAAAGGTTTCCCTGATTATACATATACAAGGCATCATGTGCTCCGTCTGCGGGGTCCTGTACTCCTCTTGCGGGATCAAATTTTAACTTACCCATCTTCCTGGTACCACTGTTCTGGATTCAGTCTCCAATAATTCAAAAATGGCTGCCAAGCGGATGATGGTGCTTGATCAAAGGTTTCATTTAGCAATTCTGAAGGGGTCTGAGCCTTATCCCGGATATCAGTATCATCGCCTCTGGAGACGATAAATACCGTTGCAATCGTTCCAAAAGCCAGAAATGCAAGCAGGAAAAATATTCCTTTGTCGGGTTTTGATTTTTTGGCCATATTGTAATTAGTATAGTGGAAAGCAGGTGTGAGGACAATAGACAGAGTATCAAGGATCAATTTGCTATTATCTTGGACAATGAATGCACAATTGACAAATCCCCGCTAGGTGATGGCGGGCAATGACCAAAGAATGAACAATACCCAAATCCCAATCCACATGCAATGTCCAATGAATACACAATTAACAAATCCCCTGCCTGCGGCAGGCAGGCAATGATAAACAATTACTAATGTCCAATAACTAATGACCACCCTATCTACGATCTTTCAGAACAACGACAGGCAGGTAACATTACATCAGTTTCAGAGTTCGAATAAATATATTGATAATTGTAAATTAAAGATTGATTTTAGGATTCCATTCTCCACCCTCTCCCCTTCAAGGTCTTGATAGTATATCTGTCCTTTACCTTGTCTCTGACACGTGCTACAGCTTTATAAATAGCCCATTCTGAGTAAGTGTCGGCTGTTTGATCGAGGATGAGTGAAAGCTGGTCCTTGTCGATGACTTTTCCCTGGTTTTGGATGAAGACACTGAGGATCTGTCGGTCGGTTTTAGTAAGATCCGGAAGTATCTTGTCTAGGTATTCGATTTCATTAACTTTTGTGTATAAAGCCAGCAGTTCAGAGAATATTGTCCCATTATTATTGATTATTCCTAAGTGGATTTGCTGGTCAATGCTAAGCTGAGTTATCAATCGAGCAATATTTGTCAGTCTAAAATTGAGAGGCTGGGTATTTATAAGTTTCTCAGGATGATCAAGAATTGCCTTTCCTTCTTCATCCATAGCAAAGCATATAGCTTTAACCAGTGCCGGATTACCGCCGCTTAGAAAAAGTATTTTTCTCGCGTTGCTTTCAGGTATTTCCCAGTTATACTCCTTGTTGTTTATTCTTATTATTCTCTTGACACCCCTAAGGTCGAAATTTCCGATTCTTCTAATCTTGAAAAATATATCTTTACCAGAATCGATGTAGTCATTTTGCTGAGTGTATAAAGTATAGTTTGCAACCGTCAGTACTGCAAAATTCTCCTTATTGCTCCATCTGATAGAATTTAAGAATTTGAATAATTTTCTATGTTTAGGTGAATTTACCTCGCTTAGAATTACGATAAGCTTTTTCTGTTCTAGAAACTTTATAAGTTCTATCTCGTCAAAATTTTTGGCCTTTGTAATCTCCAGAATTTTCTTTTCAACTGCAGCAATTTTGTTGCTTTCAAGCTCCAAGTTCAGCTTTAATATATGAATATCAGGATATTTATTTGTTAGTAGATGTGAAATTTGTTCCGCAAAGAATGCCTGACCGTATCCTGGAATACCGAATACTCCGATAGACTGTCCCTTTTCCAAATTTCTAATGATATCTTTTGTTATCGTTCCAAAATGATCATCTGGAAACTTTTTAGTATACATATTTTTGTGTTGAATAAATGTCCAAGGAAATTTGTTTTTGGTTTAGTTGATCTTTAAGATTATAGCATTTTGTGTTGGAATAGTCCAAGAATATAAGCTGGGATTGCTAATTTCATTCAAAGGAGTACTTATTTAAAGTAGAGATTTTACTATTCCATCCTCCATCCTCTGCCTTTTAGTGTCTTGATGACATATCTATTCTCTATCTTATCTCTTACGCGGGCTACTGCTTTGTAAATAGCCCACTCTGAGTAAGTATCTGCCCTTTGTCCAAGAATGATGGATAGCTGATCTTTGTCGATGACTTTTCCTTTATTCTGAACAAATATTGTGAGAATTTTCCTTTCGGTTTTAGTGAGATCTGGAAAAAGCTTATCCATCCCTTCGAATTCTATTTCTTTTATGTAGGTTGATAGCAATTCTGAAAAAACAGTGCCATTGTTGTTTAAGATTCCCAGATGTATCTGTTCTTCTACAGTTAGTATAGTGATAAGCTTGGCAATTTCTGATAGCCTGAAATTCAATGGCTGATACTTGACAAGTTTTTCTGGATGGTCAAGTATCTTCTCTCCCTCGTAATACATAGCCATACAGACACAGTATACTAAAGCTGGATTCCCGCCGCTCAGAAAGAGGATTTTTCTAGCCAGATTAAGCGGTGTGTTCCATTTGTACTCCTCATTATTGATCTTGATAATTCGCTTTACTCCTGAAAGATCAAAGTTGTGTATTTTTCTCAGAGGTGTAAATAGATTATTTGCAGTTTCCAGATACTTATTTGTGTATTTGTATAATGTGTAGTCAGCAACTGTTAGAACTGTAAAATTTTGCTGATTTAGTTCCCGTACTGCACTCAGAAATTTAAATAAGTCCTTATGTTTCCAGTGATATACTTCGCTCAAGATGACAATAATTTTATTATTTTCCAGGTAATGAGATACACTAATCTCATCGATTTTAGTTGTTTTGAGAAATAATGAAAGTTCTTTGTATAACACCTTTATTTTATTATTGTCCAATTCGGGATTTAATAAAATTGTTCTTATCTGTGGGAATTTTTTTTCTAATAACAGGGCAATCTGCTTTGCGAAATAATCCATACCGTATCCGGGAATTCCATATATTCCTGTACATTGACCATTCAGAAGATTATGCAGCACTTCTTCGGTAATTTTCCTGAAATGCTTTTCCGGTAGTTTTTCGATAATTGAAGCGTTGATAAAGTTTTTCATATGTCCAAGGGAATCATTTGAGCTATTTAGATTTGTTCTTCCCAAGATTATATTCACTTAATAATTTTTGTCAAATGTCCAAGATGGTAAAAGTTCATGTGAGAAAACCCTGTTCTGTTATTAATTCTCTAATTCGCTCTTGGACTTCTCCAATTTCCCTTGATGTATCAATGATATGTTGAGGAATGCTTGCTGGTAATAATCCTAGAGCTTCATGATAGAGTACTCTGTGCGTTTCCAGTAGGGTCGCTTCTTCATAATCATCTCGAACAGCTCTTTGTCCTTGGGTTAGGCTTTGATCAATTCGGACCAATGCTGTTTCTGCGGTGATATCAAGCAGAAAAACTATATCGGGAGAGGGGAAGAATTCATGCCACTGTAGGACTTCTGCCATTCCCAGATAGTCAACCCCTTGATAAACCATGGTACTGATGAGACTTCTATCCAGAATAACAAATACCCCAGCTCTAAGCAGTTCTTTTACTCTGTTGGCAGTTCCAGCTCTATCTGCCATAAGCAGAAATCGTCGCTCCAATGCATCGACATGCCCTCTTTCAGATTTCCACTGAGTCAAGGTGGATAGGAAAAGGCTTGAAGGCTCTGAGATGACTGCTACATCACGTCCTTGTTCTTTAATATGTTCTTTTAGCAGCTGTATTTGAGTTCCTTTTCCTGCTCCGCTTATACCTTCAAAGACTATTAGTTTCCCTGTAAAACTTTCAAATTCGATACCGCTTAGTTCTTCTTGATACTGAGCAAGGAAGAGTTGAGCTCTTGGCCAGAGTTTTGTTGCTACATTACGACTTTGTTCAAGTTGAAGCGAAGCAATTCTTCTCGGCATCCTTTCTGATATGGTTTGGACTATTTGTGGAATAGTTCTTCCGCTCTCTCCGGCCCAGAGTATAGTTCTCATTACTCCTGTTGTTCCCATGCCAGCTAGAAAATCTGCTTCTTTTAGTATTAAAGCCTCCAAGCTTGCTGGGATTAAATCCGGCTGATCATGCTGTGCAATTATTTCTAGAATAACAGCTATCTCTTGTCCGGGCACTCCCAATTCTATGAGAATGGGGTTTGCTAGTCTAATCGATTCAGCTAGGCTATCAGTTTGGTGAAGTATTGGATCATTTCTGCCTAAATCATGCAGGCAACCTGCCATAAAAATTCGTTCCCATGATATTTCCGGATTTGTCGGAATACTTTTATAAAGAGCCCAAGCATTGCGAAGCACGTCATTTATGTGATAAATGTCATGACTTGGACTTTTACTTTCCTGTACTGCCCTTTCGTAAACAGCAGTCATTAACTCGTGATTGCATTGTTCTGGACCGAGATACAGATCAATGTTAAATTCCATAATCCAATAATCAGCTAATCAAATCCGGGCAGGTAGGGGAAATATACAAGAAATACGTTTTGTGTGCTTGAAAAAATTAGTAAGCGTGTTGGACGGGTTTTGGAAATCAGGTTTGTTGAACGCCTCTTCTGGGAAGAAGTCCTAATGCACTCCATCGCAATTCAAGAGGTAATTTGAGTTGTGAGATTATTGCGTTTTGGAGAAAATCATAGGCATCGATATGATCTTCGAAGCCTGCTTTGAGCCGTGAAAAGTTACACAGTACCCATCTGACTAATGTCTCTTCAGGGTGTCTCAGCAGAAATTGAAAAAGGAAGTGTAGTTCCTGTTCGATAGAGAGTCCTTCGCGATATTTGTCCCAATTCGAAGCTATCAGGTGAGCTACTTCTTTCGTATTTTGATAATAGCGTTGAATCAAGGGTAGTGCCCAAGCTCTTTCTTCTGCAATGGAAAGATCTGAAAAGTAAAGTTCCCAATTTCTTGACAACCATCCGGCAAGCGGAGCTGCATGTTCTCCATTATTAGCTATCAATGCAAATAAATATTCTCGTTCTGAGGGAATGTCATCAAAACCTTGTCTAAATTGTGTCCAAGTCTCATTCTGGTGTCTTATAGCTTGCTTAGCGCTTGTAAAACGATAAAGTTTCTTCATTTCGCGAGGTGGAACTCTATCCCAGACATTCAAGTCTTTCCACTGGATAGGTAATGGCTGAAGTGGTGCATAAGCGCCATCTATGTGTAAAACTGTTATGTGCTCATATCCTAGCAGCCTTGCAAGAGCAGCTCTGTGAAGCCCATCGACTAGAATCTCTGGATTCCCAGGATCGTATAAGGAAACTTCTACAAGAGGAGAAGCAATCATGCACTTTGAGGTTTCTTCTGTCTTAAGTCTTGTGAGCTGGAAGTGTATTCTTGCACAATCTGCAGTAAGTGCTAACGTGTCTATGCCCTCTCGTAGCAGAGCTTCATGAAGTGCCCAACTAAACTCAAGATTTTCTTTGATTACATAGTATGCTGCAATAGAAAGTGAATAAAGAGGAACTGATCTCAGACTTATCTCTCTTCCACGATATGGTCGATATCCAGGAATTGGATCATTCACAAGTTTAGTCCTTTGCATTACTTCTCTGAACTGTCCTTGGAAAGGGTCTTTCTGCAAAACTTGCAATGATAAACCTCTTTGCCCCAAAGTTCTGCGATCCAACAGTTCAAGACCAAATTCTTTGAACGGAGCAATAATTCCTGGATGAATATTGTCTGTCTCCATGAGAAAAAATAGTTAAATCAGTGGGGAGTTGGCAAGAATTATACTATTCAAGCAGAAGACTTTCTGGATATTATTTGGACAAGATCTTGGACAATTAATTGATACTATGCTGAGATAGCATCACCATTCTTGAAGACATGGCTTATACTTTCTGTTATTATTACCTTACTTAGACGTAAAGCGAGGAGCGCAGACAAAAAAATCTTGTACATGATTTCCTATGACTTGGACATTGTTGCTTTTGTTGGAGCAGGTTTATAATCTGGTTCAACAATTGACTAGGCTTTAATTCTCACAAACTTCCTTTTCCCAACCTTGATTACTGTACCTGGTTTTAAATCTAACTTCTGATCGAAGTTAGTTACCTTTTCGTCATTGATCTGGAGGCCTCCCTGCTGTATGAGCCTTTTTGCATCTGCGTTGCTTGCGATGATCCCCTTCTCTACCAGCTCTTTTGCAAGCTCTAAAGCCGAATGCTGACTATTGATTTCTAACTCTTCCATTTCCTCTGGTGTTTCTCCTTTTTGAACTGTTTTTTCAAAGTTTTCTTGGGCTTTATTGGCTGACTTTTCGTCAAAGTAGATTTTAGTCACCTCAAATGCAAGTTTTTTCTTGAGCTCCATTGGATGAACCTTTCCGGCTTTGAGTTCTTTCTTCATTTTGTTTATTTCTTCAAGCGGAAGCCGGGTAAGTCTTTCGAAGTACTCAATGATGACTTCATCAACGGTTGACATAATACCTCCAAATATGTCATTTGCTGGAGCTAACATTGGGATATAGTTATTCAGACTTTTACCCATTTTCCGACCATCAGTTCCAGTGACAAATGGCATAGTGATGACAGATTGAGGTTTCATGCCAAACGCCTCCATGATTTTTCTGCCGGCTAAAAGATTGAAAGTTTGATCGGTAGCTCCCATTTCAAGATCAACTTCTAAAGCTACACTATCGTATCCTTGCATCAGGGGATAGAGAATTTCTTCAAGTCCTATGGTGGTTTTATTCTTAAGCCTCTTGGCAAAATTCTCCCTATCTATCATTTGCTGGACAGAAAATATGGAGGCCAGGCTTATCACATCACGGAACTTGAGTTTGTCTAGCCATTCGCTGTTGTATCTAACCTCAGTTTTTTCTGGATCGAGAATTTTCAGAAACTGCTTTTTAAACTGCGCTTTATTATGATCGATCTCTTTATCTGTAAGCCTCTTTCTCTTTTCGAGTTTGTCGCTGTGGTCACCTATTCTTGACGTGTCGTCTCCGATCAGGGCAATGACATGATGACCTAGATCCTGCCAGTGCTGGAGCTTCATCAGCGTTGAGCCGTGTCCAAGATGAAGATCTGGCCCGGTAACATCGTAGCCGATGTAAGCTCTCAGCTGTTTGCCAGTAGACATTCTCTTTGTTAGTTCTTCTTTAGTAAAAATCTCGACGATATTTCTAGTAACAAATTCCTCTATTTCTTTTGGGTCGGTGTTGACTTGTATCCCACTGTTTTGTTTTGGTTCCATTTCATTTGTTTGTAATGATATTAAATTGATTCTGGAGTTTTTGAGTTTTGTTAATGCTTTATTTGTCTTTACATTCATACCCCTTGTGGCTTCTCCAGCGCCCATACTCCAAGTATCTATTTTTGAAGCCTTTTTGTCAATTATTATTGAGATGTCCAGACAAAATGGATTCACGCATCCGGGCTCAAATCCGAACTTCTTCAGAAGGGTTCCCTTATCTACAACAGTCCATTTACCGATGAGCTCTTTGAGCTTCTCCTCGTCAATCTTGTCGCTGCCTCGAAGGATTACTCCTATGAATTCATTCTTTGTCTTCAGGATCAGAGTCTTGATAGCGTTCTGGGGATCATAGTTTTCATCCTTTGATGTGTCTTTGTCCCTGGCTGAGATTTTATCATCGGTGAATGTAATTTCTTCAAAATCAATACCTTTTGAGGCAAGGATGGCGGTGACTGAATTAAAATCATGTTTCTTGATAGGAATTTGACCTGTCCCGTATGCGGGATTAATCAAATCCCTACGGGGTAAATGCTTTAAGTCTATTAATGGATTAACCTTATTGACTATTCCAAGGCTTGCTTTCCCCCCGAGGTGTTTTGTGATCAGCTCGATCAATTCATCTGCGATCTGTTTGATCTGTTTCTCTGTCATGTCACCTGCAGCGTTATCGATAGGGATGAATACATTCTTCGTATCTCTGTCTGTCTTGCTGGTTTCGCTCTGGCGCCAGACGAAGTGTCTAGTGAGAATTTTATCCTCTGTCAAGTAGGCAAGTTCGCCCTTCTCTACATTTAATATCTCTTTAGAATTCATTACCTGGAATGTTTCCTTCCCCGTAGTTTCATCTATCCTTATCTCGGGTGCTTTGTCTGTGTCGTGACCTCCTATTGGAATCAAATATTTCAGAGAAACGATGTTGTAAATATCAACAAGCGGATTAATATTCGGTAGGTCGCCTTTGGATATTACTCGTGACGATAGTGCTTCATGCGAAGGAAGAAAATCGCGATTCAGACCCAGGCTCTCGAATACTTCACGCCAAGACTTGATTTGAGGAATGTCTTTAATTGCTGTATGGTTATATTGTTTGCTGGTTGTTTTTATCTGCTGTTTGAGCAAGTCAGCGATTTTAGAATTTGACCCAGTGTTGTTTATACCCTGGATTAGTAGTACACCGAATTTTGCATCGGGGAATCTTTCGAAGACTTTTTGTGTGACTGAGAATTTCATAATTAAAGATTTAATATATAAATTATACAGATTTTTCAATGATTTAGAAGTGGTGCATATAAAGCATGAATAAAATAGGGTCTAGACAACTTTAGAGCGGATTTTTTCGTACTTCTTTTAATAGTATATCATAAATTTCTCCTCTGTGATTCCATCTGAATTCAGATTCTTTTAAGTGAAGTTTAAACATATCATCT
>Ga0180007_10003462_pt1 | contig 17561 bp, 14 predicted proteins | sample MM_PC_MetaG_FD_121122 | JGI IMG/M metagenome (GOLD analysis project Ga0180007, IMG submission 121122) | Groundwater microbial communities from the Aspo Hard Rock Laboratory (HRL) deep subsurface site, Sweden - MM_PC_MetaG | ecosystem: Environmental > Aquatic > Deep subsurface > Groundwater... | reverse complement strand
AGGAAGGTTTCGCCGGGACCTGTACTATCGTCTCAATGTTTTTCCCATAGAGATGGCCCCCCTCAGGGGCAGAAAAGAGGATATACCGCTTTTGGCAAGGCATTTTACAGACCAGGTGGCAGCCCAGATGAACCGAAAATCCCTTCGCCTCCGGCCGGCTGATTTAAAGCGCCTCGAGGCCTATGGATGGCCCGGAAATGTCCGGGAGCTGCGGAATGTGATTGAGCGGTCCATGATCACCTCCCGCGGTTCTGCCCTTGAATTTGTCTTTCCGGACACAAGTGAATCCGTGATATTTCCTGGCCAGGACACTTTTGACGAGCACGCCAGAAAGCGGGTGTACACGGACAGGGAAATGGATGGGTTTATCAAAACCAATATCATCAATGTCCTTGGCCGGACCCGGGGAAAAATATACGGACCGGGGGGGGCTGCCGCCCGCATGGGGTGTGCTCCCACCACCCTTTGTTCCCGAATTAAAAAATACCAGATCAACCTTCATTCCTTTAAAGGGCAGGCGACCCATGAATCCTGATTTGCCCCTGGACATCACCCCGGAGTCTGAAATTTTTTCCCGGATAAAAAGACTGAAACGCCATATGGAAGAAGCGGGGATAGCGTCCGTTTTTTTAACCCATAAGCCGGATATCTATTATTTTTCCGGTACGGCCCAGGACTGCTATCTGTATGTTTGCCTGGAAGGGGATCCGTTGCTCTTTGTCAAGCGCTACCTGCCCAGGGCAGCGCTTGAAACCCCCATCAGGGATATCATTTCTGTCGTGTCCGTCACCCAGATTCCCCATAGGATAATGGAGTTCTTTCAAGGGCATCCATCCACCATGGGACTGGCCTTTGATGTGGTGCCGGTCAGGGAGTATCACTTTTACCAGGGGTTGTTTAAATCAACGGTTTTTGTGGATGGAACCCCTTTGATTGAGGTTTGCCGCCAGATCAAATCTCCCTATGAAATTGGGCAGATGGAAAAGGCGGCAAGGGTTTCCAGAAAGACCTTTGATTTCATAGAAAAAAATCTGACCCCCGGGATTTCTGAAATGGCGTTTTGCGGCAGCGTTGAAGCATTTGCCAGAACCTTTGGCCATTCGGGCAAGCTCTGGATGCGCCATTATCGGTCAGAGGGGTTCTCCTTTCACCTGATGAGCGGGATAACAGGTGGCATGGCGGGGGCCCTGGATTCACCGGTCTGCGGCACCGGCACCTGCACGGCCTATCCCTTTGGGGCAGGTCCCAAGCTGATCCGGGAAAACGAACCCATTCTCATTGATTTGGGAACCATGGTCAACGGGTATCACATGGACGAATCCAGAATGTTTGTTCTGGGAAAAATGGAACCGGAAGCCGCGGCCGCAAGCATGGCAGCCATGGAAATCCTCAACCGGATACAGGAGGCCATGAAACCCGGTGCCGTGATGGGGGATATTTTTGATGCCTCTGTGAGAACGGCGGCCAAAATGGGGTATGAACAGGAATATTTGGGACTTCCCCATTTGAAATCCCGGTTTGTGGGCCATGGGATCGGTCTGGAACTGGTGGAAAATCCGCTTCTGGCAAAGGGCAGGACCCCGCTTTTACAGCCGGGCATGGTCTTTGCCGTGGAGCCCAAGTTTATCTTCAAGGACAGGTTTGCAGCGGGTATGGAGAGTGTGATTCTGATAACGGACACAGGCAGTCGGTTTTTGAGTCAAACCCGGCCCGGGGTCTTTTCCTGTTAGCCTGGGAACCTTCTTGCCATGGTAAACAAAAACAGAGACAAAACGATGAATATGTCCCCCGGGAAAACAGTTTTGCTGAAATACAAAAAGCCCTTCGACCTTTCCCCGGTGCTCTCTTTTATGAAGCCAAGGGCAATGGCCGGGGTGGAACTTGTTACAGACACTCAATACGCCAGAACCTTTAGAATCAACAAAACAAAAGGGTTTTTTGTTGTCAGGGATTGCCCTGGACAATCGTGTCTGGAACTTGAGGTAACCTGTGAAGGGACAGGCTGTGATACGGAAATTGCCGACAGGGTCCGCAGGATGTTTGATCTTGATAGGGATTTTACAAAAATAAACTTAAAATTTTCAAAGGATGCGCACTTGTCCAAGGGAATGGACGCCGGCCAGGTTCCCCGGCTGCCCGTTGCCTTTGCGCCCTTTGAGTTTGTCGTAAGGGCAATCCTGGGCCAGCAGATATCTGTGAAGGCCGCCACCACCCTGGCGGGAAGAGTCGCCGGAAAAGCTGCATTGACGGGCGGCCCCGGCTATCCGTTTGGATTGGATTTTTTTTTCCCAGATCCCTTTGAATTATTGGCCCTTGATCTGGAGAACCTGGGCATCACCAAGACCCGGCAGGCCACCCTGAAAAATGTTGCCCAAACCCTTGTGGACAAAAAGTTAAATCTAACGGCAAATCAATCTTTTGAAACCTTTCATCAGGCCTTTTCTGCTGTAAAAGGAATCGGCGAGTGGACCAGTCATTATGTTGCCATGAGAGGATTGGGAATGATTGACAGCTTTCCTGCAACGGATCTAGGGGTGATTCGCGCGCTTACAAAGGAAGGCAAGACCCCCTCCAGAAAACAGATCGTCTCCCTGGCTGAAAAGTGGCGGCCGTACAGAGCCTATGCCACCTTGTGCCTGTGGAATTCGAAGGAAAACTAAACCCAGCCTATTTCCTGGTGTTATCTGCCGAATCGTCGGCTGGTTCAAATTTAATATGAATGGTGGTTTTGCCTGAATTGAAACAATCTTCGGGTGTTGCACATGCCTTGCACAAAGCGATATCTCCGGGACAAATGTCCCCATCCCCGGGGATCACCTGGCACCGGTTTGAATCAATCCAGATTTTAAAAGGATATTGTTCGGAAAAAAGTTTGATTCTCAGCAGATCAAACCCCTTGCCGCCGGCATTGAAATCATAGGGTTTTTTTGTCGAATAATCGGTGGAGTCAGGCGGAGTAAAATAATTTTCAAATATCAGATGCAGTTTGTCCCGGGTAAATCCAATGCCATAATCGGTGACAATCAATTCCGGGGCATTTTGGGTGTTTTTCAGCGCAATATCGATTTTACCGGCATCCGGTGTATATTCAACGGCATTTTGAATGATTCCCCGGATAATGACCTCAAGGATCTCAGGCGGCATATAAACAAGAACATTTTTATCAATCCGGGTGGTTAAACGACAGGTGCGATGGGAAAAATCCGGCCGGAGCCTTTCAATCTGTTCGGTTAGATAGTCATCCAGAAGTATGGATTGGGAAACCACCTCCTTTGGACCGAAAATGGCGTCTATGGCCCCTTGCACCCGGGTGATAACCCCTGGGTCTTGTGATTGGCTTTCAATGAGGACGGACAATTCGTCCGCACATGCTTCCAGAAGTTTGGTGAGCATGTTATGGGCTTTAAAATCTTTTTTTCTCAGAAGATCTTCCACTTCGTACTGAAGGTCCAGAATCCTGTTGAGATTCCGCTGCCCCCGGTTGAAAATTTTTTCAATCAATGGGTTTTCCAGGCCCAGGGCAGCCAGTTTTTTTGACAAAAGTTTCATGGAGGCACCCAAAACAGAAACCGGGGTCTTCAGCTCATGGGCAAGATGGTTGATAACCTTGTCTTTTGCATGGTTCAGGATTTTTAGCTCTTTATAGGAATTCCTCAGTTCTTCGTGAATCCGGGTATTCTCAATGGGCAATGCAATGGAGGAGGTCACGACGCTCAGAAGCTCTATATCGGTATTGTCAAATTTTCCATGGTTTTTATTGACAACGGAAATAACACCAATGGTCCGGTCCTGAAGCTTTATGGGAACAGACAGGATGCTTTTGGTTTCAAGGTCTGTTTCATCGTCCACCCGGCGCAGGAAAAAAGAACATTTGGAGACATCTGAAATCATAATGGGTTTCCCGGTTTTATAAACACGGCCGGAGACCCCCTGGCTGGCTGAGAACCTGATTTTTTTAAATTTTTTTTCCGATTCCTGGTCCCGGTACTGGGCGGAAAAAAAATACAATTGGTCCTTTGATTCATCTGCCAGAAGGATAAACGCCCCTTCCACGGATATCAGTTTTTGGATCTCCCGGTTAATGAGGGGGATCAGATCTCCAAGTGTTTGGTAATGGTGCAGGGCCTTGGAGATTCTGAACATGATCCGGTTGCTTTTTGCAATCCGTTTTTCAACGGTCATGTCCCTGAGTATCAATACCTGGCCTGCGGGTTTGTTTTCTTCATCGTACAGAATGGCGCCATTGAGTACGATATCCAGAATGCGTCCGTCCTTTGTGTACCGCTGGGTTTCAAAATCATGGACAACCAGGTTTTTGAACAATTGCTTCATTCCCTGTTTTGCCTGGTCAACCAGGTGATCGGGAATGAACTTGATATTTTTTCCTTTTACCTCCGTGAGGGTCCAGCCGAAAACACGTTCAAAGGCGGGATTCACGTATTCCACTGTGTTGTCAAGGGTGAAGGCAAACACGGGGTCCGGCAAAAACTTTAAGAGCGCGTTCAGCTGTTTCTGGGCAAGATGGCTTTCCGTATACAATTGGCTGGTTGATTTATCTGGACCTTGCGTATCCGGGTGCACGGGTTTTTTGTCCGTCAATTTCATTGGTATGCCCTAAAAAATATATAGATTATGTACTGCGGGTTAACACCTGACAGGTTTCCGTTGCAATCTGAAGTTCTTCGTCGGTGGGTACCACCCAGATCTGAATTTTGCTGTCAGGCCCATGGATTGCACGGGGGGCAGAGGATCTGGCCTTGTTTTTTTCAGGATCTATTTCAATGCCGAAAAAAGACAAATCTGCCAGTGCTTTGGCCCGGACAATGGCATCATTCTCTCCGATGCCCGCAGTAAATACCAGGCTGTCTACATGGCCCAGAACGGCGGCATAGGCGCCAATGAATTTTTTGATCTGGTAGGCAAACATGTCCACGGCCAGCCGGGCCCGGTCATCTCCTTGGGCGGCCCGTTCATGGATATCTCTCAGGTCATTGAGGCCGCAGACACCCCTGAGGCCGCTTTTTTTGTTCAGGACCTCATCCAGTTCTTCATGGGTCATGCCGGTGTTGTCCATCAAATATCCGAAAATGGCCGGGTCCAGGTCACCGGTCCTTGTTCCCATCATCACCCCGGCAAGGGGGGTCATGCCCATGGAGGTATCCTGGCATTTGCCTTGTTTAATGGCGCAAATGGAACAGCCATTGCCAAGATGCAGAGTGATCAGGTTCATCTGTTCCGGTGTTTTTCCCATGAGTTCACAGGTTTTGTTGGCGACATATTTATGGGAAGTGCCGTGGAACCCGTATTTTCGTATTTTATGGTCACGATAGTATTCATAGGGAAGTGCGTAGAGATAAGCCTTTTGGGGAAGGGTTTGGTGAAAATTGGTGTCAAATACAGCCACCTGGGGTTTGCCGGGAAAAAGGTCTTCCGCCAGTCGGATGCCGATGAGATTGGGGGGATTGTGCAAAGGGGCCAGGGGGTTGTTGGCCTGGATGGCCGCTTTCACCGCCCCATTGATCCGGGTGGCCTCTTTGAAGTCTTCTCCTCCCTGGACCACGCGGTGGCCGATGGCATCAATTTTCTGGGTGATCTGTCCTGCCATGAGGAGCATGGCTTCCTGATGGCTCGGGATGGGCCGGGAGATTTTGCTCTTCTGTTCCTTGCTGGAGGAGAAGGTTTTATGGGTCAAAAGACCCTGGGCCTCTCCTATCCTTTCCACAACCCCGCCGGCAAGGACCCTTTGTTTGTCCATGTCAAAGAGCTGATACTTTAATGAGGAACTGCCTGTGTTGATTACCAATACGTTCATGGATTTCCTTTAAAAATAAAACCGCCCATGACCGAACCCATTAGCCGGGTTCGGCCATGGCATAAAATTGTTTGATAAAGGTTTTCTGGACCGAGTAGGACCAGTGAAAGTTTTTTAAGATGTTCGCAGCTTCCCCTGGGTTGCCCTGTTTTAAGAAACGGATAAAGTGTGAATGCTCTTCACAGTTTTTCAATTCCCATTCACCGATATAACTCTGGCCCTGGAAATCATACAGCCGGTGCTTGATAGGGAGCATGAATTTATTTAAAAGCGGGTTGCCGGAAAGATGGTTATACACATTATGAAATGCCAGATTTGTTTGAAATAATTGTGAAAAATCATTGTTTCGAATGTCTCTGATAATTTGTTCGTTGAGTTCCTCCAGCCGGGATATATGGGAGGGGGTGAGTTGATCAAAACAATCCAGAACAATGGAAGCTTCAATAATGCCGATGGCTTCATAGGCATCTTTTACATCTTTCAGCGCAAGGGCATTGACCATCACCCCCCTTCTGGGAAGTATGGTGACAAATCCTTCTATTTCAAGGTGGATCAAAGCATCCCTTAACGGCGTTTTGCTGATGCCCAGCTTCTCGGCAATCTTGTTAAGATTTATGGTGGAGCCGGGTGTCAGGCTGCCGGTTGTCATTTCGTTTCTAAGGTATTCATATACCTGCTCTCGCAATGACACGACATTTAGCGGACTTTTCATTGTTTATAAGGACCTTTGATTTCCATATCCTGTTAATACCCTGTGCATTATAGGCGAAGATAGGAACCCCGTCAAGAAACAGAGTGTTTCTCTTTTTGCTGATATCTAATATATCAGACACCGGTTCAGGGTCAAGCTAAATCCCTAAATCCATTAAAGTAGATTGGGTATTGAAGTTGACGGACAATCGGGTGTACAGTCAGATTTTGTGGTTCCCTGGCCGGGTGCCGGGCGGGTGTGTCAACAGCAGCTTAGGCAGAACGGATTATGATGATATTGGATACCCTATTCCCGTTGTTTGCCCTTCTTTTGCTGGGCAGTGTGTTAAAAAAGTTTCAAATCACCAACGAAGGATTTTTAAAAACAGCAGACAGGCTGGTTTATTATATATTTTTCCCGGTCATGCTATTCTGGAAGATCGGCAATTCCCCAAGCCATGGGGGGCTCGGTCTCGGGCTTTGTCTGGCCGGGATTTTTGCCGTGGTGCTGGTATTTGGGCTAAGCCTTTTTTTTATCCGCCAAACCCATCTGCCCGGGTTCCAGGCAGGCTCTTTTTCCCAGGCCTGTTATCGGTTCAATACCTATATCGGGATGGCCATTGTCATGAATTCGCTGGGAGAGCTCGGGGTCCGGTATTTTGGAATCCTGGTGGGATTTGTCATTCCCCTGATCAATGTTCTGGCTGTTTCTGTTCTGATCTGGTATTCGGACCAGAACCTTCCCGTGAAAGAAAAAATCCGTTTTCTTGCCAGGGCCCTGATTTCCAATCCATTGATTCTGGGGTGTGTGGCCGGACTTTTGGTCTCCAGGTCCGGGATTGTCTTTCCCAGGGTTATGAACAATACGTTTTCTCTGATGACATCGGTCACCCTTCCTCTGGCATTGATTTCCATTGGCGGAACATTGAGTTTTAGAGGGCTTGCCTGTCATACAAGGGTTTCTGTGACTGCCGTATTTTTCAAACTGCTGGTGCTGCCCGTTGTTGGATTTTTCATGCTCAAGGGATTCCAGGTCACGGGAATTGCCTTTCAAACCGGGATGATCTTTTTTTGCCTGCCTACCTCGACGGCCATTTATGTCCTGTCAGCCCAATTAAATTCCGATACAGAGCTTGCGTCGGCTGCCATTATGCTGTCCACTCTGTTTTCCTTTGTGTCCCTGTCCGTTGCTCTCCTTTTATGAAAAAAGGGCGTAAAAACAACTAAAAAAGGCGGAGTGTTAAACCGGACAGGGGGTTTTGACAGGCGATTCTTCCGGCAGCATTTGAATTTCCAGCGCAATAAGGGCTGATTTTTTCATGAAAAGGGCAATCTCCTTCAAGGCCGCCATATCATCCACAGAATTCCGTAGGATACCGAAGCCTTCGGAAAGTGCCAGAATGGTTGCCGAAGCCTTTTCCTTGTCTGCAACTTTAACCAGGCCGTTTTTTTCCCAGGCTTCAATTTCTGCAATGCCGAACGCGATGAACTTTCCCATGAGCCCTTTGATCTTTTCCCGGATCTTATCATTTCTGAAACCCATGGCGTAGCAGGACCAGAAAACCGCATCCCGTTGGGGCATGGTGCCGCTGGTGTCAAATACCATATCCAGCAGGCCTTCAAGTCTTTCCCGGGGGGTTTTATATTTTTTTAGTTCTTCAAGATAGGCTGTCATGGAGGATTTATAGAGATATTCTACCATTTCCATGATCAGGCCTTCCTTACTTTTAAAATAATGGATTAACAGCCCGGAATTTACCCCCATGCGGGTGGCGATTTTGCCGATGGTCATGCCCATGAATCCTTCTTCCTCCACCACCTTGTAAGTATGTCTGAGTATTTCCGGTTTGCGAATATGTGATATGCTTTTTCGACCCATGGTATCTCCATTATTTTCATTATCTGTCTGCTTATTAATATATTATTTTCATGTTTTTTGTCAATTTTTTTGTTCCACACGATGGAACAAATTTTCGCTGATAGGGATGCCCTTTCTTTCTTTTTGTTAGTGATTTTGTTGGATACGCAGATTCGAGGTTCCGGGGATTCGGATTATGGGAAGGGGAAACCCGGCCCGGGAAAGACCCGGGCCGGGTCGATGGGCGATCAGGCAATATCGCGCCTGTCGGACATATCCACAAGGGTTCGTTCCCTTGTTTTGTCAATGCCGAGTTCTTTTCGTTTTTTGTCAATGTGGGCAATCATCATGCGGGCGATCTCAATGGGGTCGGCCGCCGCCCCCCATTTCCCATATCCTTGCTGCTCAAGTCCGTTAAAGAGTAAATCATGAAATCGGGTTCCCTTGATCGTGGGGAAGCCGATGCCAAATACTGTGTAAACCCCGGAAGCCACAAAATACTGGCCAATGGCCAGGGCTTTTTCACTCATCCATTCAGGGGCACAGCCGGCAACCGGAAGGTCGGCAATGCTGTTGCCAAGTCCGCCTGCCTTTACCATGGCCGATGCGGCAATGAGAATCCGGGTATTGTCCACACAGGAACCAAGGCCCAGTACCGGGGGCATACCCACGGTTTCGCAGACCTCTGCCAGGCCGGGTCCGGCCAAAGGCGCTGCTTCAGGCGTTAAAAAACCCGCCTTGGCCAGGGCGATCTGGGAGCAGCCGGTCTGGAGGACCAGCACATCGTTTTTGATCAGCTCCTGAACCAGGGCCACATGGACAGAGTCCTGTTTGACCTTGGGGTTGGTACAGCCCACAACGCCGGCAACCCCCCGGATTCTGCCATTGATGATATTGTCATTCAAGGGAGAATAGGATCCCCTGAAGGTTCCACCCAGCATGTATTCAATGTACTCATGGGTAAATCCGTGAACCCCTTTCTGGGTCTGCTGGGGGATTTCAATGGGCATGCTTCTGGAGCCAAACCGTGTAATGGCCTTGGTAAGAATCTGGTCCGTACAGGCCCTGGGGTCATGGTCATCAAATTCAATGTGGGTGGCCCCTTCAATGTGGGCCCTTGCATTGGTGGTGATCAAGTGGGTATCATAGCATTTGGCTACGGCCGCCAGTCCCTGCTTAATGCACTGGATATCCACGACCATGGCATCCACAGCCCCTGTCACCATGATGGCTTCGGTGGAGCCGAAATTGCCGGCATGGGGCACACCGTGCCGGGACATCATCTCCGCTCCGGAACAGCACATGCCAATCAGGTTAATGCCCTTGGCTCCTTTTTCCTTGGCCGCTTCAACAAAGAACGGGTCTGAGACCGCGGCCAGCATCCCTTCGAACATGGCAGGTTCATGTCCGTGAACAATGACGTTTACGTGGTCTTCCTTGAGAACGCCCATGTTGACCTCGGCCACTGTGGGAGAGGGGGTGCCGAACATGATGTCGGAGAGCTCGGTTGCCACCATGGAGCCCCCCCATCCGTCGGCAAGAGCGGTCCGGCTGATCTGCTTGGTGATATTGTTATATTCCTGGTCACATCCGATGTGGGTCCGGCTCATTAATTCCATGACCTCCCGCATGGCGCCCCTGGGCACGATGCCATCCTTGCGCCATTGTTCCAGGGTCGCTTTGGGTGCCCTGCGGGTAAAGGGCATTTCTCCGTCCAGGTTGGTAAAGGTTTTGTCCAGTTCATCGCAAAGCTCCTTGGCCACTGCATAAACCTCTTTTCCTTCCACCTCAATCCCTAGGGACTTGGCCACCCTCTCCAGCTTGATGGTGTCTTTGATGCTGAATTCCTTGTTCTTCCCGTCCACGATGTCTTTGAATAATTTAAGGATGTGCATCCCGTGGTCATTATGGGAGGCAGATCCTGTGGCCACATTCCGGGCAAAATTTCTGGCCATGATTGTGTCAATGGTGGCCCCGCAGACCCCGACTTTTTTATAGGGATCTCTCGGGTTCAGGCGGCAGGGGCCCATGAAGCAGTGTTTACAACAGGCAGACTCCACTCCGATGGGGCATGGCTTCATTTCATATCCCCGGTCAAGGTCAATCAACACACCATCCCGTCGGGCCTTGTCCAGCATCTGGGCGGTTGCCTTGCACATGGTCCTGTCCGATGTGCTTACCTGTTCTTTAATGGGTTTATCACTGGCCATATGTATCTCCTTTTAAATTGATTGGCAGCCGAAGCTGCTGCAAAGTATGTATCGGGTTTAAGACATGAAAATCATTTGTTCTTGCCTTGGGTTTTTGGAATCCAAGACTAAACGAATGATCCTGCCTTCGGCGAATTTATTCCGGGTCTTTTGGCAGATGCTCTTTATTTTCGCCGCCCCCACCTACAGTAAAAATTAATATAAGCACGATGGAGAAATATGCCACATTGTGGCACAAATAAAAAGGGCGTTCAGATTGTTTGTCATGTAAAAACAAGGTGTTGTAAGAAAGAAAAATATTTCGGCAGCATCCTTCCTGGAAAAAGCAAGCGGGTGTTAAGGCGGGCAAGAAATAAAAAGACCCTGGTCCGGAAAAATTTTCCGGGCCAGGGTCTTGTGCCGTTCGTGTTAAAGGATCTGTTTTAAAAACAACTTGGTTCGGGCATGGCTGGGAGCGGTAAAGAAATGTTCGGGCGTACCCTCTTCTACAATGCGGCCCTCGTCCATAAAGATCACTCTGTCCCCCACTTCCCTTGCAAATCCCATTTCATGGGTTACGCAGACCATGGTCATGCCTTCCTTTGCCAGGGTCTTCATGACATCCAGCACCTCGCCGATCATTTCCGGATCAAGGGCTGAGGTGGGTTCGTCAAAGAGCATGATCTTGGGATCCATTGCAAGGGCCCGCGCAATGGCAACCCGCTGCTGCTGACCTCCGGAGAGATTGGACGGGTGTGCCAGGGCTTTTTCGGCTATACCCACTTTTTCAAGGAGCATCATGGCCTTTTCTTCCCGTTCCTTCTTTTTCCGTTTTCTGACCAGCTTCTGGGCCAGGCAGACATTGCCCAAAATGGTCTGGTGGGGAAACAGGTTAAACGACTGGAAAACCATGCCCATTTCAGCCCGGACCTTATTGATGTTGGTTTTGGGATCAAAGATATCCACCCCATCCACCAGAATTTGGCCGTGATCTGCAGTTTCCAGCCGGTTCAGGCATCGCAGAAAAGTACTTTTTCCGGATCCCGAGGGGCCGATGACCACGACCACTTCTCCTGCTTTTATGCTATTGGAAACATCTACCAGGGCTCTGACTTCATGGGGGACATAAAACGTTTTGTAAATATTATTGATTTCAATCATTTTTGAGATGTCCTCCTTTCCAGATACTGAACAAACATGGAAAGTGTAAAGGTCATGAGCAGGTAGAGAATTGCACATAAAATCCACAATTCAAAGGTCTGAAGGCTTGTTGTAATCCCTTCCCGGGTCGCTTTTGTCAATTCCCTGATGGAAATCATTCCCAGCAGGGACGAGTCCTTGATCAAATTGATGAATTGTCCTGCCAGGGGGGGTAAAATGGTTTTCAATGCCTGGGGAAGGATGATGTGAAACATGCATTGAAAATAGCTCATGCCTGCTGACCGGGCTGCTTCCACCTGACCGGGATGAATGGCTTCAATGCCGGCACGGACAATCTCTACCACATAGGCGCCGGTGAAGATGGACAATGCCATAATACCATACCACTCCGGGTTGATTTTTGGGATTCCGTTCATCATCAATATTTTGTTCATGGTGGTTCCCAGGACAAAATAAAAGATCATGATCTGCACCAGCAAAGGCGATCCCCGGATGATCTCCACATAGGTGATGGCCGACCATTTGAGGACAGGGGTGTCCGATACCCTTGCTACCCCGCCGATAATCCCCAGAAGGATACCGAAAATGGTGGAGATAAAGCTGATTTTCAGGGTGACCCACAGGCCAATGGCCAGGAGCCCGGGCTTCCATTCTCCCTTGTATTGGGCAATGATGTCGCCGGGAGAGACCGCGTCTCCTTCATCCCAGTGAAAGGATCCCACAGGAACAACAAATGTTTTCCCCCCCTCCTCATTCTGGATGACAATCTCTACTTTTTCCTTGTTGGGTTTGATGGACGCAATTTCCCCATCTGCTTCCACATAAAGGGTAATTGATGGTTGGTACATGAAATATTGGGGGATTTTAAACCAGCGCCATTGGTATTCAACCGCCACGGTTGCATAATATACGGATCCGATTATCAAAAATGTCAAGGCAATGAAGCCTGCAACGGAAATTGCATAGGCGGTTGGGTTGCTCAGCCGCGAAATATTGGATTTTTTTTGTTCCATGTGTTGTCTGCCTTAAAAAACGGGCCGGCAGAAAATGTTTACTGCCGGCCCAATTAATTTTTACACAATCAATCTAGTTTTTAAGATCTTTCTGCCACTCATCGGATTTGATCCATTTTTCATAGGCTTTGTCATATCTTCCGTCGTTTTTGTATTGACGCAAAAAGTTATTCAAAAAATTGAGAAAATCCGGATCTCCTTTTCGAATGGCCATGGCAAGGGGCTCAAAGGTGAAGGGTTTGGTCAGGGCGATGGTTTTGCCGGCACCATGCTGTGCCTGGACGATTTCAATCAAAGGAAGGTCGTAAACCGAGGCGTCTGCATTGCCCTGGATGACTTCCATGCAGGCTTCTGTTTCAACTTCAAAGGATTTATAGGTGGCTTTGGGGATCATTCTTTTAACGGCTTGCTCACCGGTGGTTCCCAGCTTAGAGGTAATCACAAATTTGGGATCATTAAGGTCTTTATAGGACAAGACCTTGCCTTCATGTTTTTTGTTGAGGAGAATGGCCTGTCCGATAACAATGTAGGGATCGGTGAAGTTGATGGCCAGGTTTCTTTCCTGGGTACAGGTCATGCCGGAGATGATGATATCGTATTTGTCCGTGATCAGGCCCGGAATAATACCGTCCCAGGCTGTATTGACCGGCTCGTATGTGACTTTCATGGCTTTTGCAAGGGCTTTTCCCATGTCAACGTCAAATCCGATATACTGGCCTTTTGTGTTGGTCATTTCAAAGGGAAGATACCCGGATTCAAATCCCACACGAAGTTTTCCTGATTTTACGATGGTTTCAATGGTCGATGTTTTTGCAAGCTCAATGTCTGCACTGAAGGCCGGCGCCGATACAAAAAGAAACGCCAAGGCAAACAATGAAATAAGTACTTTTTTCATCTTCTTCCTCCTAAAAAAATTAAAGTGTGACCTCCATAGCCCCTGGGGAATGAATTCCGAAAATGCCTAGGAAAGTCATGTTAAAGAACGATAACCCCTTCTATAATTGAGTTTAATACTTAGCATAATCATCTTAAATGGCAAGCACTATTTGCGGCCCGGGCAACTTTCATGGTAGTTGCTACCCCAATAGCCACATAGTCTGTGGGGTTGAAGATGTCAGCATAAAAAAGTGGATAGTCCATGGGCCTGTGTCTTTTTTGAAATCCGATTCTTGATGAAGGGAAGCGGGTTGACGGCAGGGGGGCAAATGGCGTACCATTGGCGGCATATAATAATTGCTCAACTTTCGGACTTCGGTTTTGGAGGAACGGGTAAGGCTTTTCTATTGTGCGTTTGATCCCTTTTTGAGTATCCGGCTGGACCAACTGCAATAAAGAAAGCCTTACCCCATGTAAGATCAGATCATTATATGCAAAAAAATATCTTTGAAATAGACCATAGAGAATGTGGAGACCAAGGGTTTTGAAACACGTATTTCAGAAACACCAAATGAAAATTTTGGCTGTGTCCGACTATATTGACAAAGATCTGACCCGGCAGGTGGAGGACAAGACGCTATCGCCGGTGGACCTGATCATCTCCTGCGGAGACCTTGCCCCAGAATATCTGTCTTTCCTGCGGGACCGACTGGATGTGCCCCTTTACTACATCAAGGGAAATCATGATATCCGGTATACCCGGACAAATCCCGTGGGATGTGAAAATATCCATGGCCGGGTGGTCTCCTTCGGATCCCTGAATATTTTAGGGCTTGAAGGATCCTTATGGTATAATGGCGGAGCCAATCAGTATACAGATGCCATGATGCGAAAAATACTCTTCTGGATGTGGTTTCCCATCTGGCGGAAAGGGCGGATTCACCTGGTGGTGGCCCATGCCCCCCCCCGGCATATCCATGATCGGGAAGACAGGTGTCACATGGGATTTGAAAGTTTCAAGTCCCTTATTATAAAACACACTCCCGACTATTTTGTTCACGGCCATATTCACCAGGAGTTTGAAACAGCAGGGGAACGGATAACGCAATTTCATACCACCCAGGTGATCAATACCTGTGGGTACACCCTAATAGAGGTCTAATCATGAAAAAATTTCTCAAAGCTATTTTTGGGTACAGTCCGTCCAAAAAAGAGACCGACCATGTCAGTTCCTTTAACGAGCAGCAGGCCAAGGAAGAGGACGTCAAGTTTGTTGACCACGGGGTCCAGACCATTGCCCTTGAGAACATCATCGGAAGTGTGGGCAAGTATTCTGATTTTGATTCCCAATTCAGGCCCAAAAAACATGTTTCAGGCAAGCGGTTCACGGATATCAAGCGGGCCATGCGGGAAGGGGCCTCCCTTCCGCCGGTGAAGCTGTATCAGATTCGGGACGACTATTATGTCCTGGACGGAAACCATCGGGTGGCCGCAGCAAAAGAGTTGGGATGGGCAGACATCAAGGCAAAGGTGGTAGAGCTTTTATCCGGTAAAAATACCATCGAAAATCTTTTGTATATCGAACGGCAGAAATTTTATGAGCGAACCGGCCTGACAGGAAAGATTGACCTGACCGAGGTGGGAAAATATGTTTTTCTGGAAAAACAGATTCAAAAGCATCAGCTTTACCTGGCCAGCCAGTCGGGCATGGACTGTGATTTTATAAAAGCATCAAAAGACTGGTACAATACCATCTATGTCCCCATGACCGCCATCATCAGCAATGGCGGTCTGCTCAAGTCTTTTCCCGAACGGACCGTTGCAGACCTGTATGCCTATATTGCTTACCACCATTGGGACAGAACCTCCCCCCGCAGATACGGGATCGGCATTGACCGGCTCATTCCAAAGAGCATGGAAGGGTTTCGCAAAAGCATGCTGGACAAAAGCACTCCGGAGTATCCTGAGATGAAACGAACCATTACCGCTTTTGTTCTCATCGATATCGACACGTCAACCGGATTTTTGGTAATTGATAAATTGTTTGCCCTGGAGGAAATACAAGAGGTGCATTCGGTCCACGGAAATATTGATATCCTGGCAAAGCTGGTGCTGAAAAGGGATTTTTTGGCCTCGGATGCGGAAGTTATTGCCGAGTTTGTGGATCAGAAGATCCGACAGATTGACGGGATCAACCGGACCCAGACCATTATTCCGGGTCTGTCCAAGGTCAAGGAAGGGTTTGTCTGCTAGTTCGGGGGCTTTCGACGGTATGGTCGCTGTATAAACTACTCAGGGTTTGTTGAATATTTCATAGGAAAGGAGGATGGCTTCGGCCACTTCCCGAATATTTTTTCTGGAGTCCATGCTCCGTTTTTGCATCCACCGGTGGGCCTCTTCCCCGGTCATTTTTCGGTTGACCATGAGAATTTCCTTGGCCAGTTCTATTTTTTTCCGGGCCTCCAGTTCTTCCTGGATCACCCGGGTCTTGACCATAAGTTCCGTATTGACAATGGCCACCGCGGCCTGGTTTGCCACGGCCCGGAGCAGGTTAACCTCCGTGTCTGAAAAATCATGGGGGGCTGCCGTGAAACAATTTAACACCCCGATCACCTTTTCGTCCTTGGTTTTCAGGGGGATGCCCACCATGGAAACAAGGCCCAGTTTCTTGGCCATTTCCTTTTCCTTGAACCGTTTGCTGTTCAGAACATCCTTGAGGATCAGGGGTTTTTTATGGGTGACCACATAGCCCACCACGCCTTCGTCCAGGTTCAGGGATCTGTCCTTAATATAGGCAGGGGAAATGGACTGGGTGGCTTTGAGGCGTATCTTCGGGGGCTTTTCCTCTTCATTGACAATCCACAACGAGCAGATTTCAACTCCGGTGACCTTGGCTGTGACCATCACAATGAGCTTTAACAGATCTTCAATATAAAGATCTGATGTGATGGCACGGCTGATGTCGGTCAGTGCCCGGATATATCCGTCATATGTCTGATTGCTTTTTCCTTCCATAATGAACTCACCTTAATCAGAATATGGGTAAACTATCAATATAAAAAGTAAAGTTAACCGGCGTCAGCCTCCCTATAATGGTGAATTGGGCACCAGATCCCAGATGCCGCAGGGGCAGGCCCCTTTGCAGAATCCGCATCCAATGCATTTCTCGTCATCCACGATATATTCGAATCCGGATTTGCCTGCGGCCCTGCGTTCAATGGCTGCTTCCGGACAGATGGCAACACAGATGCCGCAGTCCCTGCAATTGCCGCAGGAAGCACAGTCAGCTCCGCAAGTGCTCAGTTCACCCGCCTTACTTCTCGGGTCATAGTACTCAAGGCGTATCCGGTTTTTATCAATCATGGGAAGTCGCTCCCCCCGGTCTGGGCGTTTGCCGGCAATGATCTGGTCAATACTCTGGGCAACCTTTTTCCCGCCCCCAATGGCATCGGTGATCAATCCGGGGCCCACCACATCTCCCAGGGCAAACACCCGGGGGTCGGACGTTCGGCCAAAGGTATCCACCGCAACAAATCCGTTTTCAATGGTCAGTTCATCCCCCAGAAAATCCAAATCCGGAACATCCCCGATGGAGATGACAACCGTGTCTGCGGACAAAAGTTCTCCATCTTCAAGGAGAACGCCCTGGGGCGTGATTTCCCTGGTGAACAAAGGCCACCTGAAAGTGGCGCCGCAGGCTTGGGCATCTTGTTTTTCCCTGCCAAAGGCTGCCGGCCTCTGGACATCAATGAGGGTGATCTGTTTTGCCCCAAGGCGGTGGGCTTCGGTTGCCACGTCACAGCCCACATTGCCGGCCCCGATGACCACTATTTTTTCTCCGGGTTTTTTGGAATTTAGCTTGGCTGCCTCCAGAAAATCGTTGGCAGGGATTGCCATTTCAATGCCCTTGATGGGAAGGGTCCGGGGTTTTTTGGCCCCGGCCGCCACAATGGTGAAATCGT
>Ga0180007_10003461_pt1 | contig 17561 bp, 20 predicted proteins | sample MM_PC_MetaG_FD_121122 | JGI IMG/M metagenome (GOLD analysis project Ga0180007, IMG submission 121122) | Groundwater microbial communities from the Aspo Hard Rock Laboratory (HRL) deep subsurface site, Sweden - MM_PC_MetaG | ecosystem: Environmental > Aquatic > Deep subsurface > Groundwater... | reverse complement strand
TTGCCCGCCCGAGCGTTCAGTTTGGCGCGCGAAGCGCGCCGTCAGTTCCGTTCAAAAAAGGTTCGGATTTCGTCAAACAAACGCACAATAATAAAAAGTGCGAGGCAAGGCCTCGCACTTTTTATTTATAAATATCATGGTCCCCTATTGCCAATAAGGCAACTTGGTTTTTATTTTGATATTGAAAAATTATTCGATAAGTATAATTGATTGAAAAACTATAACAATCCTTATGTTTTCCATTTAACTTATGAACCTTTAAAAGCTTGTGGTTTGAAATACTTTTAAACATCTCAATTTTTTCCAAAATTTCTTCTTTCAAATTATCATTTAATTTTTTGAAATTTCTAACAAAAATTGGAGCATAGATAATCTCTATCATATTATTTCAATTTCTTAGCTAATTCTCTCAGGTCACCTTTTAGCCCCCTGCCTAATGATATTTCTTTCTGAGCTCTTAAAACCATCTCTATTGCCTCTTCTTCTGAGACACGAGTAATAGCACGACGAACAACATCGGCCTTGTTTGAACCATAACCAGATTTAACTAAATTATTTAACTTTTCTTCCAAATGAGCAGGAAGTGGTACAGATATTGTAGTCATATATTTATATTTATTAAGCTTCTAATGTATATTATATTATCATATGATAATATAATATACAAGTTCCCTCTCTCCTATTTTCTCAATAATTTTACAAGTTCATCCATTAAACTTTTTACTGAATCATCTTCATAGAGCGAAAGTGTAAAAACTGGCTTACCCAACTTTTCAAAGTCTTTTTTAACTTTCTCTATTTTTTTAAGATCATCTATTAAATCTGTTTTTGTTAAAATAATTATTTCCTCTTTTTCTATAAGAGATTTATTATATATTTCTAATTCCTTACGAATTTGTTTATAAGTTTCCATTAGTTTTTCATTCTCAAAAGAAACCAAATGCGCTAAAATCTTTGTACGCTTAATATGACGAAGAAATTTTATTCCTAAACCTTTCCCTTCTGAAGCTCCTTCAATTAATCCTGGAATGTCGGCGATAACAAAACCATAAAAATCCCCAAGGTTTGGATCTAATGTAGTAAATTGATAACTACCAATTTTTGCATGAGCATTAGTAACTGAATTTAAAAGTGAGGACTTCCCAGCATTAGGCATTCCAACTAAACCAATATCAGCGAAAAGTTCTAGTTCTATTTGAAAATTACCTGTTTCTGGTTCTTTCCCTTTTGTTGCTTTTTCGGGAGTTGTATTAGTTGAACTTTTAAATCTTTCATTACCAAAGCCACCATATCCTCCCTTAAGTAAAAGTTCTTTTTGTCCTGCTTCTTCTAGAGAAACAGATCCTCCACTTTCAATATTAGTAATAACTGAACCAACTGGAAGTTGAATAATTAAATCGTCACTACCTTTTCCGTGTTTACTACCACCCATTCCATCTTGACCTCCTTCTGCTTTGAATTCTTTTTTGTGTTTATATTTTGAAAGTAAATTAATATCTTGAACAGCAACAGCATAAACATCTCCACCTTTACCTCCATCACCACCATTAGGACCTCCTTTATCTATAAATTTTTCCTGACGCCAACGAACAACCCCATCTCCACCACGGCCAGCTTCAGCATAAAATTTTATTTCATCTATGAACATAAGATTAACTTACGCTATTAGAGCCTTTTCAGCAAGTTTTTTAGCTCCCTCTTTAGACCCTACTTGAATGAAAAATCCAGATTGATGACAAAATTGAATATCCTCAACTCCGGTTGCTTTAACTAATTCCGGATCATTATTCATAAGACCCCTCCATAATTCGGGAAATAATTTTCTACTTTCATAAGTAGTTAAATTTTTACGTACTGCTTCAACTTTCCATGAACCACTATACCCACTTGGGTAAATAAAATAAATTGGTTCAGTAAATTTAGGAAGAACATCTTGAATTAAATATCTAGGAAGTGTTTTATCTAAAATTATAATTTGTTTATTCTCAGCTTCATTATAAGCTTTCAAAATAATTTCTTTGCCTTCAACATCGGCTTCGGCAACTTGAATCTCTCTCTTTAATAAAGTGATTACTCTTTTAACTTCTTTTCCAAAAATTTTATCAACATCTAAGGTATTTTCTTTCCATGTTGGGTAGCAAGCCAAAAAAATTGCTGAAGCAGAATAAAATTTTCTATCTTCAAAATTTGGTGTCATAAGATCAATACCATTATCAACTGAATCAACTGATTGAACTATTTTCTCGTCAATTATTTTTGCTGCTTCTTTACTTCCACAAATTTCTTCTCCAAAAGCTCTCCAGACTAATCCAAAAGATGAATAAGGAATCCCATTAGCTCGTGCTCCAGCTCCTCCTTTCTGATGATGATCAAAAAAACGAATACCGTCATATTCTCCGCTTACATCATATACATAGTCGCCTTTTGCAATTATTTTTGGATCTCTTGTACGAATTATTTTAACTTGATTTTTATTTAAAATTGAGAGAACAGCACTAGCGAAAATATCGTCAGCATGAAATGCTCCGTTGTGAGTTACTAATATTTTCTTTTTATTAAAAATTGACATTTGTTTGTACTTCCTTAACTTTAAATAATTGAACAACAAAAGCAAGGATTTTCTCAAGGACAAAAAATCCTATGAAGAATATTAAAATTATACCAAAAAAGTTACCAACATCACGACTAATTGATAGAGCAGTATAACTGAAAAAATAACCTAGCGAAAGCATCAAAATAGACCAAGTGATAAGAGAAGAAATTTCAGCTTTTATAAATGTCCTAAGTGGTATGTGCTTATATCCAGCATAAATCAAAGCAAACCAGTATATCCCAAAAATCAAAAATCTTGATAAAAATAAAGAGATAAATGGTTTATCTGAAAATCGAGGTAAAAAACGATTAATTCGACGCTCAGCACCACAAACAAGAGGTTGATCTGAGTGTTTCCTATATAAATAATATCCTATATTATATCCAATAACTGACTTAATCACCCCTCCAGCAATTGTAGCAATAAGAGCAACAAATATATTAAATGATCCTAAGTGGGCAAAAATTCCAGCTATAATAACCATAATCTCTCCTTCAATAATAACTCCAAGAGTAATTAAAATGTAGGCTATATCTGCATGTAGCAAGGCAAAATCCTTGATATGGCTAATGGTTAGCATAATAAGATGTTAATCGAAATGAAATACTTTTGAAAGTATCCAGTTTATTATTGAAACAAGCAATGCACTCATAAAGGCAGCCCAGAAAGTAGATACAGTAAATCCTCTAACCATAGTACCAAGATACCAGAAAACTGCTCCATTAATAATAAGTGAAAAGAAACCAAAAGTAATTAAATTAATAGGTAAAGTTAGAATCTTAATTATTGGCTTTATGAATGTATTAAATAAAGTCAAACAAGCTCCAACTACTAACGAAACCCAAATAGGATCAACATGCACATCAGTGACAAGTTCCGCTGTAATCCAAACAGAAACTGAAAGAAGAATCCAATGTAAAATAATACGCATAATTAAATAAAAATTTGATCAACTAATTCTTTTACTAAGCTACCATCGGCCTTACCTTTTAATTCTTTCATAATAGAGCCCATAAACATTCCTTTATTATCTTTCTTTTCAAAACTTTCGTATTTTTCTTTAACAAAAACTTCTACTTCACTTTTTTCCATCAACTTCGGTAAAAATTCTTCTAGTATTTTTAATTGTGCTTCTTCTACTTCAACTAAATCTATTCGTTTGCCTTTTGTAAATTGTTCAATGGAATCTTTACGTTGTTTTGCTCCACGATTAATAACAACCATAACTTCTTCGTCAGTTAAAAATTCTTGTGGTGTGCGACTTGTAGCGACTAATTCATTAGTAAAAGCTGTGACTAGCCCACGCATAACTTCCAAACGAACTTTATCCCCTGCTTTCATGGATTCTTTTATATTTTCTTTGATTTTTTCATGTAATAACATATATGTATTGTAGCAAATTCCAGTATAGATGTAAAAATTATATATACTTCTTTATGGCTTCCAATAATTCAGGAAAAAGTTCTTGCTGAAAATGCCCTTCTAAAAGCTCATGGTAATCAGTGCCAAGTTTATCCTGAACAAAACGAGCTTCAGATATTGGTATAAAATGATCATTGGTTGAATTAAATTGTATTATCCATTTTTGATTATTTTTTATTGCCCTCCAATTAAATGGTTCATTAAAATAATTACTAATTCTCTCTAATTCAAGATTAAGATCAGTATAATAAGTTGAAACTAAAACAGAACCCAAAATTTTATGGTTCTCAGCATACCTCATTGAAGCGATAGCCCCCGATGAATGTCCGATAAGAATTGTATTCTGATCAACATCTAAACTCTCCAGAAAAGGAAGCCACTGTTCTGCTCTAGCTAGATTGCCATCTGGATAAATTGGAGAAATAACTTGAACTCCTAATTTCTCAAGCTCACTCTTTAAATAAGAAAACCAGCCATAGGAAGTATTTCCATCTCCCCCATTACCTGGCACAAAGATTACTTTAATATTTTCTTTCATAATTATGTTTAGATTATAACACTTTTAAATACCTAATTTGAACGCCTCAACGAGTTGAGGCGTTGAAAAATCTCACCAAGGCCGAGCCTTGGTGAGATTTAATATACTTCCTGTTGGTAGCATTTTTCGCAATAAATAATTTCTTTTCTTTCTGAATCATAAGGAGTTTTTATTTCAATATTACATTTATCACAATTTCGATCATAAAGATTAGTTGGTTTATTCATACCTTTAAATCTTTTATTTTCTCGACACTTGGGGCATTCATGAGGAATAGGTAATTCTAATTTTCTCAACAGATCAAGTTCCCCACTTGCAATATTATAAGGACGATAACAAGACATGCATTCAATTGATTCTTTCAAAATAGAATCTTCAGTTTCTTTTATCACATCGGGTAAATCAGAAGATTTTACTGTTGATTTACCAATTTCTTTTTCTGAGTCATCCCAACTATACCCTTCAGATACAGCTTGCTCCTTTGTTTTAGGAAAAAACCGCATGGCATTTGATCTATTATAAGGAAACCTACTTAATTCCATAGGGAAAAACTCTCCATATCTGTATTCCCTACCCTTACTATCTATATACGGATTCTTTTTCATATCTTCTATTATTTGCTCTTTTAATTTTTTGTAATCTTCTTTAGAGTATTCTTTATTTAAAATACAATACTGCTTTCTTTTTAAATTAACACAACCAAAATTATTTTTCCCAGAAATATTCCAAGAACAATACTGTAAATTTAATACATCAGGCCAACATTCATTTGAAAAATAAACAGAATCAGCATTACCTCCAACAACAATACTTTCATAAATTCTATTTGCATTATCACCCCAACCTGAATAATCATAACAATCTTTTACTGGAGGCACAGTAACAAGCTGGCACCATTTACAATTCTCCCCTCCATTTAAAATATAAGATGCTTTTGAATTTTTTGAAGTGTAAACATAATCACCTGTAACATTTAAATTCAAAGAATGACCATGATGACCCCTAATAGGTTTTGTCGCCCAAAATTCATGAGCCTTCTTTTCCAATTCTTTTATATTTTTCCAAGACTTAAGATTCAATTCTTCGAGTTTCTGTTTATATTCTTCTTTACTATATTTAACATTAAAAATACAATTGGATGCACCACTCAAGTTTACACAGCCAATACAATTAGTACAGTTATAACAATTCCTAGAAAACCATACATCCACACAATCATCAGATTCATCAGAAAAAAATAATTTATAAGACCTAATAAAACCAATAGATTCATAACACAACTCAGAATAATAACCCCTAACACAATCTGCACTAGATTTTAAGTTGTTTAATAGTGTCGAATAATAAACATTATCACAATAATCTGCCCAAAAAATCAAATAGCAATCTTTTGACCAAGCAGTACTATTCACATAATTACAATTTTTATTACTCGTACGAAGATTATTTGTCGAGACATACGGAGTCTTTTCCATCAAATCTCTAACTTGCTCTAAAAATGGACGAGATGAATCATAATCCATGGAATATTCTGTTCCATCCCAGCTATCTCCCCACCAACACTCTGGACAATAAACTGTAATTTTCTCTTCTGGTTTATACATTGATAATGTTTTTTCCTCACATTTATCGCAATTACGCCAATGCATATTCCATACATTCAAAAAAGAAAACCTTCTAATCATCCGACACTCCGGACAAAAAGTCGGTGGTGGAACCTTAATCTTTTCATAAAAAGAAAAATCATCTGTTTCAATCACGAAATCTTTTTTACAATTCTGGCATATTTTTGTTTCTGAACTCATATAAATATTATATACACTATAAAATATCAAACAACACTTCCAGACATAAGTCCGACTTATGTCTAATTTTTTATGTCTTTATGTTTAAGCCAAGTTATTATTTCTTTATTAAAATCTTTCATATCAAAAAAATATTTAGGGAAATTATTTAAATCTAAAATTTTATAATTAACCCTATTGTTGTCAATATAATCTAAATAACTACTCCATTTGTATTTACTCAAAAATTCTAAAGATCTTTTGATGTTTTTAATTCCTTCTTCCTTCCATTTAGAATCAATAAGTTTAATTGGATTTAAATGAATGTATGAGAAAAGATATTTCGCTTGATTATCATTTTTAATATGAACTGATTTAAACTTACCTTCAAAAAGTCCTCCAGTCCGATTATATTTTGCATTAAAATATTTAGCATACGCTGTAGAAACCTTCCTCATAAATTCTGATATCCTATTCTTTTCTACCTTTCGCCATAAGTCCGACTTATGGCTGGTAATAATATAAAGATGAAAATGATTCGGCATTAAAACCCAGGCTCCAATAGAAACAATCGTTTCTTCCCTATCATAATCAAAAGCATATATTCCTTGTTTAATTATATCTTCCCTAAAAGTAAATTTCTTATATGTATTGCAACAATATAGACATTTAATAAAATAGTCATAATCATCTTTATCTAAAAAGATTTTTTGTTTACTATTACCACGATTATATATGTGATAATACTCATTATCAACTAATGGAGTTTTCCTGTTAGACATAGATTAATTATACACCAAATTCATCAAATTAACATAAGTCGGACTTATGTCTGGTTGTGAATATCTCGTTTCATTTGTTTATGTTATTATATACATATGAAAAAAATAATCTTTTTAGATACAGAAACAACAGGGAATGAGCCTGCCAAGGATTTTCTTTGTCAGTTAGCATATAAAACAACTGACCTGCCTGCACAAGTAGGCGAGACTTTTTGTAAATTATATAAACCACCTATTTCAATTCCACCGGAAGCTAGTGCTGTTACTCATATTACAGACAAGCACGTAGCGGATAAACCTGCTTTCAAAGAGAGTAATGATTATTCAAAAATAAAAACACTCTTAGAAGATGAAAATTCTGTGATGGTTGCTCATAATAATAAGTTTGATTACGCAATTATTGAAAAAGAAGGAATTGTTCCTCCCAACAATATTTGTACTCTTCGTGTCGCTCGGGCACTTGATACAGAGAATGTAATTCCCCAATACAAACTCCAATACCTCAGGTACTATCTAGATATTGACATAAAAGCTGAAGCCCACGATGCCCTAGGTGATGTTTTAGTTTTAGAAAAACTTTATGAGAGACTACTTGATAAAATCATGAAGTCAGATGGAATTAATGAAGAAGAAGCTATTGAGAAAATGATCGAAATATCTTCACACCCTTCATTAATGCATTCCTTCCCTTTTGGAAAACATCTTGGAAAAACTATTGAAGAAGTAAAAAACACAGATCGTGGTTATCTAGAATGGATGTTAACTCAAAAAGAACAAAACCCTCAAAACGAAGAAGATTGGATTTATACTCTTAAACATCATTTAGGGAAGTTGGTTTAATTTATGCTAAAATAGATTTATGGAGATATTAATCATTGTATTTCTAACTGTCCTTATTTTACTTGTTGTTGGGCTTTTTCTATATACATATTTAAATAAAAAACCTAAAGATGAAAATAATGATGCAAATCAGTTACTACTAACACATATAAATCAACTATCAAAAACTATCGATAGCAAACTTAGTGATTCACAAAAAGAAATGACTCAATCAATGAGACATCAATCAAGTGAGACCTCCAGAATCATTGCTGATATTACCGAAAAAATAACTCGTCTTGATGAAACAAATAAACAAGTTGTTTCCTTTGCAGATCAGCTAAAAAATTTACAGGATATTTTAAAAAATCCAAAACAGCGAGGTGTTCTTGGTGAATATTATCTTGAAACATTACTGAAGAATACAATGCCACCTGGATCATACCAAATGCAATATTCCTTCCCCGATGGAGACATTGTTGATGCTGTTGTTTTTGTTAAAGATAAAATAATTCCAATTGATTCAAAATTCTCACTTGAAAATTATAATCGTATTTCTGAAACAAATGATGCTCCAGAAAAAGAACGCTTGGAAAAAGTTTTTCTAAATGATTTAAAAAATAGAATTACAGAAACTTCTAAATACATTAAACCCAAGGAAAATACAATGGACTTTGCTTTTATGTTTATTCCCCACGAAGCAATTTATTATGACTTACTAGTAAATAAAATCGGTCTGTCTGGGCAGAAAGGAGACAAAAATGAAGACAATAACTTAATTCAACGTGCAGCGAGTAAATATAAAGTAATCATTGTTTCCCCTACTTCATTCCTTGCCTACCTTCAGACCGTCTTGCAAGGATTAAAAGCTATGCAGATAGAGGACTCCGCAAAAGACATCATTAAGAGGGTCGGTGAACTTGGTACTCATTTAAAATCATATGAGGAAACTCATCAGAAACTTGGAAATACCCTAGCAACGGCTGTGAATCATTTCACTAAGTCAAACAATGAATTCAGAAAGATAGATAAAGATGTGATGAGAATAACTGGTGAAGCAATCGAAATAGAAACAATCACTCTAGAGAAACCACAATTAGAATAATCAAAAACAAAAATACCCCGACCGAAGTCGAGGTATTTTTTAAAATCGTTTTAAAACTACGCAGCTGGAGTTTCTTCAACTTCAGGTGTAGCTTCAGGTGTAGCTTCAACTGTAGTTTCTTCTGTTACAACAGCGTCATCAGTAGCTTGTGTGTTTGTATCGTTATCCATATAAGTAAATTTTGAATTAGGTTAGCAAAAACGACCTTTCCTTAATCTACCACACCTCCCTCCCTATTGCAACCTAAAATGAGCAGAATTTTTACCTTTTTATTTTTAATATAGTAGCAATAAAAGAAATAAAAAAAACTAAAGAAATTTAGTCCTCTTACCTACATTTGTCTTGCTTCTAAGATTTAGACTTAGCTACTTTTAAAACATTACGAAATAACATGGCAACGGTCATGGGCCCTACTCCTCCAGGTATAGGTGAAATAAAACCTGCTACACCTTTTACCGATTCTAAGTCAACGTCACCTACAATTCCAAAATTTGATTCAGAAGTTCCAGCATCTATGACTACAGCTCCTTTTTTTATCATATTTCCTTTTATATACTTTCCCTTCCCTATCCCTGAAATTATAATATCAGCTTCCTTGATAATCTCTTCTTTTCCTTCTGTTTTACTTTCAAGAATTTCTACATTCAAATTTCTAAAATTTAAAAGAGCTCCAACAGGCTTACCAACTAACTTACCTTGTCCCATAACAACTATTTTTTTATCTTTTAAATCTAAGTTAAGTGAATCTATAAGAGCAATACAAGCAAAAGCTGTTGGAAAACCTAAAAACAAATCTCCTGAATAAAACTTATCACTAGTAATAGTACTTAAACAATCAACATCCAAAGATGAATCGACTGCATCTAAAACTTCCTGTTGATCTAAACTTTCTGGCAATGGAAGTTGAACTATAACTCCACATATATTTGGAACTTTATTTAAAGCTTTAATTTCTTTTACTAAATCTTCTGTTGTAATATCTATAGGAAAAAAAGCTTCATGAAAAAGAATTCCGAGTTCTTCTCCTCTTTTCTTCTTCATATTTACATATTGAGTTGAAACAGGATTATCCCCAACAAGAACATCACAAAAAACTGGCTGAAAAGACAAAGAAGATACTTCCTCTTTAATTTCGGCCAATATTTCTTTACTTATTTTTCTTCCGTCAATGATTATAGTCATATTATTTACCCTCAAATAGTATCACAAAACCCCCTTTATTAACAAGGTTCAAACTTGATTTGTTATACAAAAAATAACCATTAATAAATACGATTGAGAATTTACTACCCTATTCCCAAACCTCCAACATCTAAAAATCTAACCCCTTAAAAACAATAGTAAAAAACTTCCCCTATACCATGTATAAGGGAAACTATCCCTTCCAATCCTTAATCAAAAGCCCACCTCGGACTGGAAGATCGCAAGAACCGTTCTTGAGGATTACTTGCGGATTAAAGCCTCAGGGTGTTGCTTGCTCCATGCATAAAGCGCTACCGATGTAGATGCCGCGGCGTTCAATGACTCACATGCTGGGTGCATAGGAATTTTCAAAAGATGATCACAAAGATCCTGAGTCTTTTCTCGAATACCACTTCCCTCATTCCCAACAATAATTACTGTAGCTTTTTCAAATTGTTCATCTGAAAGACTTTGATTGCTTGTCCCCTCAAGACCGTATATCCAAAAGCCTTTATCTTTTAAATCACGAACAACTGCATTCACATTACCAATTGCAACCAAAGGAATTTTAAAAGCCATACCCGCAGACACCTTCACCACAGCACCAGTTACTGGAGACTGATTGTGCTCAGGAATAAGTACTCCTGAAACACCAAAAGCAGCTGCTGAACGTATAACAGCACCTACATTGTGTGGATCTTGGACTTCTCCAAGAAGAACCAATGATGTGCTTGGGGAAACTTCAAGTAATTTTATAAATTCTTTGTACGGCAACATTAGTTTGTCTGGCGATATTCTGGCAATAACACCCTGATGACCCTTTGGATTTTCACCAATGGGTGCTTTGTTATCTGAACCAAGTTTTGATGGTGTAATCCCCGCCTTTTTAATAGCCGATTCAAGCGCCTTATCTTGCAAATTTTCTTCCACGAATACTTTCTGAAGTATCTCTGGTTTGTTTGCCAAAGCCTCCATTACTGGATGTTTTCCGTATATATAAATAGCCTTTGCTTTATTTTTCATTTTTCTATTATAACAAATAAATCTCAAAAGTGCTTGCTACCCGACAGGGACTCGAACCCCAATTTCCTGGACCAAAACCAGGCGTCCTACCATTAGACGATCAGGTAATAACAAGCACAATATAACACATTTTTTATTTTTAGTATATTAATAAAATTCCTCCCCAAGGCCTTGCCTTGGGAGATAACATATTTAAGAATAAGTCAACCTTTCTACCCAGAATGGTGTGTTTTTGATAAAATAAACAAATGGAAATAAAAGTACTATTCGGAATCCTCTCATCTTTATTTGTTATTTTTAGATTATTCCCCTATTATTGCTATAACCTCGTAGTAAAGTTTTGAAAAAACTGCGCTACAGGATATAATATTTACATGCAAACAACTTCAAATGAAAAACATTTTTTATACACATTATTAGCAATCGTGGCTGTTTTAACTTTGGCAATATTCTGGCCATTCTTAACTGTTGTAATACTAGCCGTCGCTTTTGCTGTGGTTCTTACTCCTATTTATAAATGGATCAAAAAATATGTCACAAAAAATATTGCATGGCTAGCTTCAATCCTAACTGTTATTTTATTTTTTATTGTGCTTTGTGTTCCTATCTTTTTTGTAGGAAAAGCTGTATTTGTTCAAGTCCAAGATGCATACAGTAAAATAGTTGGGTCTGGGGATACAAGTAATTTTATTCAAACAATAGATGCCTCTATTAATAAAGTTATGCCCGAAGGATTTACTTTTGATACTCAAGAAAAAATCGCTCAACTAGCTTCTAGTTTATCTAGAAACATCGCAAACTTCTTTGCTTCAACATTCAAAACAATTGTAATGTTTATTTTGATGCTTTTGACTATTTTCTATTTATTAAGAGACGGACCTGAATGGAAAAGGAATTTACTTCTCCTATTCCCTATTTCAGAAAAAAATACTCACCAAATTCTAGATACAATGAAAAGTGCTATAAATCGTATCTTTAAAGGCTCTTTTTTAATTGCTATTGTTCAAGGACTATTAATGGCAATTGGACTTACAATTTTTGGAGTACCTAACGCGGCAGTTTGGGGAGTTGTAGCAGGAATGTCATCATTCATCCCAACTCTAGGAACTTCCATTGTTTCAGTACCAGCAATCCTTTTCCTTTTTTTTACTGCTGGACCTCTATACGCCTTAGGAATGTTACTCTGGTCAATTATTATGGTTGGAACAATTGATAATATTCTTTCTCCATATGTAATTTCAAAAGACACAGATATTTCATCTCTCTTTATTCTTCTTTCAATTCTAGGAGGAATTTCTCTAATGGGACCAATAGGAATATTCATCGGCCCATTAGTTTTAAGTTTACTTTATAGTTTAGTTTCTATTTATAAAAAAGAAGCAAATCTTTTAAGTTAAGCTGAAGTCCCAGCAACATATCCCGTTGTCCAACAAATTTGCAAACTGTAACCACCAGAAGGCCTGCTGATATTAAGTAGGTCTCCTGTTATATATAAATTACTATACAATTTTGAACGCATAGTCTTTGTGTCTATTTCAGAAAGAGAAACTCCACCATCAACCACAACTGCCCTATCATAGCCCATTAAGTTTGTAATATTTATTGGTAAAGCTTTTAAAAGATGAGTAATTTTCTTTCTGTCTTCTTTAGTTATGCTGTGAACTTTAGTTTCGGTTTCAATAAAATTAAAAAGTAATTCCATTCCTTTCTGTGTTCCCTCTGGAACAATTTCTTTTAAGATATTTTTGAAAGTTTTATTTTTATTAGCATCAAAAATATTAACAATTTTCTTTTCAAGACTTCCAAAGTCCGTATCCGGATAGGCATCAATCTCAGCTGTAACTTTCCCTGCTTGAAGCAAAGAGCCAACCTGACTGGCACTATTTAAAATAAGTGGACCTGACAATCCAAAGTGAGTAAATAAAATTTTACCTTTTTTGAAAAATTGTTTTTTACCTTCTAGTAAAAACGTGATCTTCATGAAAGATAAAGATATTCCCATAAGTGACTTAATCCACTTATCAGAAACCTCAAGAGGGACAACAGAAGGAGTTGGGTCTTCTACTTTATGACCTAATTCTTTCAAAAAAGTAAAACCATCCCCAGTTGAACCAGTCTCAGGGTGGGATGTTCCCCCTGTAGCAAAAATAAATGACTTGGCGTAAAAAGTACCCTTGCTTGTATTTAATGCTGTGATTTTATTCTTTGCAAATAAAACTTCGTTAACTTCACAACCAGTATTGATAATTACTTTATTTTTTTCTAATTCTTTTTTTAAAACCCGGTAAACATCAAAAGCTTTCTCAGATTCAGGAAAAGCTCTTTTGCGAGATTGAATCACCAAAGGAAGGCCAAGCTTACCAAAATAATCAAAAGTATCTTTAACTCCAAAGATAGAAAAAGGTGAATATAAAAATGGCTCGGCCTCATCATAATTCTTTAAAAGTTGCCTCACATCAAATTCAGCATTGGTGATATTACATCTGCCACCCCCAGTAATCTTTAATTTTTTACCAAGATCTTTATTCTTCTCTAAAATAATTACGGATTTTGAATGACTAGACGCAACAGCACCTGACATCATTCCAGATGCCCCACCGCCTATAATAACTACGTCCCAAATTTTATTTTTCTCCATCTAAAATATTAACTAAAGCAAGCTCAAGTGGAAGCTCACTGATTATTGCATTACGTTGAGATTGAAAAACCTCCAGAAGAATTAAAAGTGTAGCAGAAGAAAGATGTTTTGGTTTTGAAGATATAAGTTTTGTAATATAGTCCAAATCTTCTGAGGAAATAATTTCTTCAATGGACTTTTTAGTTCCGGGAGCATAACGAAGCATCAAAGCAAAGCGAAGCTTAGCTAAAATCATCTTTAAATAAACCATCATATCAATATTTTGTTTACTAGCCCGTTGAATGGAAGCAAAACCTTTTTCAACATCGTCTTCAGCCAAAGCATTAAGAAAATCATTAACCAAAACAGTATTAGGTGCTCCAGTTATTCCTTCAATATCTTTTACCTTAATATCTTTGTCCTTAGAAAAAGAAATAACTTTCTGTAAAGTACCATAGGCATCACGAAAAGCACCTTCGGCAAGAAGAGCAATTAATTCAGCTCCACCTTTTTCTAAAGTATAACCTTCTTTTTTAGCAACATTAGAAACAGCAAGTGAAAGAATAACATCGGTTGGTTTTCTAAAAATAAAACTTTGGCAACGAGAAACAATAGTATCTGGAATTTTTTCAAGTTCAGTAGTAGCTAAAATAAAAACAACATGACTAGGTGGTTCTTCAATTGTTTTTAAAAGTGCATTCCATGCATCCTTAGTAAACATATGCACTTCATCTAAAATATAAATCTTATACTTTGAATCAAATGGCATTGTGTGAACACTCTCACGAATATTACGAACATCATCAATACCACGATTTGAAGCAGCATCCATTTCATAAATGTCATTTACTGAAGATCCTAATTCATTCGCGATAATACGAGCAATGGTAGTTTTTCCTGTACCCCGTGGACCACAAAGAAGATAAGCATGGGCGAGCTTACCAGCCTCCAAACTACCTGAGATAGCTTTCACTATATGATCCTGACCTATAACTTCATCAAAAGTCTCAGGTCGATACTTTCTATATAATGCAATATTCGAATTCTTCATAAAGACAGTATAGCAAATTAATGATTTTTGAGAAAATGATTAAAAATATTTCAGAGAGCTCTTATAAATTTCTTGACTATATTCTCTACTTCTTTGGCTGAATTTGTCCCCATAAGCTCTACTCTAAGCTCTTTTGCGCCATTAAAGCCATTTACATAGGCTTTATAATGTTTCTTCATTACAGCAAAATTTTTTACTTTACCAAGAATTTTTTCAAATAAATTAGTATGCTCAATTAGAACCTTAAGTTTCTCTTTAATGCTAGGAGTATAATTCTCTTGGCTCCTCAAGGCCTTGCCTTGAGCTCCCTTAAGGCAAGGCCTTTCCCCGCCAAGCTCAGAAAATAACCACGGGTTTCCAAAAATTCCTCTACCTATCATTATTCCATCGCAACCAGTTCTTTCTGCTAGCTCTCTTGCTTGTTGAATTGTTTCGACATCTCCATTTCCAACAATTAAAGTTTCAACCTTCATTTGATTTCGAATCTCTACTATTCTTTTAATGTAATCCCAGTTAGCTGGAACTTTTGACATTTCTTTTCTTGTTCGAGCATGAACAATTAAAACTGCAATATCTTGCTCAAATAAAAAAGGAATCCATTTTTCTATTTGATTTTCATTGTAACCAATACGAGTTTTAACTGATACAGGGATACTTTTTTTAGCATCTTTAATTCCATCTTTAACAGCTTGAATTATTTCTCCGGCTTTTTTCATATCCTTCATCATTACTGCTCCAGCTCCTTGTTTTTCAATAGAACGATCAGGACAACCCATATTTATATCAATTCCATCAAAACCAAGTTCGGCACAAAACTTTGAAGCTTCTCTCATCTTATCTACATGTGAAGAAAATAATTGAGTAACAATTGGTCTTTCTTTTTTTGAAAAAATTAAATCATTCTGTAAAACTTCTCTGCCCTCACTAGCTAAACCATCAGCTGAAACAAACTCAGTCCATAAAACATCTGGTTTTCCATATTTTGTAATAATTTGCCGAAAAGCCGTATCAGTAACATCAGCCATGGGTGCTAAAACAAAAAAAGGTTTTTTTAATTTTTTCCAAAAATTATTCATTATTAAACTTATATAAAACCTTATTTTTAAACCTTAGGTCTATGTATTGCAAGATACTATACTTTGAATTTATTTCATTAGCAAATTCAGGCTTATTCATGGCAGTTGATAGATTACTTAAAATAGTTTCTAAATTGTTGTCTTTTTTAAAAATAATTTTAGGTGCTATTTTCCCTAAATTAGAATCTATATAAAGTGAATATATATCATTTTCTTCAATTGTTAAATAAATTGGCATAAATCCTATCGTAGAAATTCCATCGATAAATCTAACTAATTCATGAAAACGATCAGCTTCAAATATATTTTGATTCAATGGATTTGTTTCATCACTAATTTTTATATAATATTTAAAATAGACACTGCCAGAGAAATAAGGAGATTTATCAAAAATATATCCATCATTATTTATAAAATAACAATTTTCTCCTACCTCTGATTCAAGTTCAGGAATTGAACTTCCGCAATATAAATAAGAACCAAATCTCTCAATAATATTTATATTAAGAGTATTAAAATTATCACGATCTATAGAAAGTTCTTTTATTCTTGGAAAAGAAACTATTAGATCTTGATAAATTTCATTCCGTGGGTAAATTAAACTATTCCCTCGATTATAAAGATGATAATACTTTCCATTTAATTGTTTCTCTACATGAGAAACAACATCTAACTTATTAACAATACTAGTACCAGTTACAATGATTTTATTTATTGTGACACGTTTATGAAAAGAAAAATAAGCTAATGCTCCAGCAATTGATAAAAATAAAATAAGAAAAAATATCCCCAGTCGTAATCGACGAGTACGATGTTTGCGTTTAATCTCAATTACGCGTCGAGATGTTGGAATATTTTTCATATTTTATTTACTAAGAAATTATTTCCTTCCTAAAATATTTATGTAGAACTTCTGGAACTTTAATACTGCCATCAGCTTGTTGGAAATTTTCAACCAGAGAAACAAGAATTCTTGGAGTTGGAATAGCCGTTGCATTTAATGAGTGAACATATCTTGTCTTGCCTTCTGAATCTTTATATCGAATATTACTTCGTCGAGATTGAAAATCATGAAAATAAGAAGCGGAACCAATTTCACGATACTTTTCTTCTTTAGGAACCCAAAGTTCGATATCATACATTTTTACATGACCTCGTCCAAGGTCTCCTCCACAGTTAATAACAGTTCTATATGGAATACCCATTGATTCAATAAATTCTTCCATATTTCTATTAATTTCTTCATGAAGTTTTACAGATAAATCATGATTGGCTTCACAGAGAATAAGTTGTTCAAATTTATAGAATTCATTTACCCTAATCAAACCTTTCACATCCTTCCCATGAGAACCAGCCTCACGACGATAGGAAGGAGAAAACCCAAGATACTTTTTAGGTAATTCATCTACTGATAGAATTTCATCTGAATGTAATCCCATCAGAGGAATCTCAGCGGTAGCAATAAGTCCATCATCATCCTGAGTAATATAAAAATCATCAACGTCAGCAGGAAGATGTCCTGTTCCATAGAAATTACTTTTCTTAACAATAGCTGGAGGCATCACAGGT
>Ga0180007_10003460_pt1 | contig 17564 bp, 34 predicted proteins | sample MM_PC_MetaG_FD_121122 | JGI IMG/M metagenome (GOLD analysis project Ga0180007, IMG submission 121122) | Groundwater microbial communities from the Aspo Hard Rock Laboratory (HRL) deep subsurface site, Sweden - MM_PC_MetaG | ecosystem: Environmental > Aquatic > Deep subsurface > Groundwater... | reverse complement strand
GGTGCGATAACTCAACAGGGTGCGATAACTCAACAAGGTGCAATAACTCGACATGGTGCGATAACTCAACAGGGTGCAATAACTCAACAAGGTGCAATAACTCGACATGGTGCAATAACTCGACAAGGTGCTATAACTCGACAGGGTGCGATAACTCGACAGGGTGCAATAACTGTGCATATTGCCTGTATTGTGATAGCCTCGTCTTAGAAAAATATATGATTTTCAATAAGCAAACGTCGAAAGAGGAATATGAAAACATTCTTAATAAAGTAAGAGAGCATCTTCCGTTTTATCTACATCCAAAAAATCTTACAAAAGATCAAATTGACTGGCTTGTTAAGAATGTTCCACAGTTTGATCGAGCAGTTCTTGACGAGATAATTAAAAGAAGTATTTTGCCAGATAAACCGAAAGAATGCTAGATTGAGGTTGGGTGGATAAGATATGAAATACGAAAAAACAAACGATCCGAAACGGATGATGACGTTGAAGGAATTGAATGATGCAATAAGAGACGACTATGATAATATAACGGAATTTTTGTCATGCAGAACTGCAACATATATGGAATATGCAGCAAGGGCAACTGAAGCATGGATTTGGAACGCAGGAGAAAACACAAGAACACGGATTACTCTGCCATTGGATAATGGATGGTATCTTCCAGATGGAAATCCATTTGCCATTCCAAATGGCAGAGAAAGCACTATTGATGATCCGGATGCGCTTTATTTAGTGCGACATCAAGATAGAGAATTTAGAGGCCCTCTTGGGCGCGGCGACGGCTGCGGCGGCTGGGGCGTCTACAGCGGGGGGCGTGACGTCGATGCCTGCGACTTCTGGTCCAGTGATTCGGGGGTGGAGAAAGTCGAGGATGAAATTAAACCTAAACCTGAATACGATCTTGATGAGTTGATGGCTGAGATAATTGAATTTCCTAATGAAATCAAAATGCAAGGAACTGTGAAATACATGCAGATTGACGACAAGAAATTATTCGGATATACGGATGCTCGATTTATTATAACGTGCGGGCAGCCTGAGGAATCAAATAAATGCGCAGAAGAACAAGGTTATACGATTCATCTAACTGAAAAACAACTGATTCAGATGCGAGAATATGAAAAGAATTCAATCCTAAAACAGGCACTGCTGGAATGGATTGAGAAAGAAATATCCGACTGCGTAAATGAATTATATAATACCCCGACAGAAAAACGCCAAATATTGTATGCACGCTTAGAAATATTGGACTATGAACTCAAAAAATTCATAGAAAACTACGGCAAAGAGGGTGAGGAATGATGAGAAAAGAAAACTGGATTTGGATGCCTCATGCAGGGCATTTTATACAATCTAACCTATGTCAGTTTAGATTGAATACCTATGTTGGTGGATATATTGTGTCTACAGTTGGAGAATTAAAAACAGATTATAAGAATCAAAGTGGAAATTATGAAGAGATTACAATAGGAAGAAAATACGAAACTATGGTTTTTAGGGCTACAAAAGGAGAATCTGAATGTTGTCCTTATGTAATTGAAGTTGAAAATCAAGTTGATTTTAGGAGTTACAATGATCCAGTTAAGGCTACTGAAGGACATTATGAGCTTTGTGTAATATGGAGTAAAAAAGAAAAAGGAGGCGCATAAACCATGATGTGCCCAAAATGTGAAACTGAACTGGAAAGGCAGTCATTAGTCTTAGGAGACAGGCATTTATGCTTTATCTTAGTCTGCCCGAAGTGCGATTGGGATATTCCAGAATCGGAAGTAGGAAGGGATGGCAAATGAAAAAGAAAATATTAGTTTTTATTATTCTTGTTTTGTTATTTGGGTGCATTCCTAGGAAGAGATTATTGGAAACCGCAGATAGAAATGGAACAAAAGTTAGATTGGAGTAAGTACAATAAAACATCAATAATAACAAACGATAGCTTTATAAATACATCTGTATATATATAATATTGTAAGTACATAAACGTATTTACAAAATAAAAATGAGGTGTTGAAATATGGAAAATGGATTAAATGAATTAACAAAAAAAGATATGATTGCGAAATATAAGCTTAATTATCATTATTGTAAAATTTGTGGAGAAACAAAAATGCCTGGATATGCTAAATATGGCGAAGAAAAAACATGTGCAGATTGTACAATGTGTAAAACTTGTAGTTTTGCAGTAGCTACAAATTCTACCGCAGAGGACGGAGAATGTACTTGTGGGCAAAACAGAAATACAGGTAAATGGTACAAAGATGAATAAAATGAGGTGTTGAAATATGGAGAATAAATTAGATAATAAGGGTTTGAAAATTAGGAAAGAGTTTTTATCTGTAATAGATAAAGAAACTATGGAATTATTAAAAGAAGATAAAAAAGCATTACAATTACTAAATGGAATATGTCAATTTATAGCGGATGAAACCGCCAAAATGAACGCAGATAAGGAGGCAATGATATGAGTGCTTATATAGTAAAAAATGAATGTATAAATAGAATAGTAAGTTATCTATATTCAAATAATAAGATAACTGAGGATCAATGTAAAATATTAGGAAAACAACTTTTAAAAATGAATATAAAAGCAGTATGCCAAAGATATGGAGACAAAGAAATAAATAAATTAGTTAAAGATTATGTATATCAGTATGTTGATGCACGTGATCACTATCAGGTTTTAAAAAGTTTGGATTGTTTCTTATATCAGTGTTTAGAGGGTACAGTACCAAAGATGAAATTATATAAGAAAATGACAGAATATCAATATAGTTTAACTTATAAGTTGGTAAGTAAACTTAAACAATACGATGATGCAGTTTGGGGTTAGGGGGTGTTATGATGGGATTTTCTTGTGTAAACGGACAAATGGAACATGCCGAGTGGCAACTTGGCGAAATAGTGGAATGTTTTAATGAATATAAGGGAAATACGGAACAGGTGTTCTTTATTGATGCAAAAGGTAGAATATATAAAAGCATACATCTAGGAAATTATAAGTTTAGATTGAGGAGGTGTTGAAATATGGAAGAAAAAAATAATAAAGCATTAGCAGAGGCAAAAACAACAGGAAAAAATGTAATAATAAGAAAAATAGGAATGTATGATCACGATGCGCTATATGGGGGGGAAGCAGAAATGGGCATAGTAACGGTGTATTCAATGGCTACCCCAGACGGAAAAATAATAAAATACGAGTCTGCGGGCTATTAATACTCTTGCAAGAGCGGGACGGGGTGGACAACACCTCTCCTGCCTCGAAAACCAGGATGATGATACAATGGAAATACTAGAAACAAAAAAGGCAACACAGGAAAAAGAAATAGACCTGCCGACTAAAATAAAAGCAACGGTAACAAAAATGGGTAACGGTGCACATATCTACGTTCCGGTAAGTTGGTGCGGAAAGAATATAATTGCACAGTTGTTGGAGGAATGAGAATATGACTATCATGCAATTCTCCCCTGAATATATATTCTTCTGATATTGCAGCGGCTAGGGCGTTATATTTAGTTTGTGATATACTCAAAAAACGTCCAATAAGAGGTCAGATTAAATGAGTGAGACGGATGAATTTGAGATATTAAAAACATGTTTTGCCAGATATGGTTGGGATTGGATGGATTTCCCAGATAAATCAATAACATGCAAACGAAAAGGGAACATGTATCTTTACAACTATAACGATTTTGGAGATGTTCCTCGTGATCACCCAGTTCTGGTTAAATGTAGGGGATTAGTAGTAAATGAGGATGGCAAGATCTTGAATTATCCGTTTGAGAGATTCTTTAATGAATTTGAAAAGGAAGCAATAAAGATTCAATGGGAAAGTGCACACGTTCAGGAAAAGTTGGATGGATCTTTAATCTGTGTATTTTGGAATGGTAAAGATTGGGAAGTGACAACAAGAGGTTCATTTTATGATGACACACTTGATAAGTCTATGAGATTTGACAAATGGTTCAAAGAAATCTTTGACAAGTTTGAAGAATTATCCAAAGAATATTGTTATATGTTTGAATTATGTACTAAGAAGAATAGGATAGTAACTAAATATGAAGAGGAATTTGTTGCTTTATTGGGTGTTAGATCTCTTAAAACTCATAAAGAATTGCTTCCTTACTCTGTAGGAGACATAGCTAGTAAGTTGGGTGTAGAAGCTCCAGTAACATACCCAGTTAATAGTATGAGAATCAATGAGATCAAAGAGAGATTATCTGAACGTGCTGATGATTTTGAAGGATTTGTAGTTGTAGATCTACTTGGAAACAGAATTAAAATAAAGTCAGATAGATACATGAATCTTGCAAGAATCAAAGAACTAAAGCAAAAAGAAATCTTTGAATACATCTTAGGGAGACTAGAAATAGATCAGGAATATTTACATGTGTTTCCAGAGGTTGAACAGGAAATAAAACGAATGAAGAAGATCTGGGAAGATTACAAAGTTCAAATAAGAGAAACATTTGATAAAATCAAGAGCAGACAAACAAGGAAAGAATTCGCTTTGGAAGCAATAAAATACCCATACAAGAACTTTCTTTTTTGTTTGTATGATAGTAAAGATTTGGATGTAAGTGCTACTTTCTCCAGTGTAGAAAAAATATTCTGCAACGGCAAAGAGCATATTTGCGAGGGGTGTTATAATGACAGAGAATAGGCATTTGGGAAAGAAATTACCAGAACACGAATGTTATGATTGCGATCCGGATGAATATTGGATGTGCCCTAGACATTTGAGTTCGCTTTATGAAAAAGTAGAACATTACCGCCAATCTCTTCTAGAAGCAGCAGAAGAATTGGATTCAGAAAGTAATGCCGATTTAGACGAATTAAGGAATATAATGAGAAGTATGGCAAAACGTCTCAGGAAGAGTGCAGGGGTGTTATAATGACAGAAAGTAAACATTTAGGAAAATCACCAATAAAACCTTCAGAAATTCAAAATAGACTATTTGGTTCTAGCCATAAAACAAAAGACTATTATGAACAGGCTTTGATTTTTACAATTCGTCAACGGGATGATGCATATAAATCTCTTCTCGAAGCAGCAGAGGTTTTTGACTTATTTATAGACGCCATTCAAGATGATCGTAGACACAAAGATTGGATTCCAGCTTTTAAAATAGTAGCAAAACGCCTTCGAGCAAGTGCAGGGGTTGAGGGTGAAGAGAAATGAAAGTTAAGAAAGAAACTAGTGTATGTGATTTTTGCAGAGAAGAAGATGAATACATGAAAACATGTGAGGTATGCAATAGGGATTATTGTAGCTCAAATGAATGCGGAGTAGACGAAGACTGGAGTTTTCCAGATAGTCGTTTTTGCAATGAATGCTATACTGTCATAGAAAAACAATTTAGGAATAACGTGGAAGAACTTAAAAAGAAATTCCTCAGGAAGTTTCCCGAGGGTTTAACAGAAGAAGAACAGGAGAAAACGCTCAGGTGATTGAAGATGGTGGATGAAAAACCAAAAACAGATGAGAAACTTGAAGATTTACTTAAATTTCATATGAAAAGAAAATCGCTAAGATTAGTTGATTGGCGATATATAATGTGGCGAGGGGACGAAGTTAACGAAATTATAAAACAAGCAAGAGCAGAAGGTATCAAGCAAGGGCGAGAGGAAAGGGAAAAAGAGTTTCAATTTATGATAGATAAAATACACGAAGAGTTCGGAAATAATACAAATGACGCTGGGGAGTTTATATCAGAAAAGTATGGTTCAACTGAAGATTTTATTGTATGTAATTTGATTAAATTATCAGAAGCATCAAAAGATTTCACAAAGAATAATAACAAAGAAAAAGACCGTAGGATTGCTGAGCTCGAAGATCAGGTAACTGGTTTTAGAGAAGTAATTACAGCAGCATACGCTAAGAACTTAGAACTCGAAGCAAAGGTGAAAGAGCTAAAAGTAATTGTTAGTACACAATATTGTCTTGAGGGAAGTTTAGATCAAGAAACTTACATATGTGATGGAACACCCATTATTTGTACAAAACATTATGATGAAATGAAACAAGAAATCAAAACCCTAAAAGAGGAGAATGAGCAGCTGAAGAAATGGTTGAATTCTGCCTTAGCCAGGATAGATAATGATGGTGCTTATTATGAATTGCAAGCCGAGATAGATAAATACAAAAAAGAACAGCTTGCGGATGGTGAGGAATGATGACTGAAAGAAAAAAATGCAAGATGGACTTCTTTGTAATTGCAAAAGCAATAGTTTATTCTATCCTCATGCTTGTATTACTCCCTATGGTAATTGTGATTTTTATTTTCACATTGATTGATGACCACATTGATCTAATGAGATATATAAAACCGCCAGTTCCCTATGGAAAAGAAAAAGCAACTCGTACCGGAATAGATTAGGAGGTTAAGATTATGAGGAACAAAAAATATATAAACAGAAAGCCAAAGTGCGAGCCATTTTTAAGCAAATATGGCTTATGCAGGGCTCTTGGATCGCAGAAGAACTTTGAAGAAAATAGGAGAGCCATAATGTGGGTTCTTAACTTTTCAGATGGCAATAATACGCTGATTGATATTTCAGAGAGATCTGGGATAGATATAGAACGGATAAAATCAGCTACCAGGCAACTGATAGAGCATAATCTGCTGGATGGAAAAGAAGAAGTTGATTTTTACACTAAGGTAATGATGTTCAACAAATCACTAACAATGAGATAGTATGGTGATGAAGATGAAATGCTTTTATTGTGATAGGGAAGCAAGTGCAAAGATCGGATCGGCTAAGGGAAACCTTTGGATGTCATTACTAGGTCTTAAAACTTGGGATAAGAAAGAGATCTATGTTTGCAGAAAGTGTTTTGAGAAAAGAAAGGGGATGAGATGATAAACAAAGCAAGAAAAGGCCAAAGAAAAGAACTATTGGCTAGGAAACAATTGGAAGAGGAAGGATGCAGAGTTCTATTTAAATCACAGAGAACACGTTTTGGACCAATTGACTTTGCGCATTTATTTGATATAGTTGCAGTTGGGTTTTCAACTTGGAGATTTGTTTCTTGCAAGCATTACGGTAAATCAGGAAAATACGCTCAACACCAAAGAGATATTCTACATTTTGCAGAAGAATATTTTTTAGAAAAGATGATTGCAGAATTATGGATATGGCACAGACCAGCTTGGGTTGGGCGAGGAAAGAATAAGAAATGGGTAAGGGGATATTTCGAGAAAATAGTAATATGGAATAGAGATATGAATAAACTATGTTGAGGTGTAAATATGAGAGAAATTGAAATTAAACAGGTAGAAAAGGGAGTATTTGAGTTAAGCGAAATCTCAAGAGCAAAGCTCAGCAAACATGAATGTAAGGAAGCCAAAAAGAATCTTATTGCTGAAATGCAAAGAATTCTTATGCAATTGCAACAAATGAAAGCAAATCAAGATATTCTTGTAGATGCTGTAAATATAGCAATAGCAAAGGTAAGAAAGTTAAACCATGCATTAAATCTTAATCCAAATGATGGACTTCCGATAAAAGAAGAGCCAGTTAAGGAAGTTATAAAAGAACAAGAAGAAAAAGAAGAAAAAATTGCAGGATAACTGCAATTATTCTTTTTTTATTTCTTGATTTCGGATTTCTTTGGGAAAACTGATTTTAATACTCTTTCGCCAACTATACCTAGGCCCATAGCTTGCAATGCAAACAATGCCATATCATAATCAACATAGCCTGTTGCAATAAGAGCACCGGCACCGATACCGATAACAGTTGATATTCCTGCTTTTGTGTAATCAAATTTCTCTTTTTTATCCTGTCTTACTGCCTGCATATATCCAATTAATGCAGCAGCTGCACCAGAGACCCCACCAATAAGAGCCTTAAACATTATATCAGTTACAACTATTTCATCCATAACATCACCCTAATCAATTAGCCCAAGGCCTGTCAGTTTTAGGCAGGAACTGCACACTGTCATCAGCTAGGACAAATAAGAATTCCTCAAGTTCTGCATCACTGATCTTGTGCTTTTTCAGGAACTCATCAGACGTCCTTATGTCCGTCCATAGGGTCTGCCTCCAAAGCTCGTGCAGACGTGCACGTATTTTGGCCATTCCATTCTTTGTTTCAACAAGAGTTCCTGCTTCAGAAATCAGCACCCTATATTGCGGTCTCCACTGGGCAGAAAGTGCCTCGTAGACATACCATTCAGCGTAACGATAATCTATCTTAGCATATCTTTTCATCGCTTCCTCGGTTTTTTCCGAAGCATAACCTGCACCGATTGGCACGATATATTTTGCATGTAGGGGATGAATAAGATTTACTTCCTTTCCCTCGTCTTTGTTTGATGACTGAATGATTATATCATCAACCAGTGCATCCAAAATCCGTTTTGTACGCTCTTCCTTTGTCGGTGTATGATCCATTTCAGAAAGCGCTATTATGGCCACTTTTTCAGATGTCTTTTCAGAATTTGTCTTTAGTATATCTAGTGCCTTAGCAATTTTCTCATTCTTGATTTCTGTAGGTTTGATTGGCGTAATTGATCCATTTACCTTTAACGGAACCTTACCTAATACATTCTTGAGTAGGTACAAAAGTTCCAACCAAATGCTTTTTAAATTCATAATTTCACCTCAATTTTTTTCTTATCTATAGTTACAAACTCGTCAATTGAGTCTGAAAGAATAGTCCATTTTGACCTGCAGTCGCACCTGTAGCTGTTCCACCAGTTACAGTTCCAGTTCCACCACTTGTATAAGTTCCGCCATACCAGAAACCTATAAGACCACCTGCTCCGCTTCCTGAAGCACTACCGGTGGTATTAGTTCCATTTCCCCCAGCAACAGTTATAGCTGCACCAGCGGTAAATGTTAAATTACCAATAGCTAAACATTGTAATGCACTACCACCTGCCCCCGCACCATTTCCGGAATCAGCATCACTGGCAGCAGCACCATTACCACCTGTAAGTGTAACTGTAGCAGTAGCACCAAAAGTTATACTGTCTCGCGTCTCTAGACATAAACCAAATTTCGGATTTCCCCCTATGCCTCTTGTAGTTTCATCTGCACCAATACGCCCACCAGCACCACTTAGATTGGCAGTACCTCCAGAATTACCGCGACCTCCTGCATAACAACCAGCTCCACCGCCTCCGCCTCCGCCACAACGACCAGTATTTATACTGCCTGGTTCACCAGCAGACATCATTATCCCACCATCACCACCACTACCACCACCAAGAGGAACACGTTGGTATTGATGCCTAAGCCAATGAATTCCTGAAAATCCACCCGGTCCACCCAATCCAGCAGTTCCTATATGCCCTTGTTCTGCACAGGAATATCCGGTTGTATTACTATCAGAAGTTATTGCACCTGATATGGATACAGCCCCTGTTGCACATGCTATTGTAGGACCCTGAATATTTAATGTTGCTCCATTGTTTACAGTAATCGTTGTATAATTTTTGAATCCACTAATATTTGTAGTTCCAGCAGCAACTGTAAGTGCACCATCTGCTCCATCTCCACCTATATATTTTATTGGTTCTAATTCGGTATCATCTAATGGTTGTCCATTACTTTTTAGCCACATCATATATTTCACCCATTTCTAATTTGATAAATCCATTCAAAAATTACTTCTGTACTAGTATTTTTAGTTAGAGAAGTGTAAACATCATGAGTCCATATAAGACTCTCAGAAGTATCAGTCAAAGCTACTTCGCCAATATCATTACCATTAGCCTCAGTGGTACTCAAAGTTCCTTTAATAGTTGCTTGAACATTTCCAGTATCAAATATTGGATAACCAACATCAAATGCTTTTCTTGTAAATCCAGCAACTCTTGCAGTTAAACTTGTATCAGTAATTAATGGGGTTGTTGTTCCTGTACCCACAATAAATCTAGAAATAGTTTTTGTATCCTGACCTGTAATAGTTTGATGAATCTCGTTTCTTCCTGAGTTTGTCCACACGCTTCCCGTTGCCATATTATCACCATGAATAAGTTAATGTTTCAATTAAATGCGATGTTCTCCTATCACCTAATAGATTGGCAGATTTTGTATTGGAACTTATCGACATATGATCAATATAAAAGTCAGTTGTTGATGTTAAGGTAGTAGCCAATTGGACATAATCAACATCAGTCCAATCAGGAGTTCCGACAGTAACTGCTAAACCACTATCAAGATCAAATATAAGATAATTAAAAACATCATCTTGCCATGTAATCATAGAATAACCGACATGAACTCCAAATAAAGAATAGGGTATCTCTGTATAATCTGATGAACTAGAACCAATCCTCAAAGTTAGAGCTGTTATCGTAGTTCCGGTTGGTTTGTAAAACCATAAACCACAAACTCCTTTAGTTGGTGAACCAGAAGCAACCCCTGTATGACTTGAATAATCCCCGCGGAAAGTTGTTGATACTACGTTACCTAAAGTATTCCCATCCATCTCTACTTTCATAGAACCTGGACCAACTTTATAAATTGCGGCTTCATCACTAAGAGTAAAATCACCGCTAGACCAGTTTGCACTTGTAGAATCAAACGTATCAACTAGAGAGCTAGTACCAATTATATCATGTTTGTCCGTACCAAGCATAAAACTGTCATTAACTAATTGTAGTGTCTTTTTGAGTTGCACCGTCTTTATTGTCATATGTTCCCCAAGTTCTTTAACAACATATGCAATATCCTGATCATCTGCATTTATTTCTTCTTGGCGTTTTAATCTATCTAAAATATCAAATTGCATTTCATCAAAACGAACTTCACGATCTCCTACTTTTATCTTATCATAGCTTGCAGGGTAACGATAGGTATATTCTAGAATATTAAAATCATCATCAATATTATTAATACTATCAACAACATTAACTGTTTGACCAGCAGCTAAACCAAATGTTGATATTGCAGAATTTGCTAGTTTAATTTCTGTAGTTTTAAAAGGTTGTGAATATATCTCTAAAAGTTTGTTTCCTCTATCAAGAGCATCGTTTAAGGTTACTATATCATTATATTCAAACATCTTATCATGAGGGCCATAGGCAGCAACAGAGACCGGATCTTCTCTAATAACTATTATTGGTCTTGTGTATGAATAAGCAACTACTATATTCCCTACTCCAACACCGGGAATAGAACCAGCATCAAACCTTATGTTTTTTGCCTCTCTATCAACATAAACATCAGCTGCAGATGTATTCAATATTGATACAACCTGTACTGAACCTCCTACAGTTACTTTTATACTAACTGGTTTTCTTGCTAATGTGAAGGTATCAGTTAGACCATCTCCATTAAAAGTTTGTGTAGTTTCAACTAACTGATTTCCTCCTTTAACTATTATTATATTGGCCAGATCTGACTTATCATATTCCCAAGTAAGTCTACCTAGGATTTCTGTACTAAGATTCAAAGAATTAGCATTTTCTGTATTTCCTTCTGGTTCAAAGGTCACATAATCATTTACTGGATCATAATAGAATTGCCAGTTAATTGCTTCTGCTAATTTTCTTAGTCTATCAAGTCCATCAGTATTCAAACATTTAAATTTTTCAATAATAATATTAGTACCTGAATCAGTGCAATTTGCTGTCAAACTTGTTGTAAGTTGATCTTCTAAGATGTCCTTAAATATCTCGCTAATTTTACCTGCTTCTGGATCAGTATATAAATAAACCCTATTCATTACAGTTCTTTTAGCTAAAACAAGTTTGTCTAATGCTTCAATTCTACTTCTACCTGTATTCAACTGGTAACTTTCAACATATCCATTAAATATCTTATCATCTGGATCTGTAACACTAGTCCCAGATAATGTTCTCCATACCTCAACCTGAGTATTAGACGTTATTGAAACAACTGAAGAAACCTTACTTGATACATCAAAAGTTGCAGAAGCCATCTTATTCCTTGCAGCTTGTGCAATCTCAAAACTTTTGACATATGCAGTAATGCTTGTCCCTCCAAAATTAACTTGTGTTGCAACCATTAAGCACTTACACCTTCAGTCATTCTTATACTTACACGTGCTGCCAGAGTACCAGATTGTTCAACCATAGCTCTAACAGTAATTGATTCCACAGTTACAGTAATGGCACTGCCACCTGCTTCAGTTCCCCATATAGGACTATCATAATTCGTATCAGAAACTTCAGCGTAATTTGATAAATTAACTAATGCCGTTCTTAGAGCTGCCCTTGTTGCTGCTTCTATTAAAACATCTATATTTATTGTGCTTAAACAACCATATTCACCAAGTGCCCAAGTATTTGAACTATCAAAAAATAAGGGATCTGGCCATGCATCTATTTGTTGCGAAAAATCCCTATCTTCACTTATTAAAGTAGTAAATGTAACATCAGATAATCCCGAGTGTGTCAGGTGTGCCATCACTATCAACCTCCATTATGTTTTTATTAGAACTCGCGATCTTCATCTGTTCATTGATCTTCTGTAATTGCAGTTTATTGAGTCTTAATTCAAGAAGAATACGAGTAAGTATATCTATTATCTTTCTATTTTGATCTTTAATAACATTATCATCAGCCATTAGGCCCCCCTCGAATAACTTGTCATCGTCCTGAGTTGTTTCCTCATTTCATTACCAATGGTAGTAGCTAGTTCTTTATCACTACCCAAAACGCTGCCATTAATAGTAATATTTACATTTACCCCAGATCCTCCTCCCCCACCTGCTGGAACAACAGCTTCACCCTTATGCAATAGATATGGGCCAGTTTGGGGAATCGAATTTGTACCTTTCTGATGACCTGTTAAAACTCCAACTCCCCCCATAACATAATCTCCAACTGACTTGGCAGCACTAAGGATATTACGTATAGCACTAGCAGTTGAACCTAATTTTTCATTCAATTGACTTAATAATAAAGGTAATGTACCTAAATGTAAATTGGTAAGTCCAGCAACAGGATGTAAATCTTTGAAAATATCTTTCATTGTATTGAACTGGACAGTAGCAACTCCTCCAGCAGTACTTGCTGCCCAAATGGAAAGATCTAATTTACCTTGTAGGACTGCACTTAATCCATCTGCACCATCATTTGCAACATCAAATGCATTGGATAAATCCTCACTGAATTTTTTATCAACAACGCTTATAGCACTTACTAAAGTAGTTTGAAGCATCTCAGTAAATGGATCTAATGCCGTAACTGCATCAGTTGCAGCACCGCCAGCACCAGTAACAGAAGTATCCAAATCCCTAAATCCCCCACCACCTGATAATGCAGCATCATTTGTTTGTGAAAGTGCAGCAACCATATCATTAAATGATTTTTCCGTTAAAATATTGATTCCCTGTCTAATAAGATCAATAAATCCCACAGTCATAGCAAACTGACCAGACATAGCATCTGCAGCAGTTCCTAATCCAATAGCTCTAAGTGTAGCTATTTGAAGTGCTATTGATACACTAACTAATATCTCAGCAAGAGCGAAAATAATATTACTGAACATCTGGCTCATTTGTGTTACAATCTGATGGCTAGCAAGCAATAAGAACTTACCAAATTCTTCAACTACAACTGCAAAAAATACTGCATTATCAAATCCAGATCCACTTTTAGCTGCATTTTTTTGTGATTCTATTATTCTTCTATAAAATGGTCTAAACATTGTATTTATGGTACGGACAAGAGGCATGAGTAATCTTAACAATGACATTAGCATAACTCCAATAACAAGATCAAACGGCCTTAATATAAGACTAATAATTTCTGCGATACGAGATAATATTGCTATACTTCTCTTCATTCCCATAGCAGCAATTGAGATAACACTGACTATTGTAGCTAATTGGATAAGTGCTTTCAGGCCCTGGGTGAAGAAAGCACCCATACCAGTGTCTTTCTTTGCTCCTCCGCCTGATCCACCACTACCCCCACCCATCATACCTTCTAGCTTGTTCTTAGTATTCTTTACTATAAGTTCAACTTCAATGGGTATAGTAGTTGCCATATTATCGCCTGCTATTAAATTCTCTTTCTTTTTGCAACTTCTCGGACATTGTCCACCATATCAAGAATTCCCGATATGTTGCACGATCCACTTCCGATGGTTGTATTCCGAGAGTATAACATATTAATGCCTTTATTGCTGCATTCGTATCTACGAATCGCTTGTATTCTCCTCTTCTGGTTTGCCACTCAATGTTTTTTTTTCATCTTCATTCAAACCGGTAAGCATAGTTATTTCAGTTAATATTGCCAAACCGTCTCTATAACTGAATTTAGTAATATTAGGAATATTGATTTCAAATTGGGCTTCTTTCAAACCCTTAAATATCATTTCTTGGTTATACGCAGCAGTATCAAAATCAGTCTGTGTAACTCTCCCTATCGCTCTAATAGTGGCTGCTTTCTTCCTTATCTGGTCTACTTCAGTAAATGTAAGTGCCCTTACTGTTACTTTTGTAGGTTCTTTATTCCATGTAATTTCAATTTCTTTTTCATCTTCCATATCAAACCAACTCACAAACTACTATGATGAAAATAATTAAATAAAAAATAAAAGATTAAGGTGCAGGTGTTGTATTATCGGTGTAGGTTGCTCCTGTTACAGTTCTTGCTTTCATTGTTATTGTTTCTTCTATGCCAGCCTGAATATCATGTGGCATACTATGAGTATCTATATATACTCCGCCAAATGTAAGATGAAGCTCACGTTCACTAGTTCCAGTGTCATTATTATTTATAACCACATCAAATGTAGTTGCTGTAATAGATGCTGCAGGACTGGTTCCACCGAAGAACCTCTCAAGCAAATTCACATTCTCAAATAATACTGTTGCAGTGATCTCAATATCAAAATTCTTACTAACTGCTGCAGATGCAAATCTTGAACCTAGTGTATTATACATCTCAGTATTCTTGCTAAATCTAACTTCACAACTTCTGGCTTTTGTTAATGTTGTTCCATCTGGAAGTTCTATGCTAGCTTGTTGAAATGTCATTGGAGCTGAGTATGTATCTGAAACTAAAGTAGTTAATGAGGTTCCTGCCAATTCATTTGCATAATTACCTTCAAGTGTAACTTTCACGGCTTCTCCATTAGTCATAGATAGAGTTGCAGTATTTATAACACATCCAAGTAATTGGCTTGAATGATTAGTTGAAAGATCATCCTGGTATTCTATGCATATGCTATTTACTGCACTTGTAATACTTCCAGCAGCAGTTGAATAAATATGCACGTGTGGACCAGCACCTGATATAGTTGGAGTAACCCCAAATAAGGATCTAAGCCAATAAGCATTACCTAGAACAAAGTCAGCAGACCAACTTCCTTCATATTGCTTAACAATACTTGATTCTGCTTCTGTATTTCCAAGTCCCCAAAACTGTTCAACATTATTTCTTCTTTCAAGAGTCGAAAGTTTAAGATCATGACCAAAAGGGAGATTAGTAGATGATGCACCACCGCCAAATGTACCTTCCCATCCATATTTTGCCCTACTAGACGTTCCTGATATAGCCATTAATATTCACCTTTTCTTCTTCTAGTTTTTGTTTCCTCTTCCTTAACTGGTTCTTTTAAAGCAGCCAGTATCTCATTCTTCATTTTATAGAAGTCTATTGCACTTCCACAAACTTCTATTTTTTCAATTAAATTTACCATAATTTACACCTTTACGATGGACTTATCGCTAATGCAGTAAGTTCAACTTCAATAACATGTCTAAATAATTTTTTGAGTTTGTCAGATAGATCCCTTTCATCTACGTATTGGAGAATATCATATTTACTTGAAATCCTAGTTCCATAGTTAGCTCTTATGATTCTAACTACCTCATCTCTGACTTTTATTGCATGAGCGCGACCATCTGTTTGACCATTACCGTCAGAACGAATATCTAGGCTGACTCTAACAACTTCTTGATCATACCCACCCAATCCCTGGGCTGTTACTACTCGCTGACCTTGATAAGCAAGAACATAATCATAATAAGCAAATGTGTTCAAAGGAATTTTTTTAAGATCTATGATTCTCTCGAAAGTAGGTGTTTTACTATCAGTATTGGCACTAAGCCATCCAGCACTTAACAGATCTAATATCGCCTGTGGTTCATCAACCGCCAACACACTCACCTACTATTCAGGCCATTAACTAATATTGTTGAAAACTAGAAAGTTGTTTATAATGCTACCGTTTACTAAGAGGATAATTCTTCTAAATATTTTTCTAATACAATAGGATAACTCATAAGATCACCATAATGCCTTAAAATCAGTACGTCTGGCAATTAACTCATCTGCTTGAGTTTTCCATCTATATGCCTTATCAGGTAATGGTATATTTTGACCACTTTCTGGTACAAGGAAACTGGCATCATCCTGTTTAAGTATTTCAGAAGCTACCATCTTAGTACATGCTGCCTGTATATCAAGAGGAACTGCACTTTCACCATATCGGTATTTTATTCTAATTCGCTTTTCACCATCACTATAATACGTTCTTAAATATAATACTCCTGCATCATAATCTAACCAATAATCACTGGCCATTCCTTCTGTTTTAGTAGATAGGTAATCAACCCAACTACTACCATCAAATACATCTAGTGCATCCCCAGATCCACTTGCAAGAGTTGTTATTTTCCTATGCGCTAATGAAATTCTTAATTCTGAATTAGTATTTAATTGCATCTCTGAATTTACATCATGATATTCATATGCTGCTGATGAAGCTTGGATGGTAGTAGTATTAGAATATCTTGTTCTCCAGGCATGATTAGTACGATAATCAATTTCATCTTCAACACGATTTATTATCTCTTCAACTTCTGTATCCGTGAGTTTTGTTGCTGAGGTAAACGTAGTATCTCCGCCAATCAATGATGCCACTTTAGTTGCAGATGTATAATAAACTGTCATATTTTCACCTTATTTATCAAAGAAAAACTTAATAATACTTGTTGCCAAAACTGTTATTATCGTCGAGACGATCCCAACAGTAGCTAATAACTGCCCTAATGTACTCTCGCTTTTCCTAATTCTTTTTTCATGATCATCAACCTTTCCGCAAAGACCGCCTTTTTCATCTCCTTTAACTCCAAGTAAAACAGTGCGAATCTCTATTTGCCTTTGATTAATAACAACTAACGTATCCTTAATTTCTACTAATTGTTTTTTTAGATCGTGATCAGTCATTATAATCACGACGTTGGCGCTACTTCTAAATCATAGTAGACCGTTACTCTGATTGTGCATGGATCTCCTATGCCAGTAGCGCCATCTAATGTTACTGTTATAGTATCCGCCGAAGAATTAATTTGCGCACCTGTGAATGTTCCGTCTCCATCGACTGTTGATCTTGCGGTTGTGTTCAGTGCAATACTCTTGTTCATAACGTATTCATCAAGATTACCTGCACTCGTCCTCCCGACATCGAAATTAGTAACTGGTGCCGCGGTGGTTTCTATAACACGAGCCACTACAGACTTAACAATTGATCCTGCTGGAATTAAGCTTGCTGAACTTGCAGCACTAGCAGACAATGCAGGAACGATTATTTCTTCTGTGCTAGATGTAGAGATAAGAACAGAT
>Ga0180007_10003459_pt1 | contig 17565 bp, 17 predicted proteins | sample MM_PC_MetaG_FD_121122 | JGI IMG/M metagenome (GOLD analysis project Ga0180007, IMG submission 121122) | Groundwater microbial communities from the Aspo Hard Rock Laboratory (HRL) deep subsurface site, Sweden - MM_PC_MetaG | ecosystem: Environmental > Aquatic > Deep subsurface > Groundwater... | reverse complement strand
TAAGGAGCTAGTTTCCAAACCTATTTTACTTGTTGTTTTTTGTAAAAAATGCATTTGGCTTAAATAAAAAAGATTAATTTGGGAAACAGCCCCTAAAGAGAAGAAAATTATGAGATTGCGTTTTAATCTTCTTTCCCGCCCAATGCGGGCAGGTAGGCCATGAACCATGCGGTTCAGGGCAAGCAAATCGAGTAAAACCGTATTAAAAATTCATTTCTTAATTGGAATAATTCTTTTCTTTATTTTGGCTGATAAAAGAGAAATTTCGCCTAACGAGATTCAGGATAATAGCTATATTTAAAAAAATATGCAAAATATTCTTATTACTGGCGGGGCTGGCTTCATTGGTTCGCATTTAGTTGAGAGCCTAATAGAAAAAAATAAAGTTTATATTTTAGATGACCTTTCTACAGGCTGTTTTTCTAATTTGAATAGAATGAAAAATCACAGAAATTTTTATTTTGTTAAGGGTTCAGTTCTTAATTTGAAAAAATTAGCTTCTTTAGTCAAGAAAGCAGATTTGATTTTTCATTTAGCGGCTGGCGTTGGAGTAAAAAATATTTTAAACAATCCTTTAAAAACCATAAGAACAAATTTACAAGGCACCAAAAATATTATTCAACTTGCTTTACCAAAGAAGAAGAAAATTGTTTTTGCTTCTACTTCTGAAGTATATGGCAAAAGCTTGCAAATACCTTTTGACGAGGAGCAAAGTGATAGAGTTTTGGGTCCTGTGCAAAAATTGCGCTGGAGTTATGCGCAAGCCAAAGCTATGGACGAATCCTTACTTTTAGCTTATTATAAGCAATACAATTTGCCTGTGGTTATTATTAGATTTTTTAATATTGTTGGGTCAAGACAGTCCAGCCAATATGGTATGGTCCTGCCATCATTTATTAAACAAGCTCAAAAAAACAAGCTAATTACAGTTTATGGCACTGGCAAGCAGAAAAGATGTTTTTGTGACGTGGGAGAAGCGGTTGAAGCTATAATTTTGTTAAGCCAAAATAAACAAGCTCTTGGCGAGATTATTAATTTGGGTAATAATAAATTAATTTCTATCAATGCTTTGGCAAAAAAAGTAAAAAAAATATTAAAAAGCAATTCAAAAATAACGCATCTTCCGTATAAAAAAGTTTATGGCAATGATTTTGATGAGATAATGGTTCGTCAACCAGATTTAAAAAAGATAGAAAAAATCATAAATTGGAAGCCTAAAATTAGTATTCAAACAATTATTAAAACAATTATAAAGTCAATTTAATTACTATGTTAAAGAAGAAAATTCTTAATCAATCCGCTAAAATAGGCATTATTGGTTTAGGTTATGTTGGTTTGAGTTTGGCCGTGCTTTTGGCTAAAAACAAATTTAAAGTGCAGGGTTTTGAAATTGATAAGGTCAAAATTAAAGCATTAAATAATGGTAAAAATTATTTAAAAGATATTTTGGATTCAAAATTAATTTATCAATTAGTTCAAAAAAAGTTTTTACAAGTTACTAATGTTTTTTCAAAATTAAAAAAACAAGACATTGTTTTTATTTGCGTGCCAACTCCTGTTGACCGTAAAAAAAAGCCAGATTTAAAACCACTTGAAATGGCTGTGCTGAATATTGCAAAATATTTGCGCAAAGGACAATTAATTATAAACGAATCAACTGTAATGCCAACTTACACAGAAAAGAAAATTTTGCCTGTATTAGAAAAAATTTCTCATCTTCATGCTGGCACAGATTTTTATCTGGCTTCTTCGCCAGAACGGGTTGACCCAGGCACAAAAAATAAAATTGAAAATATTGCTAAGGTAGTTGGAGGAATTGATAAAAAAAGTTCTGATTTAGCTGGACTGATTTATCAACAAGTGATTAGCGCGCCAGTTGTCAAAGTGAGTTCTCCTTCAACTGCTGAAGCGAGCAAGATTTTAGAAAATACATACCGCGCAATTAATATTGCTTTTGTGAATGAATTTGCAAAAATTTGTGAGAAATTAAACTTAGATGTTAAAGAAGTTATTCAATCTGCTAGTACAAAATGGAATTTTGTTCCGCATTGGCCATCCTTAGGCGTGGGCGGGCACTGCATTCCAGTTGATCCTTATTATTTATTAGATTTAGCTAAAGAGAATAAAATAGCTATGCCTTTTATTAAACTGGGCTTAAAAACTAATGAATCAATGATTGATTTTACTTTTAAAAAAGTTTTGCGCGCTTTAGATGAAGTTAAGACAAAAAAACCTAGTATTATTTTATATGGCATATCTTACAAAGCTGATATAGCGGACTTAAGAGAAAGTCCAAGTCTGGAATTAGCTCATAAGCTTTTAGAAAAAAATATTTTATTTAAGGTTTATGATCCTTATTTTTCTGCTAATCAAATTAAGAAATTTGGCTTTGTGCCGTTAAAAAAAATGCAAAAAGCGGATATTTTAATTATTGGAGCAGGGCATATTAAATTAAAGCAAGACTTCAAACAGTTAGTCAATTTAAATACTATTATTATTGATGGGGTTAATTTCTTAAAAAGAAAGCTAGGGCGAAAAGTTTATGGAATTGGCCGAAGTTTTTAATTATTTTTTAAATTATTAGAAGTACTGCTGGTATAATTTTAAATTTGTTTAGTATTTGCGTAATAATTTTTTTAATTATTATGCTATAAGCAAATTTTATTTTTATAATGTTTTTTTTGAAAAAATTATTTTTTAAACTTAATTTGAACGGCAAAATAAATCAAAAAAAAGAGCAATTGAAGTATGATGATTATTTTCAGAAGAGAGGGCATTTAGGATCAGATATTGGTTTGCGTTTTGCCGTGCCAAAAATTCACGATTTTTTTAATCAAGACTCTGAAACAGTTTTAGATGTTGGATGCGGAGGAGCGCACGCTATTATGGCTTTGCAAAAATTAGGCTGGACAGCTAAAGGTACGGATATTTCTAAATGGTTGATTAATAACCCATTGAGAGAATTAAAAGAAAAAGGAATTGTTTTTTGCGCTCCAGCTTCTAATTTGCCTTTTCCAGACAATTCTTTTGATGTTGCGATGTCAACTGAAGTTATGGAGCATTTACCAGAGAAAGAAGTAGAAGATGCAATTAAAGAAATGGCAAGGGTCGCTAAAAAACATCTTTTTTTAACAATTAATTTTTGTCCTTCTTCTTCAAAAAATCCTTTGGAATATCATTTAACTATTAAGCCACGCGTCTGGTGGGAAAAAAGATTTGAAAAATTTAATTTAAGAAAAAGATCGGATATTTTAAATCAAATTCAAAATAAAGACTTGCATGAAACAGGCGGTCGCAAAATAGCAGTAGAATATTTTGTTTATGATAAAGTTTAAAAAATGAAAATAAAATTTTGCTCAATAGAACATACCACTAAATCAACTTGGAAATATCAAAAAGGAAGGCCTAATTATTTATGCAATTCTAATAAAGAAATTGATCCAACTTCTTTCGGCTGTTGGACTTCTGCTTTCAAGGGAGAGCATTTATCTTTAGAATTTTTAAGGTTTGGTCATAATTATAGAAATAATTTATTTAATAAAATACATATTGCGCGAGAAAAAATAACGGGCAGTAAAATATATAAAAACATTGATTACATTAAACAGTTTAATGTAATTTTAGTTCTATTGCATAAATTTAGTTTATCTGACATGGCTGATTTTTTGAGTATTTTAAGAGAGGCTAATAATAATGCCATTATTCTTGGGTCATTGGCTCATTGCCCGGGCTTGATCAGAAAAGAGATACAAAATAAAAAAAGCTTTAAAGAATTTTTGCAGTGTTTAAAGAAACTTGATTTATTTATTAATGTTTATCCGGAAACTCAAGAATATTTTGAAATATTAGCTGAAAATTTAACTTTTAAATTAAAAGAAAAAATTATTCCATTTTTGCAATTTTTTCCCATTAATTTTGTTAAAAAATTTAAGCAGTCATATGAAAAAAAAGAAAAAATTATTCATTTAGCCGGTCCAACAGACAGAGAAGATAATTTAGCTAACCAGTATATCGCCATAGCTTTACAAAAAAAATTTCCAGAATTTTTGATTACTATTAATCAATGGGAAAATTTGAATATTGAGCCATTAAAATTAGCAAGGGCTAGATATAAAATTTTACCGCAGATGAAATGGCAAGATTATTTAAAAGAATTGTCGCGTAGTTTTATGGTAATCAATTTAGATAATATTTGGACGCTTGGTCGGGTCGTATCAGATTGCGCCGGAGTTGGCACGCCATGTATTGGCATTAATGCAACGAATCAATTTAGGATGTTTCCAAAATTGCGTATAGATGATATAGCAGGACTTAAAAAAGCGATAGAATTAGGAGAGAGATTAATTCAGGAAAAAGTTTTTTATCAAGAAACAGTAGATTACGCAAAAGAAAAAATTGAAAAGCATGGATATAAAAAAAGAAAAAGAGCTTTATTGAAAGTCTTAACAGAAAAAGGGTTTGAATTTTAATAAATAAAAAGTATTTTGAAATTATGAGAATTTTAATCAAGCATGTTGGAGCTTTAGGAGATTCTATTTTTTTTCTTCCTCCAATTATTCATACTTATCGCAAAAAATATCCTCAAGCGCAGATTACTCTTTTGATTGCTTGGGGTCCGAGAGATAAGGAAGGTTGTTTTCACAGCCGAGGGTTTGACGGGTTTACTTTGAATTTAATGATGACTAATCCTGAAATTGATGAATTGGCGCATTACAGCGACAGAAAACAATCTTTGAGAAAAGAGATTTGCATTGAAGAAGGAGTTAGATTTGCCACTTGGAATAAAACAATTTTAGAAAAAAAGAAAAAAGAATATGATCTTTTTTTTGAAGCAGATTTAGGCGTGCCACATATTGACGATCCTTTGCAATTTTTATATAAAAAATATCATTTAAAAAGTGATTTTACGAATTACAAAATTTATACTACGCAAAGCGATAAATTAATAGTTGATCAAATTATTAAAAATTATTCTTGTCCGCGTATTTTGATTTGCGAGGGTATTGAAGCTGAAACAATGCGCGGGTGGAGCAGAGAGCAGACCGAAGAATTGATAAAAAAAATTAAAAAAGAATTAGGCGTTAGTCCGGTTTGGTTTGGCAGTAAAAATATTCTAGATTATTTTGGTAAAAAGATTAATATACGGCAGAGCGCTGAATTTGCAAGCAGGTTTGACATTGCGATTGGCGTATTGTCCGCGACAATGCATATTTGTGCAGGAGTGGGGGTGCAGACGATTACGCTTTACGGAGGAATGCCGAAAAAAAGAGGAGCGCCAGAATATTTTTTAAATAAATATATTAAAGATCAAAACAAACGTCATGTTACAATTATGGCACCTGAATGTGACACTCATTGTTTTTTAAAAAAAGAAAATGGGCCTTGTGTTTTATCGCCGAATAATTCTCTTTGGCAATCTTGGCAAAAGCCGGGAAACCAAAAAATAAAAAATTGTTTAGTTAAGATTTCTGTGGAGGATGTTTTTAGAATATTAAAAAATATTTTAAAAGTTAGGAATTTAATTTAAGTCTATGCAAAACAAAAAAGCAAAATTAAATATTCTCTATACTACCTTGCGTTATCCGCCTGCTCCAGGCGGAGCTGAAGAATTGGAAAAACAATTGGCCGAAGGAATGATTCAACTAGGGCATAATGTTCAAGTTTTTACTTCTGATTTGAAAAAACATTGGCCAATGGTTAAATTTAATTCAGATGAAATAAAAAATGATCCAAAATGTATAAAGAGATTTTACAGTTTGGCTTTGCCAAGACTACCCTATCCTTTAATGCCATTGATGGAGGTGGCAGTTTTAAAAGAAAAAAATTTAGACATAATCCATGCGCATAATTTTTATCATTATCCAGCTGATATGAGTAAGTTTTACGCATTAGTCAAGCGCGTGCCTTTTGTTTTTAGTTCTTATTTTTATATAGATTCGCGCACAGCTTTAAAGTGGCGCATTTATCGTAGGACTTTAGGTGCTTTTACTATGCAAGCAGATTGCTTAATTGCTATTACTGATTTTGAAAAAAATTTAATTTTAAAAGAATATCCAAAAATCAAAAGAATTGAAGTTATTAATCCGGGAATTGATCATTCAGAATTTGAAAATTATAATGTTGCGGACTTTTTATTAAAATATAATCTGCCACAAGATAAATTTAAGATTTTATTTGCTGGCAGAATTTGCACAGGCAAGGGTGTAGATTTATTGATTCAGTCTGCGCCTGAAATTATTAAGCAATTTCCAGATTTGATATTTCTAATGGCAGGTAGTGATTTTACTAATGAATTGGATGATTTGAAAAAAATGGCGCGAAAATTAGGAGTGGAAAAATACTTTTATTGGCTGGGAAATCTGTCGCGATCAGACTTAATTAGCGCGTATTTTACTAGCGACTTATTTGTTTTGCCTTCTAGATATGAAGCTTTTGGCATTGTTTTAGCAGAAGCCATGAGAGCTGGCTTGCCAATTGTGGCGACAAATTATAGCGCAATTCCAGAGGTTGTCAAAAATAAAGAAACTGGATTATTGTTTGAATTAAATAATTTTAAAGATTTAACAGAGAAGATTTGCATTTTGATTAATAATGATGCGTTAAGAGAAAAAATGAGTTGCGCTGGCAGAGAAGAAAGTAAAAAATATGATTGGGGAAAAATGGTAGTTCAGGTAGAAGAAATTTATAAGAGTTTAGCTTAGTAATTTTGATAAATTTTATTCGTAAAATCATTAGTTCGTTTTTATATGTTTTATGGAAACCATATCAATTAATGGAGATTGTTTTTAATTCAAAAGATAAGCAAAAACCTAAAATAATTGTGATTCTTTTTAAAGCTGGGATTGGCAATATGCTTTTGTTTTTACCAGCTTTAAAATTATTAAGGAAAAATTTTGCTCAAGCTAAACTAATTTTGATTTGCGCGCCTAGGGGCGTGGAAGAGATTATTCAGAGATTAGGAATGATTGATGAAATTAGAATTCACTCACAGTCAAAAATAACAGAAGTTCTTAAGTTAGGATGGAACTTGAGAAAAGAAAAAGTGGATTGCGTGATCTCTGCGCAACCAGGGATTACTGGCAGTCTGATTGGGTTTTTAAGCAGGGCTAGACAAAGAATAGGTTTTCGTTATTGCATGGGATTGATTGATAATTCGGATTTTTTGTATACTAATGCGGTTTTTTATGATCGGACTAAACATGAGGTTAAGCGGTATTTAGATTTAATAAAAACATTAAATTTTCCAATAGTGCAAGCATGCAAGCAAAAGCCGTATGATTTATCCATTAACTTAAATTTAAAAGAAGCAGATTATAAAAATGCGCAAAAGATTTTATTAGAAAACAGTATCTCTTCTGTTGATTTTTTAATTGGCATTCATCCCGGTTCTTTTCAAGATCAAAAATTTAAAAGATGGCCTATTGAACACTGGAGAGAATTGTGCAAACTATTAGTTAGGCATTATCAAGCCAAAGTTTTGATTTTAGGAGGCGCAGAAGAACAAAAAATTGGAAATGAAATTGAAGAAAAGATAGAAAAAATTATTAATTTAACAGGAAAAACTGCTTTGATGGAAACAGCAGGCATTATTCAAAAATGCAAATTTTTTGTTTCTAATGATTCAGGTTTAATGCATTTGTCAGTTGCTGTAGAGACGCCAGTTTTTGGAATTTTTGGTCCAACCAGCCCAGTTAAAAACAGACCTTGGACAAAAAAAGGTTGGGTGATACAATTAGGATTAGGTTGTCAACCGTGTTATCAGGAGTTTCGAGATTGGAAAGGGTGTAAGTATAAAAGAGTGAGATGTTTAAAGGAATTAAGCGCGGAAAAGGTTTTTGAGTTTATTAATAATAATTTGCCCACTGAAGTGGGGTGAAGGATTTTATTATAATTTTTTATTTATGCAAAATATTCTTGTGATTCGCAAACAAGCAATTGGGGATGTTTTAATGACTACGCCTTTTTTAGAGGTTTTGAGAAGGGAATATCCTCAAGCAAAAATTATTTATTTGACGAATGAATGGTCAAAAATTGCGATTGAAAACAATCCCTTTATTAATGATTTGATTATTTATAAAAATAATGAATTTTTTAATTTTTTCAAATTTTGGCAAAATCCTTTTAAAAAAATCTATCATATTTTGGCAATGCGCAGAAAAAAGTTTGACGCTTTGTTTGTTTTGCAATCACCCTCTGTTTTTTGGGGTTTATTTGGCATTTTTATTGGAGCGCGGACGCGCGTGGGTTTATCAGTTGGTAAACCGGATTTTTTAACGGATAGGATTTTGATCAAAAGAAGATCTAGCCCTTTGCAAAAATACGTTTATGATAGCAAGCATAAAATAGAATGGAATTTAAAATTATTAAAAGTTTTAGGAGTAAAAAATTTAGATAATAATGGGGAGTTTTTGAGTATTTCAAAGAAAAATAAAGAAATAGTAGAAAAATTTTGGCAAGTAAATAGTTTAGCCAATAAAATAGTTTTATCAATCGCGCCTGGAGGGGGGACTAATCCTAATATGCGGCAATATTGCAAGCGCTGGCCAAGAGATTATTGGGTAAAGTTTTTACAAGGATTAAACTATGTAAATAATCTAGCAGTGGCTTTGATTGGCGGCAAGAGTGATAAAGAGATTTTGGATTTTTTAAAAAAGAAAATTCAAGATAAAGTAAATTACAAAATTATTGACACGGCTGGGCAATTTTCTTTGGCAGAGTCCGCGGAAATTATTAAAAGGTCCAAATTATTTATTGGCACGGATGGCGGACCAATGCATTTAGCCAATTGCGTGAAAACTCCGATGGTAGTCATTTTTGGTCCGACAGATCCGTCAGTTTATGGTCCATATCAAATAAAGGCAGAAATTATTGATAAAAAATTGCCTTGTAAATATTGTTATAAAGAAGAATGTTGGCATTTACTATGTATGAGAAAAGTTGGGGTGGAGGAAGTGTTGACGAAAGTGCAAAAGATAATATTGCAGACATAATACTTTAAATTTTGTTTTGTTAAAACTGTGTTCTAAATTATCAATTTTCAATGACCAATTTTCAATCAATTATCAATGTTCAATGTTTAAATTTTCAATTATTTATTTTGATAATTAATGAATTGAAAATTGACCTGCCCGCAAAACTTAGCTTGCGAAGCAGGCGGATTGTAAATTGAAAATTGTAAATTGAAAATTGTTTATCTCTGGTTTTCAAAAAGTTTCTTTACTAGATTATCCAAAAAAAATAGCTAGCGTTATTTTTACGCAAGGATGTAATTTTATTTGTCCATATTGCCATAATCCAGAACTGAACGAAAATATAGCTGGCGCGAGTATTTTTAATGAAGAAAAAATTTTTCAGTATTTTCACAAAAGAGCTAAAGTTTTAGATGGCGTTGTAATTACTGGCGGCGAGCCGTTTTTGCAGAAAGATTTAGAAAATTTTGTTCAAAAAATTAAAGAAATTGGATTATTAGTTAAGATTGATACTAATGGTAGTTTTCCAGAGAAATTAAAGAAATTTATTGAAAAGGGTTGGGTGAATTATGTAGGCATGGATATTAAGACTAGTTTTGCTAAGTATGAGAAGGTGATCAAAACTGATCAGGACAGTATAATTGATAAAGTAAGAAAGAGCATTAAGATTCTTTTGACAGAAAAAGTGGATTATGAATTTCGGATAACAGTTGCGCCGGAAATTGTAGAACAAGACGATATAATCAAAATAGGCGCAACCATAAAAGAAGCAAGGAGGATTTTTTTACAACAGTTTAGAAACGAGAAAGTTTTAGATGGGGCTTTTGAAGAAGTAGAGCCGTATAGCTTGTCTATGCTAAAAAAATTTAAGCAAATTTTAGAAAAGTCTGCTAAAAAAGTGGAAATAAGATAATAAAGGATTTAACCCAGCCTCTCGCGAGAGGCTGGGTTAAATCCTTTCACTAGTCTCCGTGGTGGTTACGGAGACTAAAGTCTCCTAATCAGCAATCTCCTAAAAAGATTTTGAATCTTTGGGAGATTCAAAATCAAAATCTATTTATGAAAATTCAAATTAAACGGATTGATAAAAAATTACCTCTGCCTCAATATGAAACCGCTGGATCTGTGGGTTTGGATTTAATTTGCCGCACAACAGTAAAAATTAAATCAAGTGAATCTATTTTAATTCCAGTCAATATAATTGTTCAAGTTCCAAAAAATCTAATGCTTATCATTGTTCCGCGTTCTTCAATGTATCGCAAAAAAGGTTTGATTTTTCCGCATTCAATTGGTATTATTGATCAAGATTTCTGCGGTCCGAAAGACGAGTTAATGTTGCAAGTTTTGAATATTAGCAAGAAAGTCGCGATAGTGGAGCGCGGGGAGAGAATTGCGCAAGGAGTTTTTGTTAGTATTGAAAAAGCAGAATGGCAAGAAACGAACTTAATTCAGAAAAAATCCAGGGGGGGATTTGGAGCGACTGGTTAATCAGAAAATAAGCAGAATTTAGTTTTAGTGAAGTGTTGCATGGATTTGATTTTTTTTCAAAACTTGTGTTATTCTTAAATAACCTTGAATTATGAAATGCAAATTGAGCAGTGCTACTCGTCTAGTCTTGTCTTTGAAAGCGAGGATGATCATCCTCGCTTTCAAAGACAACTGATCGTCCGCTAAATAATAATAATAATGAAGCAAAATATTTCGTAATTCAAGGTAAATAAGAATAATTTTAAAATTTAGGACATTCTAAAAATGTTTAGGATGCATTTTAGTGTTCGTATGGTTTACCCGCCAAAAAAGAAAATCCCTGACGAAGTCGGAGGTATCCAATAGTCAATTTCTGTAGGTGGTTAATGCAACCTACAGAAATACCTTTTAGGCGGGTAAACTTACGGAGACTAAAGTCTCCTGATCGTTTTCTTTTATGCAAATTACTATTATTGGCACAGGTTATGTTGGTTTAGGCGCAGGAGTTTGCTTAGCGCATTTAGGCCATCAAGTCGCTTGTTTGGATATTGATAAGAACAAAATTGCTAAGTTAAAAAAAGGAGTTCCAACGATTCATGAAGAACGTTTACCAGAACTTTTAAAAAAAGGAATTAGACAAGGTCGTTTAAAATTTACAGCTAGTTATAATGAAGCCATTGAGAACGCGGAAGTGGTTTTTTTTGCTGTTGGTACGCCCATGCGTTCTGATGGAAGCGCGGATTTGCAATATTTGGAAGCTGCCGCAGTTGAAACTGCAAAGAGATTAAAAAAATATACTGTTTTAGTCAACAAAAGCACAGTCCCAGTGGGCACAGGCAAAAAGGTCAGGGAAATTGTTGAAAAATATTATCGTGGCAAATTTGATATTGTGTCTAACCCTGAATTCCAAAGAGAAGGAACGGCGATCAATGATTTTTTAAAGCCAGACAGAATAGTAGTTGGTTTTGAAAAAGAACGAGTTCCAGCTAAGCAAATTATTAAGACGCTTTATAAAAAAATAAAAGCGCCAATGCTTTTAACTAATATTGAATCAGCGGAAATGATTAAATATGCGGCTAATGCTTTTTTAGCAACTAAAATTTCTTTTATTAATGAAATCGCTAATATTTGCGATAATAATGAAGCTAATATTGATGATGTGGCGCAAGGCATGGGTATGGATAAAAGAATTGGCTCTAGCTTTTTAAAAGCAGGAATTGGTTATGGCGGATCATGCTTTCCTAAAGATGTGAGCGCGCTTTATAAAATTGCTGGAGCAAATGGCTATTGGTTTAGATTAATTGAAGCAGTGATTAATATTAACAAATATCAGCGGGAAAAAGCCATTCAGAAAATTACAAAGCTTTTAGCTGGTAGTATTAAAGATAAAAACATTGCCGTGCTGGGGTTATCTTTTAAAGCTGGTACTGATGATACGCGCGAGTCGCCTAGCATAGAAATTATTAAAGAGTTACTTAAAAAAGGCGCAAAAATCAAAGCTTATGATCCGCAAGGTATTAAAAATGCCAAACATATTTTGGGCAATTCCATTCAATACGCGCATTCTTCATATACTGCGGCGCGAGCGGCAGACTTGCTTTTTATTGCCACAGAATGGCCAGAATTTGAGAATTTGGATTTGAAAAAATTAAAAAGATCAATGCGGGCTTATAATATTGTTGATGGTCGCAATTTGTTGAACGTAAACAAGACCAAGAAAGAGGGTTTTGAATATTTGGGAATGGGCAGGTGAATTAGGAAAGACGAGTTGATCAAGTAGAGAATTCTTAATGGTTAATTTATTAATGAATTTTCAATTTTCAATGCTTAAATTTTCAATGATTTATTTTATATTATTTGATAATTTATTAGTGCTTTAAATATAAACATGCATTTTAAAAATTTAATTCATTTTTTGATTAAAGATATTTTCTTGGTTTCTTTTTTAGCTTTTATACTTTTTGCTTTAATAGAAAACTTTTTTCCAGGATTTATTGTTTTTTATTTTGATTTTAAGTGGTTTTTATATGTTAATGTTTTAGCAGGACTGTGTTTAGTGATTTTTTCTGCTTGCGTTAAGCATCAAAAAAATGAATAAAAAATTTTTCTTTTCGTTTCGTTTTTTAATTTGGCTGGCGCCTGTTTTTATTTTAGGATATATTTTTTATTTGCAAATTAATCCTTTAGGCTTACCAAAAAAATATGTAAAATTGCCTGGTAAAAAACATAAGATTGTTTCTGATTTAGAGCCCAAAGAAAGAGTTAGCGCGCCTTATAAAAATAGTCAAGGCGCAATAGAGCAGGAATTAAATGGTAATTTAGTTTATTTTTCTGTTAGTAATCTTAAAAAGAGTCAGGCAGTAATGATCAAGGTTTTTTTTGATACAAATTTAGAAGAAGTAAATTTTGGTATTATTAGATCTATACAGAAAGAGGCTGATTTTGAAGTGCGACCGATTTTTAATAAATTTTTGGAAAATTTAGATTGGTATATAATACAGGAGCAAGGCACAGCTCTTTATCAGTGTGAAAAGAAGTTTGACAATATTACTCAATTTTTGGGTGAAAGAAAACCCATTAATCAGACAAGATCTATTTATTATCAAAATAAAGATGAAAATTTTTTGCCTTTAGTGAATAATGATTTAGAGGGTGTGGATTATATTTTAACGCATTATCAAAAAGTAGAGAATAAAGAAAAAGAAGAATTTTTGTTTTCTCAAAAATTTGAAGTAGACAAATATTATTTGGATGATGATGCTTTGCGCTTTGCTTTTTTATTGCCACAGATTCAACAAGGATATTTTAAAGTAAAAAGAATTGAAGTGATAGTAGAAGAACCAGCTAGCGCGTTATTAAAGAAAATGAAAAGTTTTTTAGATTGATAATAGGCGCATAGATGAACTCATTTATTATGAAGGCAAAATATATATTTTATGAAGGCGAAAATATATATTTTCGCCTTCATAATTTTATAAAATGATATTAAAAGGACTTGCAATGTTTCAACGCATTAAAAAAAATGCTTTATTAAAAAATTCCTTTATAATTTTCGCTGGATCAAGCGCAATAAACTTGGGGAATTATTTTTATTATCTTTTTTTAGGTAGGAAATTAGGTCCGGAAGATTTTGGCGTTTTTGCTTCTTTGATTTCTCTTTTAACTTTAATTTCTATTCCAGGCGCGACAATTCAAATCTTCAGCACTAAAATAGCGGCAAAATATGGAGAAAAAAATCAGGCTAGATTAAATTATTTTATTAGATCTTTTTTTTGGTATTTTTTAGCAATTAGTTTATTACTGACTATTCTTTTAAATTTATTCAGCGGTTATATTGCTCGTTTTTTAAACATCAATTCGCGCGGTTTAATTTTAACTTTAAGTTTCAGTTTTTTATTTTTTCTTTTTATTCCATTATTGCGTGGAATAGTGGCTGGTTTGCATCGCTTCAAATTTTTAAGCTTTAGCAGCGCCCTGGAAACAGTTTTTAAATTATTGCTTGGAATTTCGCTGGTGATTTTTGGTTTTAAAGTTTATGGCGCGATTATTGGAATTATTGCATCGTCGTTTTTTTCAATTCTTCTTTTAATTTATTATTTGAAATTTATTTTTATTCATCCGCCTAAAAATCATTTAAAATTTAAAAAACAACTCTTTTCTTTAGCGCCAATTTTTTTAGCTAGTTTGATTTTTAATATGTTTTATACTATTGATATGATTCTAGTTAAACATTATTTTCCAGATAAAGAAGCGGGATTGTACGGTGCTCTGGCTAAAATCGGGATGATGATTTTTTTCTTAGGAGGGTTTATCAGCGCGGTTCTTTTGCCTATGATTAGTAGAAAATATGAAAATAAAGAAAACACCCTGCCTTTGCTTGGCCAGGCTTTTTTAATGGTAGCCATTTTAATTAGCGGATGCTTAATTATTTATTATTTTTTTTCAGGAATAATAATAAAAATTTTATTTGGCTCTTCTTATTTAGTGATTCAATGGGGTATTTTTTGGATGGGTCTTGTAATGAGCGCTTTGCTTTTGATTAGTATTTTAATGAATTATTTTATGGCAGTGCATAATTTTAAATTTTTATATATTTTTCTTATTGGCATAGTTTTGGAGTTTTTAATGATTATTGCTTTACATAATTCTCTGGAGCAGGTTATAATAGGTCTAGGAACTAGCTTTATTGTAGTTTTAGTAGGGATGTTGGGAATATTAGTAAGATCAATTCGTAAAAGCAAAAGTCCTATTAATCATTAAATTTATTTGATTTTATCAGAAATTCAATGATTGAGGATTAAAATATTTATCAAGGTTTCCATTTTAATCCCGGCTTTTCGGGAAGAACAAAATATACAAAAGACTATTAAAACTCTGCAAGAATATCTTGCTCCTCTTGATTTTGAGGAGGAAATGATTGTTGTTTGCGATGGTAATGGAGATCGCACTTTTGATTACGCTAAAAAATTAGAAAATGAGAAGACAATGGTTTTAAATTATAAGATTAATCAAGGCAAGGGGTACGCGTTAAAATATGGTTTTGAAAGATCAAGTGGCGATTTAGTGATTTTTTTTGACGCGGGTCTAGATTTTCCGCCAGCAGATATTCAACGGTTTATAGAATATTATCAAAAAACTAAAACACCAGTGATTATAGGTTCTAAAAGGCACCCTGAATCAAAAATAAATTATATCTGGAAAAGAAGATTGATCAGTTTTTCAGGGCAGGTTTTAACCAGGATTTTATTTAATTTTAATGTGCGTGATACGCAAGTTGGCTTAAAGCTTTTTGAGCGGTCGGTTTTAGAAAAAATTTTTCCGCGTGTGATGATTAAAAAATATGCTTTTGATATTGAGTTATTGGTTTTAGCGCGTTATTTTGGCTATGAAATTTTAGAAGCACCAGTTAATCTTACTTTAAATTGGAAAAATGGCAGTGGCATAACATGGCAAGCTGTGCGTGATTGTTTTTTGGATACTTTGGCAGTTTTTTATCGGCTGAAGATTTTGAAATATTATGATAAGATTCATGAGAAGGAGGGGTTGTAGGTTGTGAATTCATAAATTAGGCTTTTGATTACTGGCGGTACGGGTTTTGGATATGAGTGTTTTTATTTTATTTGCCCAAAATAGCAGACAGTATCTGATCAATTAAATTTGATTTTTAGGATTAAAAATTATTAATAACGGTGCAGGGCGAATACTGCTATCGTATGGTTCGTGATAAGTAATAATGACCAATATTGATAAAATTTATTTATGCTAAATAAAAAAACAAAGAACAAGCAGATTGCGATTTTTAAAGGTCAAAGAATTCGCCGAGTATGGGACAAGAAAAAAGAAAAATGGTATTTTTCTGTGATTGATATTATTCAGATATTAATTCAACAAGCTAATTATCAAACTGCCAGAAAATATTGGAACAAGCTCAAAGAAAGGCTTAAAAGAGAGGGGAATCAGTCGGTGTCAAATTGTCACCAACTGAAATTTGAGGCCGCAGATGGAAAATTTTATTTAACTGACGCGGCTAACGTGGAAACAATTTTGCGTCTAATTCAATCGGTTCCAAGTCCAAAAGCTGAACCTGTTAAGATTTGGCTGGCGCGCGTAGGTTATGAAAGAATAGAAGAAATTAATGATCCGGAAAAAGCGTTGAATCGTAGCCGAGATTATTGGCAAAGAATGGGTCGAAGCCAAAAATGGATTCAGCAAAGAATGATGGGTCAAGAAATTAGAAATAAATTGACTGATTATTGGAAAGACAATAAAGTGAAAGAAAGAGACGAATATGCTATTTTGACCAATATTATTCATCAGGAATGGTCGGACTTAAGTGTGCAAGAGCATAAGAATTTGAAAAAGTTGAAAAAGCAAAATTTGCGGGACCACATGACAGATGCAGAGTTAGTTTTTACGGCGCTCGCAGAACTTTCCACGCGTCAGATTGCTGAAACTATGAAAACAAAAGGCTTGGAAAGAAATAAAATTCCAGCTAAAAAAGGCGGACGCATTGCTAAAAATGCAAGAAAAGAATTAGAAAAAAAAACTGGTAAAAAAGTTATAAGCGGAAAAAATTTTTTAGCAAGTGGTTGGGAAAAAAAGAAATTAAAAGAGTAAATAATAATTTAATTTATATTAAAAAACTATGCAAAAACAAACTATTTTGATTGCTGGTGGCGCGGGTTTTATTGGCGCTAACTTAGCAGAAAAATTATTAAAACAAGGTCATACTGTGGTTGTAATTGATAATTTTATTACTGGGTCTAAAATGAATATTGAAAATTTAAAAAAAAATAAAAATTTTCATTTTATTCAAGCAGATATTGTTAAAACTAAAAATTTTAAAGCAGGAATTAAAAAGCTAGGCTTTCAATTTTCTAGAATTTACGACTTGGCCTGCCCAGCTTCGCCAGTGGATTTTGCGAAATATCCTTTTGAAATTCTTTGGGTAAATTCTTTGGGTGTGCGCAATCTTTTAGAATTATCTTTAAAAGATCAAGCTCGTTTTTTACAAACTTCTACTTCAGAAGTTTATGGCGAACCATTGGAACATCCGCAAAGAGAATCGTATCGTGGCAATGTTAATCCAATTGGTCCGCGTTCTTGTTATGATGAGAGCAAACGGTTTGCTGAAAGTTTAATTATGAATTATAAAGTTCATAAAAAGGCGGATGTTAGAATGGTGCGCATTTTTAATACTTACGGTCCAAAAATGCGAGCAAATGACGGGCGAGTGATGCCGAATTTTATTAACCAAGCTTTGCAAAATAAAAATATCACTATTTACGGAGACGGCTCACAAACGCGTTCTTTTTGCTATGTAGATGATTTAGTGGAAGGGTTGATTAATGCCATGGAAGCTGATTATGAAAATGGTCCAATTAATTTGGGTAATCCAGATGAACATACGATTTTAGATTTAGCTTACAAAATTATTCAACTTACTGGTTCTGAATCTAAAATTATTCATCAAGACTTGCCTAAAGACGATCCTTCCAAAAGAAAGCCGGATATTTCTTTAGCAAGACAAAAATTAAATTGGTCACCTAAAGTAAGTTTAGAAGAAGGACTGAAAAAGACGATTGAGTATTTTAGGGGATTGACAGGTTAATATAAGTTAACATAAAAT
>Ga0180007_10003458_pt1 | contig 17566 bp, 15 predicted proteins | sample MM_PC_MetaG_FD_121122 | JGI IMG/M metagenome (GOLD analysis project Ga0180007, IMG submission 121122) | Groundwater microbial communities from the Aspo Hard Rock Laboratory (HRL) deep subsurface site, Sweden - MM_PC_MetaG | ecosystem: Environmental > Aquatic > Deep subsurface > Groundwater... | reverse complement strand
TCGAGGCAATAACATACCCAGTCCTGTTTTTAATTCAGGTCTGGAGAGAGAGGAGCTGGTGAAATGCCCTGCGCCAAGCCGGCCTTATTCATACATCGGCCGTAGATTATGCGTTCCCCATAGCACACCTTCCTTCCTTACGCGGGAACGTCTTTCTGAACGAGCTTCGTAGCTCGCCCCACCACAGATACCGATTCCAGTTCGGCCGCTCGGGCGGAGCGATCTTTTATTATTCAGTTATTATTTATATCAACTGACTGCTTATATTAGCACGATTTAACAAATCTGTCAATAAGCCCCCTGACATATTATGTTGGATTGCTTCACCCTCCAGCTACCAGAGGGATCGACGGGCAGTCTTTACTGATCAGCAACTAATCGTTTTTTATGAAAATATTATCGTTTCCTATCTATGTGGTACTTAACAGTTTGTCATCAGTTTTTTAGCCTTTTTTAGCTAAAAAATTAAATAAATAGTTTTTTTGTCCAGGGAGGACTTGACAACTTTTTGAAAGTGTGTTATGGTCTAATCTCACGCAGGTGAGAAACAACGATCGAACCGAAGAAATGCACCTTACATTTGATACATCACAATAAGATAAATAAAATTACCAATCAATTCAGAGATTAAGATCAGTCTTCGTGGCCGCGTTCGATGTCGTCTGGGTAGAAATTATTTCCCCGATTTTTATAGGGGGCATCACCCGTCAGCGACAACCTTCGCTTAACGAAATAACTGATCAGTCATCTCTTTGGGGGGTAAGACTCCTCCCGCCGGAGATGCGGAGTAAATCCGCGTTTGCGGTGGGAGGAGTGGCGCTCAGCTCCCATTTGCAATGGCGACGTTGTCTTAAAACACAATGTCGCCAGGTCATGGATGTAGCCTGTGACAGAGCAGAAAGTTCACGCTTTTTACTCTGAGACGACTCGTGCAGGGATAGGTCGTCGTTCGCGGGCTTAGGGGGCCAAAAAATCCGGCAACGAATCGACCTTCAGCTTCATCGAAAGAAGAAGCCAGCGAGACGCTTAGAGCGTCTCCAGGGAAGGTGGTCCAGGGTTGTTGCTTCCATGAACAAACTGGACTTCCGGATAATATGCCCCCGTGTAGTCAGTCAGCCTACACTATCTTGTTTGAAGCGACAGGGTAAAAGCTCTCTCGTGTCCCTGAATGCACGATTGAGCAAGCTGACCATTGTTTAAAAGAATCGTCGTTCCCTTAGCGACATTAAAAAAATAGAGGCGGGTCCCTGGTGGAGACTGCGACATCTGTGCTGAGGCACTGGCTCTAAGAGAGCAAAAGATGGACCGCATCCCTGCCAGCCGCGGAAGGCAACCGCGGGGCGAGACGTAATGGTGCGAACCATAACGCGCGACTTGGGTGAAATTCCCGGGTCCCAGAAAAAATCGGCCGGACGGACATTCCGCAACTTCCGTCGGGGGTTAGGATCTCTAGGAGAATCAATCCTAACTTAGAGCAACGAACGTTGCCCCAATGTTGAGACTCCCTGGACGGATACGCATCGTCAGAGGCAAGGAATCGGCTCCCAGGTCTTGGCGGAGAGATCAAGGGGGAGTGGGTTGTCCGAGAAGACAACCACCTACGATGTGTATCCGTTGTTTCTTCCGGGGTAGGGTACAGCTTGTGCCTTACCCTTCCCACCATAGTCATCGAGTTAGTTCGATGTCTATGGCGGGAAGAGAGGAGGAAAGAATGATCTGTCCCTAATTAGCCCGCGCTCATGTTCGGAAAAGAAGCCGGCGGTTGGATTGGTATGTCATGTGTCATGTCATGCGCGCGCTGTTCGAGCCTCGCACATCATGTCATGCGCATACTGTCTGACGGGTTTCTTTTTCACCACGCAACGCTGAACCGGAGCGGGCCTTATGACAACTGGTGCTGGTCACCGTTGAGGGGTTACCGGTTGCCTTGCGGAAAGTGCGAAGTAGTACTTTCCGCTTTCCACCACAGGAGTTGAACGAATTAGTTCGACAACTGCGGCGGGAGAAAACCCATATTCTTGTTGCTCTGCGGCGCGCGCCGCTCGTCCCCTCAGCGAGCTAGAGCTCCTCTGTCCGGCCGTGCGGTTGTGAGGAGCTATAAAAAAATGAGGCGGGGTGAATGTAGAGCCTGAGATACACAGGCCGCGGAGGCAGTCCGCGTGGCAGGCCATTTGGCCACGGCAAAATGCCGCCCCGTAAAGGTGATCGTAAGATCGCGCTCGGGTGAAATTCCCGAGCCCAGAAAAAACGCCTGCTTCGTGCGGCAATGAATCGGTTTCCGGGCTCCTGGGGAGGAGTCAGGGGGAAACAGATCATCGGCTGACGTCAATGTCGCTCCCCGGCGACACGATGGTCACCGCACGAAGCAGATTATTGCTTCTTTGAGTGGTCAGAGCACGCGCGTGCTCTGACCCCTCCATCGGAGTTTCGAATCATCAAAGTTCGAACTTCCGATGGAGGTAGAGATGAACGCGATGTCGTTGCCAGCAGTGCAGCTGGCTGATCTGCCGCCCGAGCATCAGGTTCGGGTCGAGCAGGGGAACTATGTGAACGGTCGCGGTCGCGGTCAGCTCATGACCGTTCGTGAACTGTGCGAGCATCTGCGGCTCTGCGCCAATGACCTCGCGACCGCGGAGATCAACGCGCAGTTCGGCGGGTTCGTGATCATTGATCGCAATCCGATCGAGTGTCAGTGCGGTCGCTGTCGGCGCGAGGCCAAGCAAGCACGGCGCGAGCGACGCGCTGACCGTCGATATGATCGCTAGTCGATCGTCCAGCCGTTTCACACCCCTTCTCATCACGTAACGTTCGGTTACGTGTCCTGCCAGAGTTTCGAAAAATTTTCGGGGTTGTGGCAGGAGGAAGTTCCTTATTTACCGACCGAGAAAGAAAATATTCATTTCTCCTTCAGAGCCGCTCAATCATGGGTCTCTCTGAAGGAGGAAAAGAATGTGTGACGAATGTCTAACCCGGAAAGTCCGGGATTTGGTCGAGTGTTTTGAAGTAGCGCCGGGTCAGTTCTGGCGTTACACTCTGCGGATCGGTTACGCCCTCAACGATTGTGGTGTCATGATCTGCGGCTCGCAGTCGGTCATTGCTTACTTCGAGGTTTTCGAAGAGGAGCAATTGGCCAGACTGCAAATAGATGACCCAGTGGACTGGGTGTTTTTCCTGCCGGCTTACGCCCGGGCGCTCGGCAAGTCCGAGGTTGACTACTACGACCTCATCGCCGACCTCGAGGCCGAGGCTCTCACCCTCTACCCGCGATTCAAGGAGATGACGCCGGACGATGACTCGTTCAACGATCCGGACAACCCTCCTGACCCGCCCAACTACAACGACTAATCTTCGCCGACCAAACATGCGTCGGCACTTCCCCCGAGATCGTTTTTAAAGCGATTTCAGGGGAGGTAAAAAGTGTCAGACAGTTTTATTCAAAACCGTTCTGACACTTTTTGTATTTGCATTCGTTACTAACCGGCATATAGTGAAAACAGATCTTTGACTTTAGGGCGATAATATTAGAAGCGCAGTTGTTGGATCGCTGAAACCGGGGAGTTAATCATGAAAAAAAATTTGATCGTCAGTATTCTGACGGCACTGGTTCTGCTGGCTTGGCCGCTTTCGGCGCAGGCTCAGGGCTGGGAATTCGATCTATTGCGTGATAATCCGCAGATTGAAGCTCAATATTACTTTTGGCTAGAGGCAGCGATTCGTCCGCCTCATCCGGTCGCAGCCTTTGGTGTAGAAGGTTCACGCTTATCAATTTCTTGCGTGTCACTCGGTCGGGTTGTTTATGAGCGACCTGGTCATGGTTATTGCGGAATACATGTCGGTGAGCCTGGTCGACCATCGGTTGGACTCGGTTTGTCTATGTCACGCAGTATCCGGCCCTTTCCTGATCCGGCCGCGGTTTTCGATCTATCATTCGATTGGTTTAGTTTGGTGGTGATCATTGAGTATGGTGATCAGCGACAGGAACAGCATGTGTTTCTAATGATTCGTCTGCATCGACTTTGGCAACGTCGAAACCAGCGTTAATTCAAAATCCGTCCAGTCTTGGACGGTTTTTTGTCGCCAGCATAATTTGTTGACATCTTTTATCTTTGGCGTTAATCTTGTCTATCGGTCTTTAAACTTGGAGGGAGAGTAAGATGTCTTGGCTAGAAGCTGTCGCACTGATCGGCATGATAACAATCATATCTCTTGTTTTTGCCACATTGACAATCCTAATATGGGATTGTAGCAGATTGGTTAGTGGATTTTTCATCGCTCTCGTGGCCTTTTTGGCACTGATTATCTCCGGCATATATATTTATAGCTACAAGGTTAAGCTTGACACCAGGCGTCACGAGTTCATACAAGTCCTGAACGAGCAGTACGTTAACGGTGTGGAGTTGGTGCCACTACAGGAATCCGGACCGACCTATATCACCCTGGTAAGCGGTGAGATGTGTAATCCCAGCTTTGGTGAAGTCCGCACCAGCAACGGTAGCCTGGAGCAATGTGTGCTGATTTCCTATCGACGAACTGACGGATCGAATGATTACCTGGCCGTGCCTCTTTCTCGAGTGCGGATGGCACACCAGATCAATATCGAAACGCCAGTGGCGACATTTGCTTTTCGGGATCGGGATGTAAAAATTCCGGATAGCGGTGCAGACTTGCAGTGGGTCATGGAAAATATACTCGAACAGTTGACCATCTCTTGTCGACCGGGTACCTGCAGTCTTAACATTCCATCCCAGTAACTTGGACATCGACCGTCACTAAACGACGGTTTTTTGTTATGCAAATTTTGGTTTAAGCGCACTGTATTCGACCGCGCGGGCCACCCGCCACCCTATCGGAAATTTATTTAAGCCATCATTGACATCCGACTTTGTTTTGTTTAATATTGACTGTCCGCTCAAGGCGGAATGTTCTTTCAATCAACGATCCAGAGGTGAAGCATGGATACCAAGGAAGCGATTGGGTGCTTGCGGCAGTTGGTTAAGGCTATGGTTTCCGCACGGGTGCGAGACAAGGCTGGTTGGCGGGACTGGCGCAGGGTCAACGAGGCCCTGATCGCCGAATGCTTGGCTTACGAGCAACAGCCCGGGATGCCACCGGCAACATCGCTCATGTCGGCACATTTTCATCCGGAACTGCCGCTCATCGGTTTGAATTACACCGGTGCGGCACATAACATTCTGCACGCACACCCCAACGGGTGGACATTGCCACTGCGTTATTGCCGCGGTATCGTCTTCGATCGACGAGGTGTGTTGCGAGCGTTGCCATTCCTGAAGTTTTTCAATTACGGAGAACATCCGGAAACGAATGGCGCATCGACTGACGAATTCGAGGCCACGGAAAAACACGATGGTCATCTGGGAATCGTGTTTCGTTATCGTGGACAGTTTATTTTGACCACTCGCGGCACGTTTACTCACGGCACTTCGATTATTGGTAACAGACTATTGACCGAGAGAGCCATCCGGAATAATTGGGAACGTGAGTACCCAGCTAACCTGACCCTGCTGGTCGAGGTCATTCATCCGGACACTAAGGTTCATCTGGAATACGGCGGCCGTGAGGATTTGATTGTGATCGGCGCGCGGGACACTCGAACCTTGCAGGATTACGGGTATAACCAGCTGGTTGGTTTTGCTCAGCGGTTTGGCCTGCCACACACTCAACTGTTTTATTTTCAGACGATCGAGGAGTTGCGGCAGTGCGTACAGACTACAGAGGTGCTCGACCGCGAGGGATTTGTGGCACGTTTCCCCGATGGCCGACGCATCAAGTTCAAGTTTTATGGTTATCTGGGTGTAATGTTTTCTGCCAAGCTGACGTTTGGTTACGTGTTACGACGTATCATGGCTGGGGATTTGGATGATCGCTTGGCGATGATGCCGAGAGAAGATTCCACGCGAGCCAGTCAGTGGGCAGTTCAGGCCATGACCGTTCGTGATTGGAGCGGCACACCGAAGGAACGCTGGACTCGTCTTTATGGCCTGTTGCCGGAAGGTGAGAACACACCCAACAACAAAACCACCTGTCGTGAGTTCATTCGTTGGATCGATCAGGGAGGATCAGACTAGTTTATTGCTAGTCAGCTCTGCCGCCCATCTTTGGGTGGTTTTTTAATCTCGTCTGATTCCATTGGCCGATTTATCTAAAAAGTTATAGAATTTATTTCTCAAGGAGAACGAGATGGACAAGAGATTGGATTTGATGCATGACTGCATCATCGCTCTGACCAAAACATTGACGGACGCAGGCTTGGAACAATTCGGCGCGGTGATACGTTACAATTTTTTGGAAATCGAAATCGACATGAACGATGTCGAGGCGCACGAGGAAACGGCACGTTTTGTTGAAACAGTGGCTATGCATCTGCAGAGGCTCAATATCAACGCTATTGTTCATCGTCTGCCGGACTGTAAAAATATCGGCAATAATATTCATTCTTGGAGTCTGACTGTTGTCGGTTCGGATGACTCATCGTCTCTCCTGCCAATAAAATTTAGATGCATTTGTAACACGGCCGGGCGTATTCGCTCAAGCCTTCACGTCATTCTTGGTTAAAATGTATTTTTCGCCGCTCCTCGCTGAGCGGCTTTTTATATAGTTATTTCTTGACAAATAATTATTATGGGTATATATTCATAATATAATACATTTTAGCCTAAATAAATTTATGCCTAATTTAGATGGAACCGGCTCCATGGGCTGTGGGCCGAATAATAATTTTAGAAGGGGTTATTGCCTGCGGCAATCGCCGATTCTGCTGAATAAAGATCAAGAAAAGGAGCAATTAAATCAGGAAATAGAGCTCTTAGAGCAACGGCTTCAATCTGCCAGAAACCGTCTTAAGGGTTTAGAAAATTCGCAAAGTTAATTTAGAGTCTATGCCACGTCCGCGCCTGCATCGTCGTATTAGATTTGATCCCAGTGCCACCTATTTTAAACCACAGGGTATACCAATGAGGTTGTTGGAAGTAGTTAACCTTTCTCGCGAAGAATTGGAAGCGTTTCGGCTCAAGCATGTTGAGGATCTCGATCAAATAAGTTGTGCCAAAAAAATGCAGACTTCGCAGAGTACTTTTCAGCGGATTTTGTCATCAGCTGGTAAGAAGATTGCAGAAGCATTAGTGCGAGGCAAAGCCATTAAAATCATTAACTAGAGTTTAGTTTTTCGGGGAAAGAGTAGACTAAAATTTAGTTTTGACTCTTGAAGATAAAAAGTGATTTTTAGCAAAATACGGATCAATTTAAGTAGATCGTGTTTTGTCGGCTGCCAGCTAAATAACAAAAAACGACCAGCTTGTGTCTGATCGTTTTTTGCTGGTGTGGTTTCGGGGTCAGGTCTTGTATTTTAACATCGCGTAAAAAATTAGCGGAGGCGAATGGAAAATGTTACTAAGCAAGACCTGACCCCAAAATGGACCCCGAAATGTTACATCCGTTGTGGCAGTAAACTAAATAAAAACTCGGTAGATAACCGAGTAGGTGAAGATTAAGACGTTTGTCTGATTGGCTCGCCGCACATGGTGCACTTAGAAAGTGTTTGTGCACATTGATCACAGTAGTGCCAGTTTCCGCCGTGTCGGGCAGTTACTTGAACTCGACACCCCTGACAAGTGAATACTTGCAGAGCCATAGTGTAACAGCACATTCGACATTTCTGGCACATGGGTTGGTGATTTTGAAGAGTTCTGGATGTCACGACCACTACCTCCGGGTAAAAGATTTTTCCAGGGAGGAAATTAACAGAATAAATATTTTATGTCAAAAAATGTTTGATTTTCTAATTCAGTGTTTTGTATATATTGTTGTTTAGTTTTTATGGCTAAAAATTTTTTTATAAAATTCGGTGATATGCTAAAAAAGCATAGATTAAAATTTCAATCCTTCTAAATATTACGCAATAAAAAACTGTCCGCCACGGACAGTTTTTTCAGTCATTGAGCAAGCGAATGCGAGAACGAATGCCGCGGTAGGTGTTCATGTAGACCATAATGGTGGCACCGCGCCCGTCATAGTTGTCGAGATTGTCGTGCCATCGCTCATCGCACTCGACGACGATAGCGCGTTCATTGTCGTCCCAGGTCTCGACTACGGTTCCGGCTCGCCAGATATCGTCGCGAGTTTTCACCTCAACTCGCGTGCCTTTGGTAAAAATTTCCCAACCGGTCTCGAGGGCGTCGGCGCCGGGATCGTCCCAATGCTCCCGACCATCTGTCGCTTCGGCTAAGAAATCGCGCTTCCTGCATTGGGATGTCATGATCACTCCTCTAATCCAAAGTTCTGCTGGAAGTATATACGCCCCGCGATATTAAGCAACTAGTTTTGGCATATGGGTTTCGGAGCCAGTGGTTGCGGGAGTAACTAAAAGAAAAAACACCCCACGACACGCAGTCGGGAGTGATTTGAAGAAGTGATTTCTAGATGAAGTAAACAGTTCTAATGAGACAGGCTTCTACCTAACAGCGGGAATGACCATGCCACCATTGTCATAGATCCACTCGTTTTGCTGCATGAATCGTTCGGCAGCTTCTTTCGTTTCGAATCTTTGCGCTGTTTCTAGTGGACCACTGTTAGTCGCTTCGAGATTCTGGAAAAGACCACCATTTCTGAACTCGATAACCCACAAATCGAAATCAGCGAGGAGTCGATCATAGGCAGCCATCGCATCGTTTATGGCCTGCTCTTTTTTAGGGTCTGGGCGACACTGCTCGGCGAACCTTCTTTCGAAGAGATCGCGACTCTCGACCAATTCAGCCTTCATGGCCGCATTGTCAGTCGTGTTCATCGACCAAGCAATGAGGACGATGATACCACCATGGTGATCATGATAGTTCATGAATCTTTCGCAGCTCACTTCGACGCGAACCGTATCACCTCCCCGCCCGTCGCGATGGGCGTAGCAGAGCAGGCCGACCGGCCTACAGTCACAGGCGTGTCCGCCCCAAGCATGGGTACATTTTGCCATTTTTTCTCCTGAAAGTTCGGCTTTTCCTAGCCGCGAGGGTCTAAAAAGACCTTTTAGTTTAATAGAAACCATCATGCTTGTCAAGCTTGCTACTCGAGAAATCAAAAAACGATCAGACACAAGCTGATCGTTTTTTGCTGGTGGGCGGCAGAGGAGTCGAACCTCTGACCTTCACAATGTCAATGTGACGCTCTAACCAACTGAGCTAGCCGCCCTTAATATTTGCGTTACCAAATATACATTAATAGGCAAGTGCTGACAAGACTAAACAAATCAATTTCACCCTCCTTATTTAGGCGCTCGCGAAGTATTAGATCGGCGCACATCCGGCTGTCCATCGGATTTGATTCGTATGATATTACTGTCAGTAAGTTCGTTTAGACTTAGTCCATCCGCAATCTTAGTCAGTAAAGAAATTGGTTGCTCGGTTTTGTCCGCTCCATTGCCATTAACCATCGGTGGTGTTTCAGTATTTTTTTGTTCCACCAATCCTACCGAGCCTAAAATCACAGAAGCTGTATCAGGTTTATCTTTTTCGACAGTCGTTGTTGCGGTTAGTCTGTTGATTCGACTGATAAATTCCGGTTGTTTAGTTTTGCCCAGTGATTTACGAATCGAAGTCAGCACGGCCTGTTCAGCCTGTTGAATATCGCCGGTCAAAAAACAAATTCGAGCCAATTGGCGATGGCCTTCTGGCTGTAAATCCGACACTAACCCCAGTGCGTCTGCGTGTCGCTCGGAAGACACGATGGCACACACGCTGGCTGGCGCACTACCTTCGGCATCTCTTTCATAAATTAACGCTGTGATTTCTGCTTCCGGTGCTGAAACCATTAGTTCATCCATAACTTCAGGCAAGCACTCTTCATTGGAGCTGGTGTGAATGAAATCCTGTCGCACCAGAAGAGACCAAACCATTTTTATCTCCGGGTCATATTTTAATCGAGCCAACGCGCGACCCCAAAGTTTTAGAGTGGCCAGAGAGCGCGTCTTATATAAGTTTTGGACAATTTCATCGCGTCGCGCGCCGGCTGCTACCAGCTCAGCTGCTGTATCGAGCGTTCGTGGCGTTACCTGCGCTGTTCGAAAACTACGGGTGGAGGCAATAATTCCGGTCAGTAGCATGGTAGCAACGTCTTCATTCGGTCGGTCATTTTTCGCCAGCAAGTGATGTACGATCTCGGCAGTCGAAGTCGCGGTGATATCAACCACATTTACATTGCCGTAATTTTCGTTTTGCGCATCATGATCGATGTTGATGATCGGACAATGATAAAATAATTCGGAGTGTTCGGAGAAGAGTCGTCCAAGTGAGCCCAAATCGGGCGTACCAACAGTGAAGATTAAATCGTATTTATAATCAGCTGCCCGCGACAAAACATTCGAAGGATGGAATTGGCCAGTTTTGGGCGTAATGTGGATGTTTAGTTGGTTTTCTACCAAATCATAAGTCAGCTCATCAATGGGTGCCTTAGAAACATCTAGCGAAATAACAAATTTACGCAGCCGATTGAATTCAGCAGCGATGGATTCGATGGTGGGCAGAAAAGACACCTGTCTGGACGGCTTAAAATCATCGGCGATGACATCAACTTTTTTGCCGCGTGTTTCCAGTAGTCGCGCTAAAGCTAAAGCGCTGGCCACCGCATCAACGGTCCAGTCCTTGCGGAACGCGATGAGGGCGTGAGTACTGTCGTTAATTGAAGCTTCAATCTGTTCGTTCGTTTGTTTGGCCATAAAAATAAAACCGTTTCATGAAGAGGGAATCTTAATCATCTTGGTAAAAATATGTCAACAGTGCATAGTATCACAATTTTTTGTCAAAGAGTATTGTCATTTTTCTTTGGGTAAAGATAGCCAAAGAAAAGCCAATTTTCTGGTGCCTGTCACCCTCGACACACAAAAGGGACAGGTAATCACGACTAATCGCTGCTTCGAGAATTGGATCAAATAACGGCGGTTCAAGACTTGCATTTAGGTCAAAAAACACTATAATCAACCCCGTTATATATAAGAAGACCAGCATGAGTGCGAATCACAACGAATTGCCAAAAGCTTACAATCCAAAAGGCGTGGAAGATCGTATTTACGAGGCCTGGGAAAAAAGCGGCTTGTTCAATCCGGATAATTTACCCGGTGAACGAACTGAATCTTTTTGTATCATGATGCCGCCGCCGAATGCCACCGGCACCCTGCATATAGGTCACGCCATGTTTTTGACCTTGGAAGATATGATGACCCGCTTTCATCGAATGCGTGGGCGGGCGGCGCTGTGGCTACCAGGCACGGATCATGCGGCGATCGCCACAAATACTAAAGTTGAGAAATTATTAGCCGCCGAAGGTCGGACTAAATATGATTTGGGTCGTGAAGGTTTTATTAAACGCGTTGAGGAATATATCGAAGGTTCTCGCGGCACCATTCGCAAACAGATTCGTAAGATGGGTTCTTCCTGCGATTGGTCGCGCGAAGCCTATACTTTTGATGAGCAACGCAATCGCGTGGTGCGCGAGATGTTTGTGCGTCTGTTTAACGACGGTCTGATTTATCGTGGCTATCGTATTGTGAACTGGTGCCCACGTTGTGAGTCCACATTGGCTGATGACGAGGTGGAATATCGAGAAGAACCAGCGAAGCTTTATTACATGAAATACGGGCCGTTTGTCGTGGCGACCACTCGACCGGAGACCAAACTAGGCGACACGGCTGTGGCGGTCAATCCCAATGACGAGCGATATCAGGCTCAAATTGGTCAGACTTTTGAAGTTAATTTTGGTATTGGCCCACAGCAGATTCGGGTGATCGCTGACGAGGAGGTAGATCGTGAGTTTGGCACAGGTGTGGTCGGTATCACACCAGCCCACTCAGCAGTGGACTTCGCCATGGCTGAAAAAAATAAATTACCAATGAAGAAAGTGATTGGTGAGGACGGCAAGATGACTGCTCTGGCTGGTAAGTATGCGGGCTTTGTGGCAGTGGAAGCGCGAAAGAAATTTGTCGCTGATTTGCAAAAACTCGGCCTCATCGAAAAGATAGAAGACTTAACACATAAACTATCGATTTGTTATCGCTGTAGTACGCCGGTTGAGCCTCTGACCTCTCGTCAGTGGTTTGTGGATGTAAATCGATCCATTGCCACTCGTGATGGCCAGACCCTGAAACAATTATCACTTGAAGTGGTTCGTGACGGACGCATTAAGATTTTGCCCGAGCGATTCGAGAAAGTTTATTACAACTGGATGGAAAATTTGCGCGACTGGTGTATCTCGCGGCAGATTTGGTTCGGTCATCGCATTCCAGTTTGGTACTGCCAGTCTTGTTATGTTGGGAATGATGCGCCAGAACGAGTTGGTGATTCGAGCAGTTACGAACGTGCGGGGCAGCCCGGCTTGATCGCCTCGGTCGAAACACCAACCAAATGTCCGACTTGTGGTCGGGATGAAAATATCGGTGACTTGTCGCAGGATACCGATACTCTGGACACTTGGTTTAGCTCCGGCACCTGGACGTTTTCGACACTTGGCTGGCCGGATCAGACAGCCGACCTGAAAAAATTTCATCCAACGCAATGTTTAGAGACCGGCTACGATATTTTATTTTTCTGGATTGCGCGCATGATTTTAATGACTACCTATGCCGTCGGGGAGGTGCCGTTTGAGACCGTTTATTTGCACGGCTTAGTGCGTGATGAGCAAGGTCGTAAGATGTCCAAGTCACTCGAGAACATTATTGACCCGCTGGATGTCGCCGAAAAATACGGCACGGATGCAGTGCGGCTGTCTTTAATTATTGGCAATACTGCCGGCAACGATCTGAAGATGTCTGAGGAAAAGATTGAGTATTATCGCAACTTTGCTAACAAACTGTGGAATATTTCCAGGTTTATTTTGCTGAATTTAGATTCAGACAAAGCAGGCTCAGAAGCAACTAAGGGGACAAAGTTTCCCAAATCGAAAACTTTGGCTGATAAGTGGATACTTAGTCGATTAGCTACAGTGATTGAATCAGTTACGCTCGATATCGAGAGTTATAATTTTTCGCGACCAGGTGAAACTTTGCGAGAGTTTACCTGGAATGAGCTGGCTGACTGGTATCTAGAGATTGCGAAAGTGGAAGGCGACAAGTCAGAGATGCTGTCTTATATATTACGTACGATATTGAAGTTATGGCATCCGTTCATGCCGTTTGTTACTGAGGAGATTTGGCGTCTGGCATTTGCGGAAAATGAGAACGATTTTCTTCTAGTGGCTGAATGGCCTGAACCAAGCAAAGAAGCAGATGTATTGGAAGATAGACAAATTGCCGAAGAAAAATTTAATAAGATTCGCGAAGTGGTGATCGCTGTGAGAAATATTCGTTCTGAAAAGAAAATTGAGCCGGCTAAAAAAATAGATAGTATTTTTAGTTGTCATGGCAATTTTTCTGAGTTAATGCTCGATCAGGCAGAGATAATTAAACATCTTACTCGGTCGCTGGACTTTAAAATTTCAGCTGATGATGAGTGGGCTCGTGTTGTCAGCAATAGTTCCAGCACGACTACAACTTCAGGTGTTTCAATCGCCGTATCTTTAGATGGGGCAGTTGATTTTGACCAGCAGAAACTAAAGCTCCAGAAAGATTTATCGGAAGCCAATAAATATATCGGAACATTACAGGGAAAGTTATCTAATGATGATTTTATTACCAAAGCTCCGTCGCAAGTAATCGAAGCTGAAAAGAAAAAATTAGCCGAAGCCGAAGACCGCAGCGCTAAACTGGAAGAACAATTGAAGGCTCTTGGTTAAGTAGTTAAAAATTATCTGACACTTTTGAAGATAAAAAAATCGGACCAGACGGTCCGATTTAAGTTAAGCGAGATTATTTTCCGGGTAGCGACTTATCATTGTCTTCAGTTATGCTCTCTCGACTAAAGATAAAGATGTGCAGGCCGAGAGCCAGGCCGTTTATGATAGCCGACTGAAGAGTGAACTGATTAATGAGAATGTCCACCCAGCGATCGCTGCTAGCAAACACATCCGAAGAATCCGCAACCATATTTGCAGCAAACAGATTGATGCCGGCTATTATTACCGCTGCACCATGAAAGAGGATGACGGTTTCATAGAAGTCGCGCTTGGTAACGTGTTTTACCAGACGCGAGATTACGATAACCGCAAACGCGATAATCACCCAGATCAGCGCGTTCCAGGAGTAAAAGTTGATAAAAAAATTTGTGAACCAAATCATTGATCCCCTCCAGAAGAGTAACTTAACAATTCTGATTGGCCTGTCAATTATGTCTAATTGATTTTAGACACGGATGGATAATAAAGTTTTGGCTGAATTAAGCAAAAAAGTATAAATAATGTTAAACTTTAAGTCTCGTTTTAAGCTGCTTATATTTCAATCTTTTTTCACTTTAGATCAGTCATGAGCCGAGTCACCACCTTCACATTTACTCTTACACCAGATACATTCACGTCATATGACAGTCTCCATAGAAAAGAAAAAAATCACTCGATTATTAATGCGTCGTGTAGCCGAAGTCATCACCGAAGATAGCTTGCGGCAAAAATTGGAATTCGGTCGGCCGTTACGTATTAAGTTTGGTGCTGATCCAACTGCGCCGGATTTACATCTGGGGCATGTGGTGCCATTAAAAAAATTGCGCGAGTTTCAGGAGCTCGGGCACACGATTGTACTCATCATTGGTGATTACACCGCGATGATCGGTGATCCGAGCGGTAAATCCAAAACCCGTCCCATGTTGTCAGAAGAGGAGGTACGGCAAAATGCCGAAACTTATCTGGCTCAGGTCGGCAAGATTTTAGATCGAGAACAGCTTGAGGTGCATTGCAACAGTGAATGGTTTGCCGGGATGAGTTTCGCCGAAGTGGTTCAATTGGCTGCCCGGTTTACTGTGGCGCGGATCATTGAACGAGATGATTTCTCCAACCGACTCAAGGAGGGTAATGACGTACACATGCACGAACTGCTTTACCCGATGATGCAGGCTTACGATTCGATTATGGTTGATGCGGATGTGGAGATCGGCGGAACTGATCAGCGATTTAATATACTGGCCGGTCGGGAACTACAACGTAAACTGGGTAAGCCGGAACAGGACGTGATGTTTTTGGGTCCGATTTTAGTGGGAACTGACGGCAAACAAAAGATGTCCAAATCACTCGGCAACTATATCGGCATCACTGATGAGCCGGCTGATATGTTCGGCAAAGTAATGTCCATACCAGACGAAGCCATGTGGGATTATTGGACTTTAGTGACCGATGAATCAGAAACAGAAATTAAGAAAATGCGTACAACCTGCCAGCAGAGCAAGATGAATCCCCGCGATGCCAAAGCCAAATTGGCCCGGGTTATTGTAACTGAGTTTCATTCAGATCAGGCGGCCAGCGAAGCGGAACAAGCTTTCGATCGGCTTTTTCGTCAGGGGCAACAGCCGGAAGATATTCAAAGTTTTGAAACAGCCGAAGAGCAGTTATCATTGATTGATGTTTTGGTAAATGCTGGTTTGGCTACTTCAAAAACCGATGCTCGTCGTGTTATCGAGCAGGGTGGAGTTAAAGTTGACGACCAGATTGTGACTGATATCGCGACTCTGATAACACCAACCAGCGAGGGGATTATTATTCAGAAAGGTAAGCGACACTTTACTAAAGTGACTAAGAAATAGTGAGTGACGCGTTTTACTGTTTTAGGCGCAATGGCAAAATTTGTTATTACCCGAGATCAACATGACTTACGTTTTAGATCAAGCCAAAAAAGAAATTATCGAACAGCTTCGGACCAGGTTACCCGAAACTATTTTAATTTCAGTCAATGAACTCGAAGAGCCACCACAACGCGAATTGGGTGACCTGGCCTATCCTTGTTTTTCGTTCTCAAAAGAGATGAAAAAAGCCCCGGCCGTTATTGCGGCAGAGCTGGCGGAGCAGTTTGAGGCGACTGATTTGGTGGCCGCGGCCAAGTCAGCTGGGCCGTATATTAATTTTTCGTTTAATTTAACCGGTTTTTCGCGAGGTGTACTGAGTGATGTAATCACCGCTCAGAATACTTACGGTCAGATCAGAGAAGATCAATCAACCGAAAAACCAAAAAATCTTTTAATTGAATATGGTCAGCCCAATACTCACAAAGAAGTTCACGTTGGTCATTTGCGGAATTTCTTTCTCGGATTATCAGTGGTCAGAATCACCCAGGCGATCGGTTATAAGGTGATACCAATCAGTTACATTGGTGATGTTGGCGCGCACGTCGCTAAATGTTTGTGGGCCTACAAAAAATTTCATGATACTGAAACACCAGAGCCTGGGCATGAAGGCAAGTTTCTCGGCGGTATTTACACCGAAGCTTCACAACTCATCGAGAGTGATGAATCGCTGAAAGAAGAAGTAGCAGAAGTTCAGCGCGCTCTGGAATCTGACGAGCCTGATCCTGAATGGCTCGCTCTTTGGCAAGAGACACGACAGTGGTCACTGGCTGAAATGAACAACATTTTCGCCGAGTTGGGTTGTGAATTTGAACATACCTATTACGAATCTGAAGTCGAATGTCCGGGCAAGAAGTTGGTTCGTCAGATGTTGGCTGACGGTCTAGCTAAGGAGTCGCAAGGTGCGATCGTTATGGATCTCGAGGACGATGGTTTAGGAATTTTTTTACTTTTAAAATCAGACGGCAATTCTCTGTATGCCACCAAGGATCTGGCTTTAGCCAAACTGAAGTTCAAGATGTATCCAAACATTGATACTTCAATTCATATTGTTGATACCCGTCAGTCATTATATTTTCAGCAATTGTTTGTCGCGTTGCAGCGCCTGGGTTTTGACCAACATTTGGTTCACCTGGCGCACGATTTTGTCACCCTGAAAGAAGGTGCAATGTCATCTCGCAAAGGTAATGTAATTACTTACACTGAGTTTCGTGATCAGATGATGAAGGTGGCGCAACAGGAAACACAGCAACGACATCTGGATTGGAGTGAGGATCGGGTTAATCAGGTAGCCTGGCTGATCGCCGAAGGGGCGATGAAATTTGCCATGCTCAAGCAGGATAGTGACAAGCCAATCACTTTTGATCCGGCCGAAGCTTTGGCCTTTGAAGGCTTCACTGGGCCGTATGTGCAATATGCGCACGCGCGTATGTCGTCGATTTTGGCGAAGATAAAGGGGGAGAAAATATCAGCCGCAGAAGGCAACTTTACCGAAGACGAATTCGCTGTATTACGAACAGTGGCTAAATTACCGGCCATAATTGAAGAAGCCGCACGTTTGTTTCGACCATCTGTTTTGGCTCAGTATGCTTTTGAATTGGCTCAGCAGGCGAGCGCGTTTTATCGTGATGTGCCAGTTTTGACCGCCCTTGAATCAGATCGTGGACGACGTTTAGAAATTGTCCAAGCAATAGCAATTACTCTCGAGAGCACTTTGCATCTGCTGGGTATTCGTGCGCCGAAAGAAATGTAACATCGAAAAGCTAGTTTTTTATTGAGTTCCATCCAGTGTTCGCAGGGTTTTTTAGCCATCTTAGTCATCATCAACAGATTTTTTGACACCCTCTGTTAGGATTGCAGCAATTAGGGTTACC
>Ga0180007_10003457_pt1 | contig 17570 bp, 14 predicted proteins | sample MM_PC_MetaG_FD_121122 | JGI IMG/M metagenome (GOLD analysis project Ga0180007, IMG submission 121122) | Groundwater microbial communities from the Aspo Hard Rock Laboratory (HRL) deep subsurface site, Sweden - MM_PC_MetaG | ecosystem: Environmental > Aquatic > Deep subsurface > Groundwater... | reverse complement strand
TTCTCTGACTTCGCCATTCTCGTGCGCAGCAATGCCCAGGCCGACGCCTTCCTGCGAGCGCTCAATTTGGCACGCATTCCCTGGCGTTTCTCGGGCAGCCGTGGCTTGTATGATCAAGAGGAAATTCGTTCAGCCATCGCCCTATTGCGAGTTCTGGCCGATCCGCGAGATACACTTTCTCTCCATTATTTGGCCAGTTCAGAGCCCTACGAAGTGCCCGCAGAGACCCTGGCTACAACCACTGCATTTGCACAGCGACAACACAAATCACTGCTGCAAACGTTCCGTATTCTGACGAAGAATTCCGGCTTTCTCGAGGTCTCGCCCGATGGCTTGGAGCGCATCGCGCGTTTGATCGACGACCTGAATGTGATGCTACCCCTTTCCACAACGGAGAAAACGGGCGAGTTGTTGTTCCAATACTTATCTACGCAAACGGGCATCATCGAGCGGCTGTCCAACTCGGCGCTTCCGAAAGACATCCAGCGTGTGCAAAATCTGGCACGGCTGTTCTCCATCGTCGAGCGGTTCTCACGCGTGGCTCGCTATGACCGCGTGGCCTGGTTCATTGATTACCTCGACGATCTCATTGAGGCCGGTGATAACCCGCCCGTCGGGGATGCGCAATGGGATGATGATGCCGTTAGTATCCTGACGATCCACCAAGCGAAGGGATTGGAGTTCCCCATCGTTTTCTTGGTCGGGCTCGTATCCGGTCGATTCCCATCCAACAACCGGGCAGATCCCATTCCCTTGCCTGCCGAATTGGTCAAGGACATCGTTTCGGATTCGGATTTCCACAGACAAGAAGAACGCCGCCTGTTCTACGTGGGGATGACTCGGGCCAAGGAGGATGTTTATTTCACCAGTGCCGAGGATTACGGCGGAAAGCGAGCACGCAAACCCTCGCTGTTCATTTCCGAAGCAATGGATCTGGATGCGACACGAATCGCGCCCGAGCGGCGGGCCCCATTGCTGCGGTTGTCGCGGCTGGGAAAATCAAAAGAATCTGCAATGCCCAAGCAGCAGGAACTTGTCCTATTCCCTCAAGGAGAAGAAATCCTCACGCTCAGCCATCGCAAGATTGACGACTTCCTCACCTGCCCCAAGAAGTACAAATACGTCCATCTGTTGCGCGTGCCGATCCGCCAGCACCATGCCGTGATTTATGGCAATGCCATTCACCAAGCCATTCGTGCGTTCCACCTCAATCGAATGGCGGGACAAGATATGCCTCTGAGCGACCTTCTGGACGTGTTTCGGCAGGCTTGGCGAGCAGAGGGCTTCTTGACCCGCGAGCATGAAGAACTGCGACTCCAGCAGGGTCTCAAGGCGCTGACAGCCTTTCATGCTGCAGAAACTGCGTCGTGTTCGGTGCCTCAATACGTAGAAAAGCGGTTCTCGTTGACGATGGATGATGTCCGATTGGTCGGCGTATTCGATCGCATCGATGTCGAGGAGGGTGAAGGCACCATCATCGACTACAAGACTTCTGACGTCCAAACGTCCGAACAAGCCACTCGCAGAGCGAAGTCAAGCGGTCAATTGGCATTGTATGCCCTGGCCTATCAGCAGCTGTTTGGCGACCTACCCACGGCTTTGGAATTGCGTTTTCTGACACCGGCGGTTGTGATTGGCCGCGTCAAGCCCACAGAGAAAATGTTGGAGAGTGCCCGCTCAGATATCCACACAGCGGCCTCAGGCATACGGTCGGGTGAGTTCCCTGCTGAACCAATCTATCACGCGTGCCAGTACTGCGCCTATGCCGCGATTTGCCCGGATCGGAGATCCTAGGAGGCGGGTTCCTCTGGAACGGGCTGAACGGTTGCATCCTCTGCAAGAGAGTCTCGGGACACGATATGATCGGCCCACAAAGATTCGATGTCATAGAACGCCCGCGCTTCCTTGTGGAAGATGTGCACGACAATATCGCCATAATCCATGACGACCCAACGCCGTTCAGTCAAACCTTCACGATGTCGTGCCTTCATGGGAAAACTCTTCATAAAATGCGACGCAATCGCCTTCATGTGCACGGCGTTGTCTGCCTCGCCGATCACAAAGTAACTCGTAGGCATCGACACGTCGGAGAGATCAATCACTACGACGTTTTCGCCCTTCCTGTCTTCAATAATCTCAATCGCTTTGCGAACCAATGCCATTTCTTCGTTCACTCAATCTCCAATCCTGCGCCAGCAATCAGCACGATGTCCGTGCCCGCTGGAATAAAGTCGCTCAATGCTTCGTAGCGAGATGCAAATGTCTCTGGGAATACGATCTGCACGCCGCTGGGGAGAGCATCTCGCAAGACCCACGCCTTCGATTCATCCGAAAGCACGATGACATAGCTTGTTTCGTAATCAAATGCATCGGCATTTCCGATGCCCGTCACTTGGAACCCTCGTGCACTCAGGTAATCGGCTGTTCGGCTCGCCATCAGTCGCACGCCGTTCCCATTAAACACAGCCACGTTCACGTCACTGGGAGTGAGTAGCTCAAGACCCTTCAGCAGTGCAGCAACCAGACGTTCTGTCCCCACCACGTTGGGCTGAGTGTATGATACGCCGTCGATCTCCACAATCTCTCCCACGAGCTGATTCGACCGAACAGCGTCTTGGGGCACGTCATGCAACGCCAAGGCCACTTGTTGCAGCTCGGACAAAGAGAGGTTGGTTTCCAATGCCGCAGCCGCGTCGCGGACCATCGATCGCATCGATCGTACAGGTGACGCAGCAATACCTTGGCCAAGCAGGGCACGCAAGAACGACTGCTGGCGTTTGAGAAGTCCCATATCGTCAGGCTCGGAAGGTAGCGCGGCAAAAGCCGTTGCCTCAGATCCGCTAAACAGCTGCTCGCCGGGACGAATCTCCACGCGCAACGGAGGTTCGACCGTACCATCCATGTAGACAGCCGTTGCGTTCAGCGAGATCGTCAGTCCACCCAGCGAATCGATCCACGACTTCAAAATACCGTCGGAATAGGCCATATGAAAGGGGATGTCCAACCCGATCAGCGTGGCAATGGCTTCTGCGCCTGCAGCGAGACCGGCTGCTTCACAGACTTCGGCCGCCGATTGAAACGCGCCCGAAGCGTCCCGCAATCGCAGATTGGTGGGCAATGAGAACAACACAACATCGGTTTCAGAGATGCTAACCAAGCTCATCAGGTTCACCGCTGCAGCGGAGCCTCGCCCCACAAGCAGCACGTTGACGCGTTCACGCTCAATGAATAGCGTGTTTGCATCTTGTTGTGAAAGCACGAACCAGACGACGACGGCAGCTGCCAGCGCCAAGGCGATTCCAGCATAGATGAAAACCTGTTTACGAACCGTAGTCCCACTCATAATCCCCCCCACGCTCGACGCTATCACAGGCATCGAAGAATGTCAACCGGCGAGCCTGATACCATGCGTGATTGGCCCTAGTTGACGGGTCCCTCCATCGGAGTATCCTTTGTTCAACATGGCAAAAACGCATCAACGCAACCCTCTCGATCCCTGGGTGAGATTGGCAACCGCCGCTGTGGATACCTTCGTCCGATTCGGACAAGTGCATCCCCTTCCCGCTCCGTTTCCGCATGAAATGGCCGACAGAGCAGGCGTTTTCGTTTCGATCAAGAAGGCAGGCCAATTGCGTGGGTGCATTGGAACGTTCGCGCCGACTCAACCCAATGTGGCACAGGAAATCATCGCCAATGCGATCAAATCCGCATCCGAAGATCCGCGCTTCCCTCCCATTGATGAGACGGAATTGGCCGATCTATCGCTGAGCGTCGACATTCTTTCTGAACCCGAAGCCTGCACTCAGAGCGAACTCGATCCCACACGCTTCGGCGTCATCGTTCAGAGAGGATGGCGACGAGGGCTGTTGCTACCGGATCTTGAGGGGGTCGATTCTGTTGAGGATCAGATCGCCATCGCCAAGAGCAAAGCAGGTATAGCACCGCATGAGCCCGTGTCGCTGTCCCGATTCACAGTCGAGAGACATGCCTAACGCACCCAGGGTTCGCGTGTCCATCCAAACGTTCGGTTGCCGAGTGAATCAATACGAATCCGAGATGATGCGGGATTTGCTTTCATCGACGTACACGATCGCCGATGAGTCGCCCGACGTTGTCGTCCTCAATGCCTGCACGGTAACTGCGTTGGCTGAGCGCAAGGCGAGACAGGCTGCGCGGCGATTGCGTCGTGAGAATCCTGCATCACGCATCGTCCTCATTGGATGCTTGGCTGATGCCGTCGAGCAGGGAACGACTCAGTTTACCGACGCCGATCTCCTCGTTGGTAACCGCTGGAAATCACGAATCCATGAAGTGGTCGAGTGCGCCATGTCAGATCTCTGTGGAGTGATGTCTGTATCCTCGCTGGATGAGCTGAACAACGAACGAACGCAGGGGCCAAGTCATCGCATTCGCGCGTTCCTGAAGATCCAGGATGGGTGTAGCCGCGCATGCACGTATTGCCGTACGACACAGGTTCGCGGTGAGCCTCGCAGCAAGTCGATCCAAGCAGCCGTTGCTGAAGCCACCGATTTGGTGGCATCCGGGTTTCCCGAGATTGTCCTGACGGGCATCGACTTGGCACAGTATTCGCCGGAAGGCGGACACCTGGACGACGCCGTGAGGGCCATCGCCTCGCTGGATGGGCTGCAGCGCCTTCGAATCGCCTCCATCAACCCTTCGGGGATCACCGACAAGCTCATCGACGTCTGCGCATCCATCGAAGCGGTGTGTCCTCACTTTCACATCCCATTGCAAAGCGGCGATAGCGAAATCCTGAAGGCCATGAAGCGTGGCTACAATGCACCGATGTATGTGGATACGATTGAGCGCATCCGGTCCCGGATCCCTCACGCCACGTTCGGAACAGACATCATTGTCGGATTCCCCGGAGAGGTCAAAAAGGCGTTTGCCCGTACCCTGGACATGCTGGATATCGTGGGCTATAGCAACCTGCACGCGTTCAGGTATTCACCGCGCAAGGGAACGGCATCGGCTCTGTTTCCCCATCAAGTGTTGCCAGAAATCAAGAGGCAGCGCTCGGAAACACTGGTCGCTCATTGGTTGGGTGGGCTTGGACGAACGCTTGACAACCGCATCGGTTCGACACAACATGTCCTCGTTGAAGAGCAGCAAGATGCTGTCTGGCGTGGGTATACGCACGATTATCTCTACGTGAAATTCTCCTCCGATCGACAGATCCCAATTGGCTCACTACTCCCCGTTCACATCACACGTCGAACGGGCTCGACACTGGAAGGAGTGGATGATCATCGAATCGACACAAGTTGAGATGCTGCTAAGAGACGAAACCGAAGCGACCGCACTGTTCGGGCAATACAACAAGAATCTCAAGGTGATTGAAGACGCATTCGCCGCTCAGATTATTGCCCGCGGTGAGTCCATTCGCATTGAGGGTGATCCCATCGAAGTTGAGCAAGTGCGCTCGTTATTCGAAAAGTTGATGGATCTCGTCCAGTCGAAGCATTATCCCTCTGCCAGCGATGTCCAATACCTCGTCGCCCAAGTCAAGGCTGGCGTCGGCGTAGACGGCGTGCTCTCAGATGTCGTCCGCGTGACCCATTGGGGTGAAGAGATTCGCGCCAAGACTGTAGGCCAGCACAAATATACGCAAGCTGTTCGCGGAAACGACATTACCTTCTGCATCGGCCCTGCTGGAACAGGCAAGACCTACTTGGCTGTCGCCATGGCGATCGACTATCTCAAAAAGGACAAAGTCAAGCGCATCATCCTCACGCGTCCCGCTGTGGAAGCTGGCGAGGAGTTGGGATTTCTCCCAGGAGATATTCAAGCCAAGGTGAGTCCGTATCTGCGTCCCCTTTACGATGCCATTTATGACATGATCCCCGTCCCCGAATTCGAGAAGCTCGTCGAGCACGGCCGCATTGAGATGGCGCCATTGGCCTTCATGAGAGGACGTACGCTCAACAATTGCTTTGTCATTCTCGACGAAGCGCAGAATACGACCTCCATGCAAATGAAGATGTTCCTTACACGGCTGGGCTTTCACTCCAAGGCCGTGATTACGGGCGATGTCACGCAAGTGGATTTGGAGAATCACGAGTCCGGGCTCATTGCCGTACAGAAGATCCTGACGAATATTCAGGGAATTTCCTTCATCCATCTCGCCAAAGAGGATGTCGTGCGTCACAATCTTGTCGCCCGCATCATTGAGGCCTATGAGAACGATCAGATTCGAAAACAAGAAGCGGCCTAAGGTCCCATTTCGAATAGACACTCGTACTTTGTCCTCGCATTAGATTCTGCTACTCTAGTCCTCAGGACCGCCGTGCAGTTCGCGTGAAGGGGGACCTATGCGACGACGGATCGTCATCTTGACCGCCCTTTCTTTGTTGCTGTTGCTGGTCACGATCTCCACGCTCGCTCCGGACAGCCGGCAGCTCTCTGTGGTGATCAATGAAGTGTGTTGGGCAGGCACGTCCACAGATCACACCATGGAATGGATCGAGTTGTTCAACACGACCCATGCATCCATTGATCTGGAAGGATGGCTTCTCGTCTCTTCAGACGGCGCACCGTTCATTCGACTGAAAGGGGTGTTGCCTCCGCACTCGACGTCCATCCCCACGTCAGGCTACTACTTGCTTGAGCGAGGTACAGACGACAGTGTCCCCACTATTGCAGCGGACCTAATTTACCAGGGCGCTCTCACGAATGTCGGCGAAGTGCTTACACTGTCCGATGCGGGCGGCCGCATCATTGACACTGCCAATATCGTTCTGTCCGAAGATGCGGGACACGCATGGCCGGCAGGAAGCGATAGCCAAGGCAATCCACCGTTTGCTTCCATGGAACGCATATGGTTCCAATCCCCAGATGCGCCTGACAACTGGGCTCATTGCATCACGTCTACGTTTGCAGAAGGCGGTCAGGTGCTGTGTGGAACGCCCAAGGGGGAAAACTCTGTGTACAACCTGCCCCCTGTGGCTCGACTTTCCATTGATCCTGTTGTCCCCCATCCTGGGCAGCCCGCACAATTCAGCGCTGCAGGCTCCAACGATCCCAATGATCCGATCGCCGTTGTCGCTTGGCAATTTGGTGATGGCTACGAAGCGACGGGATACACCGTGTCTCACACCTATTCAGAGTCCGGCCAATACCTGCTCACCCTATTGCTGACAGACTCCAAGGGCGCTCAGACTCGGCTGCGACGCCTCGTCGAGGTTGCCTTCACCACGCCGCCAATCGCCGATTTCAGCCTCGTTCTGAAACCTGACGAGTCCATTCCCCGTGCCCGTGCACTGCTCGTTTTCCAAGACGAATCAAGCGACGTGGACTCAGGTATTGCCGCTTGGGAGTGGCAGTTTGGAGATGGCACCGGAGCAACTGGACCGCATGTAACGCATACCTATGATACGTTTGGCGATTACGTCGTCGGCTTGCGTGTCACAGATACGCAAGGGGAAGTAGCGATTCAGACACGATCCGTGTCCATCGCGGGACAGATTCCTGTCGCCGTGCTGTCATTCTCTCCGCTATTGCCAAACGAAGGGCAGCCTGTGACGTTTGATGGCAGCGACTCGTTCGACCCGGATGGCGTCATCGTGTCCTATCAATGGGATTTCGATGGCGATGGGCTATTTGATGCCCAAGGATCCCAACAGACCACTAGCTATACGTATCAAACCAGCGGTCCGTTCAGCCCTCGACTGACCGTATTCGATGATCAGTCTGAAACCATGTCGCGACAGGGGGGGCTCGTGGTGAATGCAGCGCCCGTTGCACAGTTTCAGGTCTCCAGCTTCGAGCCTAACGAGCTTGAGCCCGTCGTGTTCACGGATCTGTCGCAGGACAGCGATGGAACCATCGTCAAATGGGAGTGGGATTTTGGTGACTCGACCCTTTCGGATCGAACCTCACCCAATCACGTCTATTTGCAGAATGGCTCCATGACCGTCACTCTCACCGTCACTGATGAAGGCGGAGCCACAGACACGGCAGTGGCTACTCTCGCAGTCGGTAATCTGCCGCCGATGGCCTCGTTGATTGTGGCCAATTCGTCACTGCCCACAGGCAGTCGATTCTCGTTTGATGCCTCTGGTTCATCGGATCCGAGCCCTCAAGGAAGGCTGACGCGTTACGAGTGGAGCTTTGACGGAGGAGCCACATTTGAGGTTGAAACCACCGTTCCGACGTTGTCACAAGCCTTCGCTGACAATGGTCAGCTTGTCGTTCAAGTCAGGGTAACGGATTCCCAAGAAGCAATTGGACTCTCGGATCCAGTCACAATCACAATTACCAATCGCCCGCCTTCTGTTTCCAGAGTGTCTTGGACACCAACGACACCGTCTGATGCAGACGAAGTAACGTTCTCCGTTCAAGCATCAGATCCCGATGGCCAGATTACCAGCTGGTCGTGGGTGATGAATTCGATCGTCTTGGCATCCTCGCAGCAGTTGACACACCAATTCATTGACAGCGGTTCGTATCAGCTCACGCTGCAGGTCCGCGACAATGATGGTGCTGGCGCAACGCCCTACGCGTTCACAGTGTCTGTTCTCAATGCTCCGCCAGTCGCCGCGTTCACGTCCGTCCAAGGCGCGGCATGTGGGTTCAGTAGCGTGCGGTTTGATGCCTCTGATTCGTATGATCCAAGCCCGACAGGCCGCATTGTGCACGTAGCATGGGACTTCGGAGATGGGACCTACTGTCCTGGCTCTGCAGCTGGCTGTGCGAGCACGGATCGATGGACTCCAGAGCACTGTTATTCCGAGCCAGGAACGTATATCGTTACTCTCGTCGTGATTGATGAGCACGGGGCAATGTCCCGCGCTCAGAAAACTATCCTCATCGGCGAGTAGAAAGGATCTTCATGTTCCAAATTCGCGAGGCGACTCGGGAAGATAATGATTCGTTGCTTCAGTTGGAATCTCAGAGTCCTCAAGGAACGGGGATATCGATCATCATTGATCGGGACGACTATTTTTATCGTTCCAGCCTTCACGACAATAGCAGGGTTCTCATTGCCGAAGAACATGGCAAGTTGGTCGGCATTATGGCCTACGCGATCAAGGATGTTCTCGTCGATGGCAAACAAGTGAAAGCCGCGTACTTCTACGATTTGCGAGGCGAGGCAACCTACCGGCGAAGCATGAAAAAGGGATTGTTCCGTCTCTGGCGTTCAGCTGTTGAAGGAATGGAAACAGCGGGCGCCTCGTTCATCTATGGCCATGTGAAGGTCGACAATACCGATTCGATGAACGTATCGACGAAGATGGGCGCCAGACCCATTGCCGATTTCGATATCCTGTCGTTGCCTTCACTCCGAGGGCCTGTGCCTACCCTGGATCCACATCTCGACTCGCTCACCGAAGAAACGCAACGAATCGGGGAACTCGTTGGCAATCGCAATCTCAGGTCGTGTGACTTCCCAGATGCTTATGTAAGGGGGGCTGAGTTGGGCTACTTGCGCGGGATTTATCGGATTGAACAGGGCGGCTCAATGGCGCAACTCAGTGCGTGGGATCTTTCCAGCATTTATAGAGGTCGTGTCCTTCGGATGCCGTTATCGCTTCGCGCACTGGCCAACGTACTAAACCCCATTTCAACGATCTTGCCCGTGCCCCGCATCCCGCGCGTAGGCGAGCAAATGAAATACCTTCAGCTGTTTGACCCCATTTGCCGGGGCAAGGACGGTCTCAAGCTATTGAAGACACTGATCCAACAGATGCGGCGATTGGCCTACAACGATGGCCTGGACATCATTACGCTGTTCAAGTACTGCGATGATTCGCTGGCGGGGCTACCCAAGTTCTTCCCGGAACAGATTCTCCACTACAGCACCATGGCACTGCCGCTAACCGGGGGAACAGTTCCTCAGAAACCCTTCTACTTGGATATCCGCGACATCTAGAGATCAGAAAGACAAACCGTCCTGATCGTTGTCAGACACCCAATCGATACCCGAAGCCACGAACCGTGAGAACAAGCTCCGGTTCTTTCGGATCGATTTCGAGCTTCCGCCGCAGCAGGTAGACGTACTTCTGAACGTCTTGCACATCCGCATACCTCTTCTCGTCAGGCATGTCCTTGGGCCACAGCTCAAGGAGGATATCATCGGACGTGAATACACGGCCAGGGGATGATGCAAGCAGTTTCAGAAGCTGGTACTCCTTGGGGGAAAGCCTAATCGTCCGCCCGTGAATGCTGACCTGTTTTCGCAGATCATCAATCTTCAACTCCAATCCAGACATGGCCGTATCGGGTTGAGACCTTCGCAAAACGGCCTCTACGCGAGCCACCACTTCATCCAAATGGAACGGCTTGGAGATGAAGTCGTCTGCACCTGCACGAAGTCCGCGGATGCGGTCATCGGCCCGGCTCAATGCGGAGACGAGAATGACGGGAGTCGTGCCTCGATCCCTGATCCACTTCAACAGAGACCAACCCGCTTCGTTCGATTCCGGAAGAATGATGTCGAGCAGGATGAGGTCGGGGTCCCACTTGAGAAGCGTCGATTTGGCCTCTTCCATCGTGCCACCGATTTTGACTCGATACCCGTGGTTTCGTAGAGATTCCTGAAGCAGTTTGACGATCCTCGCATCATCCTCGCAGACGAAAATGCTTGCTGAGCGCATTGATGTATCCCTTCACGTTCCTTGATTCGTTCTCATGCAGACTTCCCGGTGTTCCCCTGCTTCTCAGACCGCTCTGTCTTCTCTCTTCGAAGAAACGTCGGCATGTCAAGGTTGCCATCCGTTCGTATTCGTTCTCGAGAAGCAGACTGTCTTCGCTCTTTTCCCACGAGATCAGCGGCCTGAAAATCTGCGGCAATCACCGTGATACGGACGCCCTCCTGGAATTGCTCTCGCACCACCGCACCAAACACCAAATCGCACTCCGTAGCAGCGGCTTTCCGTATGTGGTCAGCTGCGGTGATGACCTCTCCCAAAGTCAGATCATCGCCACCCGTCACATTCATGATCATTTTACGTGCGCCACGAATCGACTCGCCATCCAGAAGTGGATTGGTGCTTGCCAGTTTTGCAGCCGTCATCGCGCGCTTGTCACCAACGGCTTGTCCCATGCCCATCATGGCATCGCCAGCATTGGCCAGCAGGCTCCGGATATCTGCGAAATCTAGATTGATGAGTCCACGCACGGTAATCAGATCGGAAATTCCGCGTACACCCTGATGAAGAATCCCGTCTGCCAGTTCAAATGCCTTGGTCATCGGTAGTCCACGGGCACTTGTCTCCAGCAGTCGATCATTGGAGATGACAATCAAGACATCAGCTGCCTTCCGGAACTCTTCCAGACCGAGTTCGGCGCGCTTCTGACGAACCGTCCCTTCAAAGGCAAACGGGCGGGTCACAACGCCCACAGTCAGCGCGCCGTTCTCTTTGGCGATCTCGGCAATGACTGGCGCTGCACCGCTGCCTGTACCTCCACCAAATCCGGCAGTGATGAACACCAAATCCATGTCTCGCACCAAACTCGCGATTTCCCAACGCGATTCGACAGCTGCTTTGCGCCCCTTGATGACATCTCCGCCTGTGCCACGTCCTGCAGTGACATCTAGACCCAATTGAAGGGTCTCCGTGACGTGGCAGGCCTGCAATACTTGATGATCCGTATCCACGGCAATCAGCCGGACACCTTCCAGTTGTTCTGCGCGCATTCGATCCACGGCATTAACGCCACCGTCACCGACACCCATGACGAGAATTCGAGCGGATGGACCATGCTGCACATGCTGGTGCTGCTCTCGCGCTTGCTCAAGAAGAGGCGGCTCTCCAATCACAATTTCACGAGGGCCGACAACATGTCCCACAGCGGACCGGAGGCTGTCGATCTTCCTTTGGCAGTACTCTTTCTTGAATTCAGATTCAACAGAGATGATCAGTTGATCGTCGCTGAGCGTAATGGATCGAAAATCGGCAGGTAGACATGCCCTCAGAATCCGATCATCCACGGCACTCAGAATGGCACGCCAAGTCTCTCGGATACCTTTTTCCGTACTCTCGAGTCTCGCGTTGTCGGTCATCGCACACTCCCATAGCTATTCTGGTGTTGGATCCCGCGCTTGTCAACAAGTTGAATGAATTGCAAGTAGCAGGTTGTTGTCCACCACATGGAGTTGTTCTACCATTTGCCCATGAACTGGCAACAGGTATGGGGAGTTCTGAAGTGGGTTTTGGCTGCATTGGTCGCAGGATTTGTCGGGCAATTTGGCAAATCGCTGGCCCTCTTTCTGATAAAACGCCGACGCGCCAGAAGAAGCCTCTCAGACGGTTCTAGCGACACGGGAATGCCCCAAACGTCTTCACCATCGGCTCGGATCGGCGATTCAAATCAAGTGAAGGTCGAGAAGAAGCGGGCCAAAGCACAAGTCAAACGGCTCAAGAAATTCTAGAGCCGCTTGTCAGTCCCATGATCTATATGTTCAGTATCGCTAGTTTGCGTCTTTCGCGTGCGCAACGATTTCCATCCCGTTGTAGTACCCGCAATGTGGGCATACTCGGTGCGGTAGCTTCGCCTCGTGGCAATGCGGACACGTGCTTGATGCAGCAACTGTCATATGTCGCCAGTGATTGCGGCGCATGCGTCCTTTAGAACGCGATGTTCGATATTTCGGAACAGCCATGTTTCCTCCTTCAACAACCAAAAAGAGCCACTCCTAAGGAGTGGATCCTCGCAAAAAGCAGTTTAGCCGGTTGCCTCCTAGCTCGCAACCTCTAGCGAAAGCGTCACCGGACCATCGTTTTCCAAACACACTGCCATCTTGGCGCCGAACTTCCCGGTATGCACATCGATGCCTTCCGAGCGCAGCGCGCCAACAAACGAGTCAAACAATCGTTCTGCCAGGTCAGGCGGAGCAGCATGGACAAAGCTCGGCCGACGTCCTTTGGTCACATCCGCGTAGAGCGTGAACTGGGAGACCGCCAACACCGAACCTTCAACATCGCGCAATGACCGATTCATTTTTCCATCACCGTCTTCGAAGATGCGCAGGTCGATGAGTCTCTTTGCCGTTTTGGAAAGATCGATGTTCGAATCTCCTGGGGCAATCCCAACAAGCAGAAGCAGTCCTTTCCCAATATTCGCGATTCGCTTCTCATCCACATCGACGGAAGCATGCGAGACGCGTTGCAGAACGATCCTCATCACGCCTCTTCTTCTTGAAGTCGCTCAGCCATATCAATCAGCCGTTGAAGCGATGCATCCGACAATCCAGCACATCTCGCGCGCAGTACGAGCTCCAGCTTCTCGCGTGCCACCTGAACCTTCACGGTTTGATGAAACGCGCGTTCCACAAGCCGGGGTGCTCGGATGTTGGCATGGGCATCCACATAGTTGACACGCCATTGTGGAAAGCGATTGAGCATCCCAATGGCGATTTCCAGCAATCGCTTGATATTCGGAGCTCGCGTTTCGAAGACATGATTGATGTGATTGGCCATTTTTTGGTTGTCCGTGAAGAACAGGACAGATTGCGGTTTGTATGCGGCCGCGTACTTGCAGGCCTCAATCAGGGCTTGGTACTCGGCCACTTCTGTCGTCGCCCGTCCAATGAGTTGGGAGATCTCTTCGATGACATTGCCTTCGGGATCTGTGATGGCAATACCGATCGCTGCCTCACCTGGATTGCCCTTGGCTACGCCATCGATGTATACGAATAGTTTATCCATAGTCGTGGGTCCACCAGGATTCGAACCTGGGACCGACCGGTTATGAGCCGGTTGCTCTAACCGCTGAGCTATGGACCCGATGCCAAGTCAGGATAAGTGCGTTCGGATTCCGAGTCAAACCCATTTGGATACGTCATCACGAGATCAACTCACGAACCGTCCACTTGCCCATCAAGATTGAAACCGCAGATGGCCAATTGCGTCAGCAACTCCTGCGGATCGCTCCCCCATTGACCGAGTTTTCGCGAGATGTGCTCAGTCCATGAGTAATCGTCGAACGAGAAGGACTCTGGCTGTCCATTGGAAAGAGGAATCATCGCATTCAGATTTCGGTAGTAATCCTGCGCCAGATAACCTTCATCCATCTCTTCCATCGCCTCACTGATCTGCTGCTCGTCAAACGTCGGATAACGATCCTCAAAAAGAGTGAATGCCAATGGATAGCGGGGGCGGGGCAGCCGCTCTTCAGCCGGATATCCCATCGCCAATTGAACCAGCGGGAATACCCTCGTCGGCAGGTCGTACTCCTCGACAATACGCTCGGCGAACATCGGAGCCGCGCCCAAGTAGCAACTGCCCAATCCGAGCGATTCGGCTGCGATCACCATGTTCTCTGCCATGTAGGCAGCATCTTGGACACCCAACAAGAGCGTGCTCACATCGCTCATCTTGCGCTGCCAGCCCCTCGCAGCCATGACCTGTTCCATGCGATGGACATCCACACAAACCGTGAATAGAAGTGGCGCGTGGAACGGGTTCTTATCACGATCTCGCTTGAGAAGCAAGCTGCCCAACTGAGCGGCGAATGGTGCCTGCTGGCCAGCGCGGACAATCACTTCGATCACTTCATCGGATGGCTGTATATCGTTGTAGCTGCGGATCGATGCTCTACGCATCATGGCATCGATAACAGGATTTCTGAGCATGGTTGCTCCTTTGTGTCGTTTATAGTGGATCCCGGATGGAGGCCTTTTTCTCGTCTCATCAGCATAGTCCATTCTGCTTCAAACGCCAGATGCAAGGATCGCTGACAACGGCTTCGCAAGAGCAAATGATGCCCCAGGATCGAACCGGTTTGAACCCAGTCGCGATTTGCGCGAACCTACTTCATGAGCCAATGCCTGCCCCCAAGTTCAATGAGAGCAGCCAGCCACAAGGAGGTCGCATGCAGGAACTACTGACCAGGATTGCCAACCAATCAAGCGGGTGGATTGAGCTTCGATTTCAGGAGCGCAAGACCAAACAGATTGCTGTGCGAAATGGGACGCTGGAGGAATCCTCGAGCAAACGAATCCAGGGTATTGGAGTCCGTGCCCTTATCGATGGTGTCTTTGGATTCGCCAGCACGACGGATCTGACTGAACAGGGGATCCTGCGGGCAGTCGCTGCTGCACAAGGCGCTGCGCGAACATCGTCAGGCGCCAAGAAACATCGAATCAAAGGATTGGCTGATGCCTCGATGGGCGTCGGCACGTTCCCGGTCCCAACCACCGATCCTCTGGACAATCATTCGCTTGAAGAGAAGCTAGCGCTGGTGATGACGATCGATGAGCGCATCCGCAAGGGCTCCTCTCTCATTGTTTCGTCATCCACGTCCTATGGGGAGATTCAAGACGAAAAGATCATCGTCACCAGTGATGGAGCCAAGGCGCACGTATTTATCTCCATTCCCGAGTTCCGGGTCATGGCCGTGGCCCAGAAAGATGGAGACCAATGCTTTGGGAATGGTGCCAACGGTGTGAACGGGGGATGGCAGGACCTCATGAGCCTCACACCACCCGAGGAGCTCGCCGACTATGCTGTCCGTATCGCCGTCGAACAACTTGATGCCCCACATCCGCCTGGAGGTCTGGCTACTGTTGTTCTCGATCCGGGTCTGGTCGGCGTTTTAAGTCATGAGGCCATTGGACACTCCGTTGAAGCGGACATTGTACTTGGCGGTGCCATCACAGCTAACAAAATGAATCAGAAAGTCGCTTCAGAACTGGTGACCATGGTCGATTCCGGCGTGTCCGAGCACCGACCCCACGCCACCGGTACGCTGGCAGTAGATGATGAGGGCGTTGCCACTCGAAAGACCACGTTGATCGAAAACGGCATCCTCCGCTCCTATCTTCACAATCGCGAAACTGCTGCCCACTTTGGCGTCGAACCGACAGGCAATGCCCGTGCATTCGAGTACAGCGACGCGCCGATCATCCGCATGCGCAACACCTACATCGAGCCAGGAGTCACCCCGGTCGAGGAACTGATCGCGGGCGTGGAAGATGGCTTCTACATGTGTGGGCTTGGCTTCGGCGGACAAGCAGATTCCAATGCCGAGTTTATGTTCGGTGTCCGCGAGGCGAGGGAAATCAAGAACGGGAGAATCGGCAAATTGGTGCGCGGAGCCACGATTTCCGGGAACGCGTTCGATGTCCTCAACTCAGTCGATGCCGTCGGCAGCGATTTTAGGTGGGATCTTGGAGCCAGCACGTGCGGAAAATCTCAGTCAGCCAAGGTGGACGCAGGTGGCCCGCATCTGCGATGCAAAGGTACAATCGGAGGCCGACAGTGAACAACGAAACCATCCTACGCGAGCGCTGTCGAGAAGCGCTCAAACTGACCAAGAGCCACGGTGCCGACGAAGTCGAAGTCTTCGCCCAAACCGTGCATTCCATCTCTGCGGATATCGAGAAGCACGATTTGCAGACGTCGAGCAGTCAGCAGGAGACGATGGTCGGCATCCGCGCGCTCGTCAACCAGCAAGTGGGATTCGTATGTACCAATGTGCTGGATGACCTGGAAGCGACCTGCGTTGACGTCGTCAAGCTCGCCAAGGCTTCACCCAAAGACGAGAATAACGTGTTTGCCGATCCCGTTACCTTCGAGCCCGTGCCTGATCTGTACGATAGTCATTCCGAATCGTTCTCCGTCTCAGATGCGGTCGCGCAGACCATTCGGATGATCGAGGCTGCCGATGCCATTGACCCACGCTTGGTGATTGGCGGAGGCACCTTCTCAGCCAATCGCGAGCTGCGCTGCATCGTCACCAGCAAGGGCGTGGATCTGGCAGAGAAGGCGAGTCTGTTCACCTACTACGCTCTAGCGACAGCCAAGGATGGCGAGAAGGTCTCCAACATGGCCTTTCACTTTGATGCCTGCCATTTCGTCAAGGACGTTAACGTCGTTCCGGTCACCGCGCGTGCTTGCCAAGACGCGCTGGGCTCCTTGGGAGCGCAGAAGGGTGAGTCGTTTGTCGGCCCCGTGATTTTGGCTCCGACTGCGGTTGAGGACGTACTCGTTGGCTTGTTCGCATTCCAGCTCAATGCCAAGAATGCGCTTCGCGGCTCTAGCCGCTGGGGAAAGTCGCTGGGCGAAGCAATTGCCCATACTTCACTTACCGTGACCGACAATGGCCGACTTCCCGGTGGTGTGGCCACTCGATCGTTTGATCGCGAAGGGATGCCCCATCGAGAGCTTGTACTGATCGACGCCGGGGTTGCCATTGCACTGATGCATAACGGCTATACGGCAAGAGCAATGGGCTCGACCAATACAGCGCACGCGTCAGGTTCGGCTCGATCAACGCCCGGCATCGGTCTGACGAATCTGTCCATCCAGCCAGGCAACAAGTCCAAGGACGACCTAATCGCCGATGTCAAGCAAGGGCTGCTTGTCAACCGATTTTCCGGCAGTTCAAATCCCATCTCCGGTGATTTCTCGGGCGTGGCCAAAGCGGCGACACTCATCAAGAACGGGAAGCTGGACAGGCCGGTGACCGGGACGCTGATTGCGGGCAATGTGTTCGAGGTACTCAAGAATCTTTCGGGTGTATCGTCTGAAACCGAACGCACGTTCGCAGCCACACTCCCGTACCTACGCTTGGAGGGGATTTCTGTAACCGCTGAGTAGTGTGTT
>Ga0180007_10003456_pt1 | contig 17571 bp, 15 predicted proteins | sample MM_PC_MetaG_FD_121122 | JGI IMG/M metagenome (GOLD analysis project Ga0180007, IMG submission 121122) | Groundwater microbial communities from the Aspo Hard Rock Laboratory (HRL) deep subsurface site, Sweden - MM_PC_MetaG | ecosystem: Environmental > Aquatic > Deep subsurface > Groundwater... | reverse complement strand
GGGAGGGGGTTGGCCGGACGGGAGAGTCCGTTCCAAGCCCCTCCCTCTTTTTTTTCTTGATCTTTCAAGGTATATTGATTAAAGAAAATAACTAGTTTTTAGAAGATATGACTAATAATAAAAAAGTATTTGCTGTTATTATGGCCGCCGGAAAAGGGACAAGAATCGGCGCTCAAAATAAGCCGAAAGTAATGTTTGAAGTTGCCGGAAAACCCATTATCGGTTGGGCGATTGAACCATTTGTAAAGTTAAAAGAAAAAGGATTGGTGGATAGAGTTATCGCAGTTGTTGGTTATTTGGGCAACCAGATCATCGATTATCTCGGTGAAAAGAGCGAGTTTGTTTGGCAAAAGGAGCAGCTTGGTACTGCTCATGCGGTAAGATGTGCCGAGGAGCTGATTGGGAGTGAGGATGGTTTTACCTTAATAACAAACGGCGATCATGCACTCTACAGCAGCGAAACTTTCGAAAAATTAATCGATAAAGCTAAATCTTCAGGGGCGACTTTAACTTTTGCGACGGTTGTAAGTGAGCGATTTGAGAACTATGGCAGGGTGATCAGGAACGGTCAAAACAGAGTTGCTTCAATCGTTGAGGTTCCCGAGGCAACGGAAGAAGAGTTAAAAATCAGAGAAAAAAGCCCGAGCATTTTTGTAGTTGATAATGTCTGGCTATTTAAGCACTTGCCTAAGATTCCAATGAGTTCTGTCAAAAAAGAATATTATGTCAATGTGATTGTTGAGATGGCAATTCGGGAGGGCGAGAAGGTAGAAACAGTAGAGATTCAGAACATAGATGAAGCGCAGGGAATTAATACCGAAGAAGACCAAAAATTGGTGGAAAAGGTTTTGCTCGAGCGATCAAATGGCTAGCTCTTGACAAGCACTCGAAGAAAGTTTAGTATTAAATTTACATGAAAATGAATTACACACCAACAAGATCAATTATCGGTGGCAATGCCCTCCGCTTTGTATGTGTTAAAAAAATGGAAGGGCGGTTCTGAGGAAAAGATCATCAATATGATTTTCCCCCAGAACCGCGCCCCGAGGCGCGGTTTTCAGTTTATAGGTCAGGAACGAGTTTTGAGAAGAGGATAATCTTTTTCCCAGAACTGGTTCGAGATGTTGTTCTGGTTCTGGCTTGCCAAGTATCTTGGCAGTGAAACTCCGTCTGTTGTGATGAGTAGAACCTCATTTTAACAGACAAAATCGATGCAAGCGGATGGGTGGCGGTGAGATCCCAATCCCTAGACCCGCATTAGTTTGTGGGCGACAACTGAACTCAGCAATGGGGACAGTTTCCGCAACAATCTCAAAGAGGAGCGGTCGGCAATAGCCCCCGCTCCGTCCAAAAACTACAGGTGGTTGAACTTTGACTGCCTTTCACATATCGGGCGCTTCCGGACCGAGTTCCGAAAGCGCCCTTTGCTTTTTAGAACAAAAATCAATAATGTTTACTTATGCGAACTTATCGATCAGATGCCATTATAATCAAGAGGCGTAACTTTCTGGAAAAAGACCGGATCTTAACTTTGTTTTCCAAAGAGTTGGGCAAGATTGAAGCTCTAGCTAAAGGTGCCAGACGTCCAGGAAACCGCTTGAGCCCAAATTCAGATTTAGCCACGATCGCTAAGTTTCACATTCACAGGACCAAATCGATCGACATAATTTCTGAAATCGAGCCGATATTTCATCCGTTTGGTGCGCGGGGAAAATTTGATAAAACTCAAAAAATCAGTTTTGGCCTGAAGATTATCGATAAGCTCTTTGAGCTAGACGAACCGCATGAGCGCACATACGAGGTACTGGCGAAATTAATCAGGTCGGTTTCGGATCACGAAAAGCAACTGATTTTCTTAAAGTTCTTAATTGAGGTTTTAAATGACCTTGGATATTTACCTAATTTTATCGGTTGCTCAAATTGTCACAGGCAAATTTCTGCCAAAGATGATTTCGTTTTCAATCTGAAGGGCGGTCTGTCACACACCGATTGTTGCAAGGAAAATTTTCTTGATATCGGAAAAGACGAGGTGAAACTTCTTAAATTTCTCTCTGATTCAAAAACGGACGACATCGTAAACTATAAGGCAAATAAAATTGTTTTCGAGAAAACCTATAATCTTATAAGGCAGTATTTTTCGTTTGAATTTGGTAAGATGTTGCCTGATCATATATTATAAATCCAATATGAATGCAACTATAGATGTTGATTTAAACGCCATTGTCCATAATTTGTCCCAGGTGAAGAAAATTATTTACCCGGAGACAAAAATTATTGGCGTGGTGAAATCAAATGCGTACGGGCATGGTTTGGTAGAAACGGCGCGAGCGGTTTGGACAAGCGGTGCTGATATCTTGGCGGTTCAATCGATCGAGGAAGCGGTTGAGTTGAGGGTTAATAAAATTCGCTCACCAATATTGGTTCTGGGTTATGTTGACCAAAAAGATTTTTATAAAGCAATCGAATTTGATATTACCCTGACAGCTTATGATTTAGATGTTTTGTATTTGCTTCACCTTGAAGCAAAGAAGCACAACCGCTGGGTGAGGGTGGATTTCAAAGTTGATACCGGCATGAACCGGCTTGGTTTCAAGTCGTTTGAGGCGGCGGAGAAATATCAAGAAGTTTTGAAGTTCGAACATATCAGGATCGAGGGGATACATTCTCATTTTGCTGCTCCCGAAGACAAGGAGTTTTGTCTTCAGCAGCTAAAGGAATTTCAAAACGTTCTTTTTTATCTTCAGCAACAGAAAATTCAAATACCGTTAGTGCACATGGCTGCAACCGACACGACTTTTCTTTACAACGAAAGCCAGTTTGACGCTGTCAGGATCGGACAGGGACTCTACGGCTATAGCGATAATAAGAAGTTTCAAGACAAGCTTCAACCGGTTCTTTCTTTAAAGTCGCAAGTAGTTTCTATCAAGCGCGTTGCCAAAGGAGAGTCAGTTTCATACGATCGTATTTATAAGGCGCCCTCATCTAAGCGAATAGCGATTGTTCCGGTTGGTTATGCAGACGGTTATCCTAGGAGTTTGTCCAATAAATCGGAAGCGTTAGTTGCTGGCTCAAGAGTGAAGGTGGTCGGTAGGATTTGCATGAATGCGCTGATGATTGACGTAACGGGTGTTAAGTGCACCGTCGGTGACGAAGTGGTTCTAATCGGAGGCCAAAAAGAAGAGTTTGTCAGTGCCTCTGAACTTGCGAAACTAGGCGAAACTATACCTCGAGAAATTTTGTCCTGTCTTTCACCGGCAATTTCTAGGGAGTACCATTTTAAATAAGTGATTTAAGAACTAATTGTCAGGAAATTAAGATCTGCAACTTGCGGGAAACCAGCGTTTCAAATGGTTTAGGTGTTCGGGGTTTGTTCGGGTTGACCCCGTCACTACTACTTCCAGTGAAACGAACTACGTTCTGTTGTCACATGGAGTGCAGAGTGAGGGGCAGGCACCCTGATTTTACTGACTTAGTTGTTCGGTATTTGTCTGGTATTGACACGACCCTGTAAGGGGGTAATATGGTGGCAGTGGAAAGAGGTGGGGAAAAGTGGTGAAAAAATGTTTATTGGACAGTTTGAGCATTCGCTCGATGAAAAAGGAAGAGTTGCAATCCCGGCAAAGTTTAGGCGTGAGCTCAAAGAAGGGGCAATCGTCTCGAAAGGTTTGGACGGGTGTCTCTTCCTCTTTAGCAAAACAAAATTCACCACGATGGCGCAAAGTATCTCCTCGTTACCAATCAGTAAATCATCGGCTCGGCTTTACTCACGTTTAATGTTAGCAAGTGCTGTTGAGGCTGAATTTGACAATCAGGGCAGAATCTTGATCCCGGCAAGTCTTAGGCGATTTAGCTCACTTACAAAAACCGCGATTATAACCGGACTTTATGACAGGATCGAAATCTGGTCGAAGTCGAACTGGGAAAAAGAATCAGCCAAGGCTGATAAAAAAGCCGAAGAGATCGTAGAGGAATTATCGGAGCTTGGGGTTTGAAAATGAGTAGCGACGTGAAGTGCTGACTTTAGGTCAGCTGCTCACGAGTGTTTTGACATGGGCGGTTTACCCGAACAACCCTTCGGGGCAAGGAGGGGGGTTGCTCTCCTCGTTTTACGGGGGATTAGCTTTCTGGGTTCTTGGTTCAACCAATACCCGGAAGTTATTGAGGAACCTTTCCGCCCGTGTCGTTTACAAATATGGAAGAATATCATAAAAGTGTATTGATAAAGGAGGTTCTTGAGTATCTTAATCCGCGTCAAGGGGACGAAGTAGTAGATGCCACTTTTGGTTTTGGTGGACACTCCAAAGAGATACTGCAGCACATTGGAAACAAGGGACGTTTAATCGCAATAGAGCAGGATGAGGATATTATCGAACTTGTGAAAAACGAATCCACAGATAAAAGAATATCAATTGTTAACGAAAACTTCCTGCACCTTGCAAGCATCTTGAAAAGTAGAAAAATCAAAAAAGTCGACAAAATCTTGTTCGATCTTGGTCTCTCGTCGTATCATTTCGATACGAAGAAATCGGGATTTAGCTTTAACGACCCTACTTTGGACATGCGTCTTGATAAAAAAAGCGTAACTCGTGCCAGCGACTTGGTTAATTCCCTTCCCGAAAAAGATTTAGCCGATCTGTTGTTTAAAAACGCTGATGAATATTATTCAAGGAGAATTGCTAAAGCAATTGTTGAAAAGCGAAAAACAAAGAAAATAACTTCGGCCAAGGAACTTGCAGCGATAATATCGGCCACTGTTAGAAAAAGAGGAAGGACCAATAGCGCAACAAAAACATTTCAAGCACTTAGGATCGAGGTAAACAACGAACTTGGTGTTTTAGAGAAAACTTTACCAGTTGCAATTAATCATATAAACAAAGGGGGCAGGATCGCGGTAATTAGTTTTCATAGCAAGGAAGACAAAATTGTCAAAGAAACATTTAAAAAATTTGCCTCTTTGGGCAAAATCAAACTTTTAACAAAGAAACCCGTTGTTGCAACTTACGAGGAGACGAAACAGAATCCCAGGAGTCGTAGCGCAAAACTGAGGGCAGCAGAGATAATTAATTGAAGAGGGAAAAGATGTTTATTGTAGGAAAACGGACAAGAGATTTAGGACAGAGAAAAAGATCGCTGGAGCGTAGAGTTGTATTGGGTCCCAACGCTGTTAAGATATTAGCTATAGTGGTATTTGCGGCTTTTTCGCTTTTCTATCTGTCTCAGTCCAGCCAGAGCGCTGCTAAAAACTACATTGTTTCAGGCCTTGAGGATGAAAGTGGCAAGCTAACCGCTGAAAAGGAAAGACTGGAAGTCGAAGCCAACCGGCTTAAAGCCCTTTCGATAATTCAGGATAAAGCCGAAGAACAAGGCATGGAATCAGCATCCGAATGACAGACAGTGATAAATTAGACATATCAAGAGAAAAAAGGCTTAAGTATTTGTCCTTTTTTGTTTTGATTATTTCAATTTTTCTGATATTTCGCCTTTTCCAGCAGCAAGTTATTGTCTCTGGCCAGTACAGGGAGATGGCGGAAAGACAGTACTATACCAAGATCGATCAACCCGCCAAGCGTGGAGACATTTATATTAAAGATAATGACAGCCTTAATCTCGTTGATCAGAAGAAAAATGGGATTTTTCCGGTAGCATCAGATCTTGAACTTTTCAATGTGACCGTAGTACCAAGACACATTGCTGATAAAAGGGATGCTGCCAAGAAACTCTCCTCTCTTATCGGTGAAAAAGAAGAAGATATTTATAGCAAAATTAATTGTGATAAGTGGTATATTCCACCTCTAAAAAAGAGATTATCAAAGGAGGAGGCGGATAAAATAGCGGACCTAAACATAAAAGGTATTTACTTAGAGGGGCAATATTCAAGGTTTTATCCAGAGCAGGAATTTCTCTCGCAAGTTCTTGGATTTGTCGATTATGATGGCAATGGAAAGTATGGAATTGAGGAATACTACGACGGTCTTCTAAAGGGTGAGGGTGGGCTTTTAAAGGGAGTCAAAGACAATTTAGGAAGAATTATTAAGGTTGAGGAGAGCGAACCTGGTAAGAGTGGCGCGAATATCGTTCTTGCTATCGACCGGAGCATTCAATATATTGCCGAAAAAAAATTAAAAGACGGTATCAAGAAGTATGGCGCTGAGGGCGGAACGATAATAATTATGGATCCGACTACGGGCGGAATTATGGCAATGGCTTCTTCGCCTGATTTTGATCCTAATAAATTTAATGAAATTAAATCAGAAGAACAATCGGTTTTCTTAAATCCTGCAACGAGCGAGAACTGGGAACCGGGATCAATCTTAAAACCGATCATAGTAGCGTCTGCAGTTGATGCGAATTTACTCGAACCTGACTCCAAACCATCTCCGGAAGAAGGCGGGTTCTCAAATGTGGTGACGGTAGATGGTTATGAAATTCATAACTCAACCGACACTGCTATGGGTTTTGAGACTGTTACGCAGATTCTTGAAAATTCTGACAATATCGGTATGGTCTGGGTTGCTAACAAGGCTGGTAACGAGATAATGGGAAATTTTTTAAACAAAATAGGTTTTGGTTCCAAAACGGGTATTGATCTTCCGGCTGAAGCTTCGGGTCAACTTCGCTCGCAAAAATCCTGGCGCGATGTGAATCGGGCTACGATATCTTTCGGGCAGGGAATTTCAGCAACCCCTATTCAAATCATTCAATCCTATGCTGCAATAGCCAATAAGGGGAAGCTTGTTAAGCCGCATTTGCTTGATAGGATTGTCTATAAAAGCGGCGAAGAAAAACTGTTTGATAACGGTGAGGGCGAACAGATCATGAGTGAAGATACGGCTCGTAAAACAACCGACATGTTAGTTTCGGTCGTAGTTAATGGTCATGGGAAGAAAGCTGCAGTTGAAGGATATGATGTAGCGGGTAAAACTGGTACTGCTCAGATTCCGAAACCGGAGGGTGGCTATGAGGAAAGTGATCACATCGGTTCCTTTGCGGGATTTGCGCCGGCTAAAGACCCCAGGTTTGTTATGTTGGTTAAGCTTGATAAGCCCAAAAGCGTTGAGTGGGCTGAGTCTTCTGCTGCACCGATATTCGGCGAGATCGCTGATTGGCTTTTGAATAGTTATCTAAAGGTTCCCAAGAATGAGTAAGATAATCGAAAAAGAATTAGCCCTTCTTGCTAGATGGATTCTAAGAAGATTCCATCCTTTTATTATTGGGATAACGGGTAGTTCGGGCAAGACAACTACCAAATATCTGACCACCCAATTATTGCAAGCTGTGACGCCATCAGTCGCTTCTTCAAGCGGTAATTTGAACACAAAGACCGGTTTACCGCTATCGGTACTGGGTTACAAAAAAGCTCCGCAAAATTATTTAAATTGGTTTTTTGTGGCGATTTCTGCACCGATTAGAGCATTATTTACTTTTAGTTATCCGAAGTTCTTAGTCTTAGAATATGCACTGGATCTGCCAGGGGATATGGACAAATTAATTTCAATTGCTAGGCCTGATATCGTGATAATGACTAATATTTCCTTAGCTCACATAGAAATTTTTAAAACCCGTGAAAACATTGCACGAGAAAAGTGGAAACTGGCTCTAAGCGCTCGAGAAGCTGTGGTGCTGGATAGAGAGTCGCTTCAAGCGGCAAAGGATTTTAATAAGATTGAAAAGGATGTTCATATTATTCCAAGTATAAAATCGGCTAAAGCCGAAAATATAGAGGTCCATACAAACAAGGTACATTTCGACTTTTATCTCAATAATGTTCGTCGCGAGACAAATTTTAAGTTTTTTGGTCCACACAATATTCGAAATCTTGAGATGGCTTCTTTTGCCGCTTTTTTATCAACAGGAGAAACTGAGAAAATTCTTGATACGATTAATAAATTATCGCCACTTCCCGGAAGAGGAAGAAGGTTTTTAACCAAGGATGAAGTTTTAGTTATCGATGAGTCGTATAATGCCAATCCTGCATCGATGGAGGCAGCTCTAGATACTCTTCGTGGCATAAAATTTGCTCGTAAGGTTGCCGTACTCGGCCAGATGGCAGAGATAGGGCCGATTTCAAAAGAGGCCCATGCGAAAATCAGTCAATATGCAAAGAAAGTTTCAGATTATACAATTGGCGTGGGGGAGGACATGAAGGATCTTGGACTTGATCAGTGGTACCAAGATGTGTCAGAATTAAACAGTGAGATAGGTTCGCTTTTAAAGAAAGGCGACGCCGTTTTAGTAAAGGGCTCAAGAAGCAATAATCTTGATAAACTAGTCGATTACCTGGAGGTTAGATGACGCAGTTTTCGCTTGAATCGTTTAGATTTCTAGAAGTGTTTTCGTTTGTGGCATTTACTTTTTTAATTGCCTTTTTAGCTACTCCGCTGTTTACCGATTTTTTGTACAAAAACAAAATAGGCAAGAAAATCCGTGCATCTGACTATGAAGGAAAAAGAACTCCAATATTCTCTAAGCTTCATAAGGGGAAGGAAAACACTCCGACGATGGGAGGTCTCTTGATCTGGGGATCGGCAGCATTGGTCACTCTAATCGGTAACTTTTCAAGAACAGGGACGCTTTTACCGCTTTTTACCCTTATTGGTTCTGGAATCGTTGGCGGTATTGACGATTTAATGAATGTTATTGGAATGGGTTTTGACCGTGGCGGTATGAGATTTAGAACAAAACTGTTCTTTTATGTTCTAGTTGCCGCTGCAGGATCGATTTGGTTTGCCTTTAAATTAGATTGGTTAAATAGAGGATTTTTTATTCCCCTTCTAGGCGAAGTGGTCTTGGGTTATTGGTATATACCTATCTTTATTTTCATACTGGTTTTGGTTGCTTTTTCAGCCAATCAAACAGATGGACTGGACGGTTTGGCTGCCGGAATTTTCGGCTTGGCTTTCGGGGCCTATACGTTTATCTGTATGCTAAAGGGTAATTATTCCTTAGCGATTTTTTGCGCGACCTTAACCGGCGCTATTTTAGCGTTTCTGTGGTTCAATATTTATCCCGCTCGGTTTTTCATGGGAGATACGGGGGCAATGAGCCTTGGAATGACGCTTGGCGTAATTGCTTTTCTGACAAACACAGTTTATGTCTTGCCCTTTATTGGCTTTGTAATGCTTGTGGAAGCATTATCGACTGTTATTCAAATCACTTCAAAGAAATTTTTCCGTCGCAAAGTCTTCTTAGTTGCTCCAATACATCATCACTTCGAGGCGATGGGTTGGCCCGAAACTAAGGTTACAATGAGATTCTGGATTATAACTACAATCACGACCGTGCTTGGACTGGCATTGGTAATTATAAATGGATAAATATAAAAACAAGAAGATTGCGATCTTGGGGTATGGTTTTGAGGGTAAGAGTTTAGTGGACTTTTTGTTAAAGCTATTGCCCTCAGAGCTGGTTGTTTTTGACGAGAAAAATAAAGAACTGGATGAAATACATCAGGATGAAGATGTAGTGATAAAGCACGGCTTGCTTGATGATATTGACTTTAGCAGTTTTGATTTTGTTTTTAGAAGTCCCGGGATTAAAATTGAAAAAATCAATTGTCCTCAAGATAAAATTACTTCACTTTCTAACCTCTTCTTTGAGTATAAAAAAGGAAAGTCGGTTATTGTAACTGGAACGAAGGGGAAAAGCACAACAGTTCTTTTGATAGAGCAAATCTTAAAGCAGAATAATAAAAAAGTCTTCGTTGGTGGCAATATTAAGCTTGATCCATTGGATTTTGTTGGTCAGCTTGATGATGAGTCTTACACTGTACTTGAAATGTCAAGTTTCCAGCTTCAAGACTTTACCGGTATTGCCGACTATGCAGTGGTTTTGCCGCTTTTTCCGGATCATTTGGATTATCACGACGATGCTCGCGATTACTACAAATCAAAAAGTAAAGCTTTTACAAATTCCGATCAAACAGTTGTTGTTTCGAGCGAAGAAAATAAGACAATACTGGATTTAGAGAAACTCGCAAACAAAGAAATTATATTTTCTTTAAATAAATCAGATACTTCGTGCTATAAAGAACGGGATTCAATTGTCTGTAGCGGTAAACTGATCTCGGAAGGAGTTGAAAATTTTTGCAAGTTTCATAAAATTCCAACTATTGATTTTGTTGCTGCCGCTTCTTTTGCATATGCTGAGGATTTAGTAATAGATATTGATCAGCTGAAAGAGTCTTTTCATAAATTACCTTTTAGAATTGAATTAGTGAAACAGAAGAGTAATGTAAAGTTTTTTAATGATTCGGCTTCGACCAATCCAGTTTCAACTATCGCAGCCATCGATCAGATGCACGGATCAACTGCTCTTCTGCTTGGTGGATCGTCAAAAGGCTTGAGTTTCGAAGATTTAACTGATGAAATTGTAAAAGGAAATACTATTTCTGCCGTTTATTTATTCGGAGAGTCCCGTGCTCAAATAGAGGAATCGCTTAGAAGAAAAGGGTATCGTGGTATGTTAAGATCCTATAAAACTCTAAGTGAAGTAATAGGAAATCTCGATTTAACCGAGGTGGGAAATGTTTTGTTTTCTCCTGCTTTCGCCAGTTTTGATCAATATGAAAACTATACCGAACGAGCGAACGAATTTAATACACTCGTTAAAAATTTGTGATGGAAAGATACCAAAAAGAGAGAAGAAAACCAAATTATAAAATTGCGATTGTTGCTTTTGCACTAGCGGTGTTTGGGTTGATAATGATTGCTTCTGCGTCTACCGTGGTTGCGTTTGAAAAGTTTAACGACCAAAGCAATTATTATTATGTATGGAAGCAATTAATCGCTCTTGCAATAGGGTTTATCGCAATGAGTTTATTTTCGAATTTTGATTATCGTGCCCTGCGAAAAACCTCACTTACGCTAATGGTAATCACTCTGTTACTGCTCGTTGCAGTTTTTGTTCCAGGCATTGGGGATGCGGCTAAAGGTGCGTCTAGGTGGATAAATATTGGCTTCTCATTCCAACCCTCTGAATTAGCCAAAGTTACATTTGTAATTTATCTGGCGAGTTGGCTTGATTCTAAAAAATATGAACTAAACAAACTGTCTAAAGCATTAATACCTTTCACGCTAATGCTTGCTGTAATCTCTTTTCTAATTATTCTGGAACCTGACCTTGGTACACTGACAATTATCATTCTGACTTCGACAGTGATGTTTTTTGTTGCCGGTGCGCCTATTTGGCATTTGGGCTCATTATTTGCTTTTATGGTGTTAACTTTTCTGGGTTTTATAAAAAGTGCCAGCTATCGCTGGGAAAGATTCATGACCTTTTTAAACCCTTCTGCGGAAACTCTTGATAGAAGCTATCATGTTAATCAAGCTTTCATTGCTGTTTCCCAAGGAGGGCTGTGGGGAAAAGGTTTTGGCCAAAGTCTGCAAAAAATGCGCTATCTTCCCGAGCCACATACTGATTCTATTTTTGCGATCATTTGTGAGGAACTGGGATTTTTTCGCGCCGGAATTGTGATTTTTGGCTACCTGTATTTGTTCTATCAGGGAATAAAAACTGCCTCTCGCGTAAGGGATAACTTCGGAAGACTTTTGGCAATCGGAATTGTCTCTTCGCTTCTCATACAGGCATTTATTAATATTTCTGCCATGCTTGGGCTTATACCGCTTACTGGTGTAACCCTGCCATTTATATCTTATGGAGGGACTTCTCTTGTTATTTCATTTATCCAGATCGGAATACTTTTAAATATTTCTAAATATGCCCAAGAAGATTAAAAGGATCATTTTAGTTGGTGGAGGTACGGGTGGACACATTTATCCGCTTATTTCTATATCCAAAGCCTTGTCGGAAAAAATTAAATGTAAATTTCTTTTCTTGGGAGATGGAAGCAAGGTTGAAAGATCAATCTTGACTTACGAAGGGATGAAAAACAAGAGAATCTTAAGTGGAAAGCTGCGCCGAGATATTTCACTGGGATCTATTTTGAGAAATTTTTTTGGATTTTTTCTATCGTTTGCTGGCATTATCCAATCTCTTTCTATCCTGCGGTCTTATAAGCCCGACATTATAATTTCCCGCAGCGGATATATTTCCGTTCCAGTTTGTTTAGCGGCGAGAATCTTGAAAATTAATTTTATTTTGCATGAATCCGATGTAACGCCTTCATTAACAACGCGAATTTGTTCTAAGTTTTCCCATGCAATCCTGACTGCTTTTCCGATTGGGATTTATCCACTGTGGGTTAGAAAAAAAGCAATTTATACCGGATTGCCAATTAGGGAAGATTTTAAAAAAATCAGGCAGCTTTCCGAGGATTATATCCTGATAATGGGTGGCAGCTCGGGAGCATTGTCACTAAACAGCAAAATCTTTGAGATTTTAGAAAAACTGGTTAGCAAACACAAGGTAATACATTTGACTGGAAGAAATGAGACAAGAGCCAAAGACTTTAAAAATAAACTCGGTAAAAAATTCGCCGGCAATTACGAATATTATGAGTATCGCGCCGATATGGCCAATTTTCTGAAGAACGCGAAGCTTGTAATATCGCGTTCTGGCGCAACAAGTATCTTCGAAATTGCCGCTCTGGGGAAAAAAGCGATCTTTGTTCCGATCTCGCAATCGATTGCTCCGCACCAAAAGGACAATGCCGATCTTCTGGAAAGTTTAAACCTAGCAACAACAGTAAGTGATTCCGATACTTCCTCGGATTTATTGAAGGCTATCAACGATCTAATCGAAAAAAAACAAGATCGAAAGATTTCTGCAATATATTTTCCGGATTCTGATAAATATATTGCAGATTTAGTGATAGATTTCTTAGAGTACTTTAAAGTCAAAAAACTTAAGAAGATTTTTATGATAGGTATTGGCGGGGTTTCTATGAAGGGGCTTGCTGAAATTTTGATATCAATGGGTATTCAGGTTAGGGGGAGCGACTTAAAAACGGGGGGACACAAAAGTAGCAATATTAATTTGTCCTACGATGAGGTTATTTATTCTTCTGCGGCAAATGCTCACTCGCAAGCCCGCGTAGAGCACAATATGGCTAAAAAGCTTAAGATAAAGCTCTTTAAGAGATCACAGATGATAGGTAGCTTAATGGGAGGGTATCGAGGCATTTCTATTGCCGGTATGCATGGTAAAACAACGGTTAGCAGTATTTTGTCAAATATTCTAGTTCGCGCTAAACTCGATCCAACATTTTTGATTGGGGCGCCATCAAAGAAAAATAGTTCCTCTCATCATTTGGGCGGAGGGATCGATTTTGTCAGTGAGGCTTGTGAATACGATGGATCTTTCTTGGACTTTAAAACCAAGATTGCTGTCATAACAAATATTGAAGAGGAACACCTGGATTATTTCAAGGGTGGTTTAAAACAGATACTGAAAGCTTTTGAACTTTTTATAAATAATATTTATTCCGGAGGCCTCTTGGTCTATTGCGCCGACGATAGAAATACTGCTACCTTGGTTGAAAGGAATAGAAAGATTTTAATCAATAAAAAAATTAAGATTTTGTCTTATGGATTTAACTCGAGCGCTGATGCTAAAGTGAGTTGTTATCAAGTGCAAAATGGTGTGTGCAGTTTCAAGATCGACCAAGATGAGTTTTCTATCTCCAAAACAGGAAAGCACGTTGCCCTTAATTGTGCGGCTTCATATTGTGTTGCTAGATTCCTAGGCGTTAACCCGGATGATATCTCCCAATCAATTCAAAATTACGAAGGTGCATCAAGAAGATTTGAGTTCTTAGGGCAAAAGGATGGGGTTATGGTCTATGATGACTATGGTCATCATCCAAGTGAGATCGAAGTTACTCTGCAAGCATTATCTGAAGTTCATCCCAAGCAGCGCAAGATTTTAATTTACCAGCCTCATCAACAAAAACGATTCGATGATTTTTATGAAAAATTTGCTAAAGCGTTCAAAGATAGTAAAATCGAGATAATCGGCCTTATGCCTGTCTTTAAGGTTGCTGGTAGGGACGAAAAACCGCAAAAAACTTCAGAGGGTCTAGTTTCTTACCTCAAGGACAATAAAAGGTTTTTTTACATAAATAATTACAAGGATGCGGAAGATTTTATTAGAAAAAATGCTTCTGGAAATGACGTTGTAATGACGATGGGAGCAACCGACGTAAATAAAGTAGCAGAGGCATATCTGGGCGACTAAAATAAACAAAATAACAAATATATAAAGCGATGGATAGCGATAAATTAACAAATATATTCAAACAATCAGTTGAACTTGATAAATATACGACTATCGGACTTGGTGGTACGGCAAAATACTTCAAGATAGTTAAAAATGTTGATGAGCTAATAGAGGCAGTAGAGACTGCTAGATCTCTTGGAATGCCATATAAATTACTAGGCAATGGTTCAAATGTACTCATTTCCGATAAGTTTTTTGAGGGCTTAGTTATTGTCAACAAAGCTAATTCCATAACTGTGGATAAACAAAAATCTCAAATTGTTGCCGAGAGTGGAGCTTCTCTAAGCCGGATGATATTAACTTGCGCAGCAAACGGCCTGTCCGGACTTGAGAGTTTATTTGGAATACCGGGAACGGTGGGAGGAGCGATTTGTGTCAATGCTGGTGCTCACGATGTAAGCATTGGTTCATTTTTAAAATCGGCAACAATAATGTTGTCCAGTGAGAAGATGGTAAATGCACAAAATGAATGGTTTGATTTTAATTATCGCTCCAGTCGTCTAAAGTATAAAAAAGATAATTTTCCGCCAGTAATTTTAAGTGCGACTTTCCAGTTTCAAAAAAAGAAACCCGAGGAAATTTCTAGGACAATTGCAAAGTTCAAAGTCTGGCGGGAGTCCCATCAACCCCTAGGTCAGAAAACTACAGGGAGTGTTTTTAAGAATCTTGGCTCATCAGACAAAAATGATGATTCTCCCGAGAGAACTGCCGGATATCTCCTCGATAAATCTGGCGCTAAAAAACTCAAGGTTGGGAAGATAGGAGTTTCCAATCTTCATGCCAACTGGATTATTAACGGTGGCGAGGGAACAGCTCATGATGCAAGACATCTTATTGAGAAAATGAGAGATCTCGTTCGGGAAAAATATAGTGTCGATCTTGAAGAAGAAATAGAATATTTTGGTGACTGGAAATAGACATGCAAAAGGAGAGGTTTAATTTTAAAAGACCGGAAATAATTAGACAAACGGAAAAAGATAAGCGCTCCAAAAGCTTTAGTCTGAAACCGCTAGTGAGTGTTTTTTATATTATTGTCGGGGTTGCTGTATGTTATTTTTTGTTTTTTTCAGGGGTTTTTTCGATAAAGAAGATCGAGATTTCTGGTATAAAATCTATGGAAATTTCAGATTATATGAAGCAGCAGCTCATTGGTCGTAATATTCTCTTGCTTAGAACTGGTAAATTTCTGTATGACAGTCAAAGAAAATTTCCTTCATTGAGCGAGGTTAGATTAGTAAGGGGCTTGCCGGAAACAGTCAAACTAGTCGCAAAAGAAAGAAATCAAGTGATGATAATTTGCAGTCTGGAGAATTGTTTTCAGGTTGATAATTATGGATACGCGTATCAGAAGATTCCAAAACCTAAGGACAAAGTTGTTCTAAATGATAAAAAAAATATAAAAATAAATGAAGGGGAGAGGGTTGTTTCAGAATCGTTCATCGCATTTTTTCTAGATGCTCTGGATGAAATGAATCATCTCGGTTTAAAAGTTAAAAGCGCTGAAATGGAAGAGACAACATTTAAAATAACTTTTGTTACCAAGGACGGCTTTAATATAATAACCGACAGTTCTTATTCGTTAAAAAATCAAATCAGTGCCTTAACCCAAGTAATCGAGAAGAGCAAGGGCGATATTCACGAATATATTGACGTCAGGGTGGAAGGTGTAGCTTACATAAAATGAAATATAATCGTTGGGTAGCGAGGCTGAACTACCCTAGTAATTTATTAAATGAAATAATAAAAGCTCGCGGTATTAAAGACCGCGAAACTTTTTTAAATCCGGATTACAATAGTTTAAGTTCCAGTGGCGTGCTTAAAAGTTTGCCAGAAGCATCTTTAATAATAAAAGATGCAATAAAAAATGGGGAGAAGATTGGAATTTTTTGTGATTACGACGCAGACGGGATTTGTGCCGGAGCGATCATATACAGGGCAATAAAGAGCCTCAAAGGCGAGGTTACATACTACATTTCTGAAAGGAAAGAGGGGTACGGTTTCAGTAGCAAGGCTGTGGATTTTTTCATCAAGCAGAAGGTCAAACTTGTAATCATGCTTGATTGTGGAATAAAAAGCCACGAAGAAGTTTTGCTGCTTAAGGGAGCATCCATTAAGAGTATAATTGCTGATCATCACCAGCTACCTGCCGAGCTGCCAAAGGCTGATGCGATAGTTCACCCAATGCTCACAAACAATAAAACCAATCTGGATCTTTCCGGTGGTGGAACAGCGTACATGTTAGCGAAAAAACTTCTCGGAGAATCCGGTCGGGAAAAATGGCTTATTGATTTAGCAGCAATTTCATCAGTTGCGGATGTGGTTCCCTTAACAGGCGATAACCGAATTCTAGTCAAATATGGTCTTCTGGTGCTTGAGAAAACAAAGAATAAAGGCCTCATCGAGCTACTTAAAAGTGCAAAGATCGTTGATAAAAAATTGACTGTTTATGATCTAGGTTTTGTGATTGCTCCAAGGCTTAATGCTGCCGGTAGGATTGCTCATCCGCGCGATAGCTTCGAGTTATTAGTTGGTGAAAATATTCAGGAAAATAAAAAAATAGCTAACAAGCTCAATGATCTGAACAATACTAGGCAGGAGCTTCTTTTGCACAGTGTCGAGAAGGCCATAGAAATGATTGAAAAGTTAAGGCTAGGTAAAAAAAATATCATTGTTGTAAAGGGTGATTTTGAAGAGGGAATTGTGGGACTTATTGCTTCTAGAGTTTGTGAAAAGTACTATCGTCCTACTATCGTTTTGAGTACAAAGGGCGATAAGTTGAAGGGAAGTGCTAGGTCGATTGATAAAATCAATATTACTAATCTGATAGGGGAATGCGGTGAATATCTCCTCTCCAGCGGCGGTCACGCGATGGCAGCAGGCCTATCGCTAAGTAAAAACAATTATGAAAACTTCAAAAAGAAAATTGAAAAAATTAGCCGAGAATTTCCGAAGCACTATTATGAGCGAATATTGAAAGTTGATGCAATGGTGAGAATATCCGATTTAAGAGTTGAATCTATCGAACAGTTAGAAAAACTTGCACCATTTGGCATGGGAAACCCTCGACCGATTTTTGCAATAGAAAAATGTGAAATAACCAGAATCGATACTATCGGTAAAAATGCAGATCATCAAAAAATTTATTTCAAAAGCAATGAAATTGATTCAAGTTGTCTGATATTCAATTTCGAGCAAAAAGAGATAAATATCAATTCCGCAGATAAAGTTGACATCGCATTTAACGCTAGTATAAATAGTTTTAATGGCAGGAAAAGTGTTGATTTAATTATTGAAGATGTCAAAAAAAGCAGATAGAACAGTTTGGGTATGCAAGGACTGCGGTGGGGAACATTTGAGTTGGAGCGGTAAATGTAATTACTGCGGCTCATGGAATTC
>Ga0180007_10003455_pt1 | contig 17572 bp, 28 predicted proteins | sample MM_PC_MetaG_FD_121122 | JGI IMG/M metagenome (GOLD analysis project Ga0180007, IMG submission 121122) | Groundwater microbial communities from the Aspo Hard Rock Laboratory (HRL) deep subsurface site, Sweden - MM_PC_MetaG | ecosystem: Environmental > Aquatic > Deep subsurface > Groundwater... | reverse complement strand
GCTGGAGTGAATAATGGCTGTCATGCCTAGATAATATCATACGAGAGCTTTTGCGAAAGATTACGGGTCGCTATCCTTCCCCAATGCCAAGCATTGGGGCTTGCCGCGACGCGGTGTCAAGAAGATAGGCATACCCAGTGCCAAGCACTAGAGCTTGCTTATTATTTAAAGGTGACTAGAACCACGTCTCGCCCCGACGTAAGGAGGGGTCAAGGGATCATAAAGCAGTAGGCCTCTTACCTACTGCTTAATAAAAATTTTTAATAAATTTAGCTTATTTTTTCAATCTGTACTTGAGTAAATGGCTGTCTATGGCCATAAACCTTATGGTATCTGATTTTAGGTTTATATTTTACCACTCTGATCTTTTTTGCTTTACCTTGATCTAAGATTTTGGCTTTAACTTTTCTGTTTAACGAAGGCGTGCCGATTTCTGTTTTATCGCCATCTGCAAACAATAAAACTTGATCAAAATCAAAGGATTCATCCTTTTTTTTGTTTAACTTTTCCACTTTTAATTTTTCACCTTCGCAAACTTTATACTGCTTGCCACCGGTTTTAATAACAGCAAATTTCATCCCGTTAGAAGCAGAAGTAACTCTGCTTTTTTGAGAATTTAAATTTTTATCATTCATAGTTTATTGGTAAATTAATTTAGACAAATCCCTGTTTCTAACGGGATTCATAATTTTTAAGATTCTTTAAAGTTAAATAATTAATGGCAGTATAGCAAAACCATCTAATTAGTCAAGGGAATGAGTAAAAATTATTCTACTACATCCCCTATTTTAATATTATGATTTTCTGCCCAGCCAACATTAACTTCCAAAACCTTATCAACTGCTTCTTTGGATGTAACTTGGGTAATTTGACCATTGGTTAAAAGAGGAATATTCGTAGAAATTTCTATAACCTGATTATCCCTGATCCAAATAATATCTAAAGGAAATTTCATGTTTTTCATCCAAAAACTCCTGACTGCCGCATCTTCATAAACAAACAACATCCCGTGATTTTCACCTAAACTTTCTCTATCAGAAAGACCTTGAGCCATAGCTATTAAGTCGTTTACCACCTCCACCTTTAATTGATGATTATTGATCTTTAAATTAATAAATTCAGTTTTAACACAGCCAGTTATCATAAAAACTAAAATTAAGAAAAAAATCAAAGCAAAAATTTTCCTGCAAGACATATTAATCATTAGATTAAGACTGCTGAATCTTTTTGTAACGTTTTAAAACCCAAAAAGCTAAAAAAAACATCACTACTACTAAAACAGCTAAAGCAACTAACTTACCCTGGGTTTTTTGAAAAACGGCAATCGCGCCGAAAAGTAAAGTGAGAAAATACAACAATAACACTACCTGACGTTGTCTAAAACCGATATCCAATAAACGAAAGTGTAAATGTTTTTTATCTGCTAAAAAAGCTGAATGTTTTTCCTTAAATAAACGTCTAACAATCACCCAGACAACATCCAAAATAGGAATACCCATAATTAGTAAAGCGGTAGCGATTTTTGCTCCACTGATAATGGCTAAAGTGCCCAGCATAAATCCTAGAAAAGTACTGCCGCCTTCTCCTAAAAAAATACGGGCTGGATAAAAATTAAAAAGTAGAAATCCTAAAACGCTACCGGCCAAAATCAAACATAAAATAGAAGTGCCGGATTGATCAACATCCCAGAACAAACTAACACAAAAAAGAATAATAGCGCCAATAAAAATAATGCCAGAAACCAGACCATCCAAACCATCCAAAAATTTAGTTGTATACATCATGCCCATTAACCAAAAAAAGACAATTAAGCCCGAAAGTAAACTGCTGGTTATATCTATTACTCCGCCAGCAGGATTAGTAATATATTTAACGCTTATACCTCCCACCAAAATAGTTAAGCTGGCCAAAATCGGCCAAATTATTTGACCTAAAGGTTTAAGATTATATTTATCATCCAGATATCCTCCAACAATCAAAAAAAGGCCGCCAATAATCAAGGCCCAAATGTAGCTTGCTTGGATTCTTCCGTCTAAAATATAATCCTTAAAAACCAGAATTAAAATTAAAACAGACAAATAAACAGCTAAACCTCCTAAAAGCGGTACAGACTTTTGATGAATCTTTCGCTCCACCAACGGCAAATCCCTAATGTTCAATTTCTCGGCCAATCTCTTTATGATTGTAGTTAAAACCACCGAAACAGTTATTGCTCCTATAAAAGGCAAAAGATAATGTAAAAAAATTACTTTATCCATAATAACGGTCAAGATATGTTTGTAAAATATAACTGGCAGCCAAGCTATCATCACCGCCCTGTTTTTGGGCCTGCACTGTAGTTAATCTTTCATCCTCTGTTATTATTTCTATCTTAACTGAATCGCGCAATCTTTGGATAAAGTCTCTTACTTTTTGAGTCTGTTTTGTCTCACTACCTTTAAGAGAAAGAGGCAAACCGACTACAATCTTTCCAATATCTTCCGCTTCTACTATTTCTTTTATCTTTTTTAACAAATCCTTTTGACTAAAAACTTTCCAGGGCACAGCAACTTTAGTTCCTGCCTCTGCTAAAGCTAAGCCGATCTTGGCCTCTCCATAATCTATACCTAAAATCTTAGACATTTATTTAAAATTAAACTATTTGATTGTTAAAACTTCGCAACCTGTTTTTGTAACTACCACTGTATCTTCAAAATGTGCAGAAAATTTTCTATCTTTAGTAACAATATCCCACTTATTTTCTTTAACTTCCACCTCGGGTTCACCTACATTAACCATTGGTTCTAAAGCTAAAACCATCCCTTCTTTTAATGCTTCGCCCTCGCCTTTTTGACCATAATTAGGAATGCGCGGTGCTTCATGGACCTTATATCCCACCCCATGACCTACTAATTGCCTGACTACTGAAAAACCATTTTTTTCCACGTAAGTTTGCACAGCATAACCCATATCTCCAATAGTTGCCCCAGGTTTAATCTGGCTTTTGGCAATTTCTAAAGCTTTACTGGCAACAGCCATAAGTTTTTCTGCTTGCTTAGAAATTTTTCCTACACCCACTGTTCTAGCCATATCTGTACATAAACCCTCATACCAAATTCCGGCATCAATACCTAAAATATCACCTTCCTCTATCTTCCTGGAAGAAGGAACGCAATGAACCACCCCTTCATTAAGGGAAATGCAGACAGCAGCCGGATAAGGAGGATCTCCAAAATTTAAAAAAGATGGTTTAACTCCAAAGTCATCCATTAATTTTCTGGCAAGATCTTCTAACTGCTTTGTAGTTATACCAGGCATCACCGCTCTGGTAAGCCCTTCTATAATAGTTGCCAAAACTTTACCGCCTTCTTTTAACTTAGCTATTTCTTGAGCTGTTTTGATGGTTATTTTAGACATTTAATCTTACTTTAACTTTGCTAAAATACTTTCTGTTACTTGGGAGATAGAAGGTCTGCCATCTATTTTAATCAACTTTCCCTGTTTTTGATAATAAACTATTAAAGGTTCTGTCTGCTGATGATAAAGTTCTAATCTTTTTTTAATGGCTTCTTGTTTATCATCATTTCTAACAATTAATTCATTACCGCACTTATCGCAAACATTCTCTTTGGCTGGAGGATTAGTTTTTATATTAAAAACTGTTTCGCACTTTTTACAAGTTCTTCTGCCTTCTAAACGATTAATTACCTCATCATCCGGTATCCAAAGTTCTATAACTTGATCAGTGCTGACAATTTTATCCAAAGCTTGGGCTTGAGTGATGTTTCTGGGAAAACCATCTAAAATAAAGCCTTTTTGACAATCAGTTTGCTCTAAACGTTTTTTTAAAACCTCTAAAGTCAAATCGTCTTCTACTAATTTTCCTGTATTTATTACGGAAGCGACCATTTTACCGATTTCTGAATTAGCTTTTATTTCATTTCTAAAAAGTTCACCCGTGGTAATATGGGGAATATCAAATACTTTTATCAAAGCTTGGGCTTGAGTGCCTTTACCAGACCCTTGTGGTCCAAAAATTACTATGCGCATATTTTTAGGTATTTACTTAAATTATAACAAAGAATAAAATTTATGTAAATTTAGCGAAAAAATCCCGCTTACCACGAGATTTATTTATAAAAATTTTATTCTTTAATAGACTTTACAATCCTTCATAATCCCTCATAGTCAATTGGGAATCAATCTGTTTTACAGTTTCAATAACTACCGAAACCACAATCAATAAACTTGTACCTCCAATAACTAAGTTAGTGCCGGTTATTGGTTGGATCAAAATAGGCAAAATAGCAATCAGTCCCAAAAATAAAGCACCGGCTAAAAGGATTTTATTAACTGTCCCTTGTAAATATTCAGCAGTATGACGACCAGGTCTAATACCGGGAATAAAGCCGCCCTGTTTTTGCAAATTCTCGGCAATCTGAAAAGGATGGAAAATAATATAAGTATAAAAATAGGTAAAGGCAAACACCAAAACAAAATAAAAAATCCCATAAAATAACTGATTCTGAAAAATATTAATCATAAATTGGGCGGCATTGGCAATAAAGCCCGTGGAAGCGCCCACAAAAAACTGGGCTATCATAGGGGGAAATAAAATAATGGAAATAGCAAAAATAATAGGAATCACACCAGCCATGTTAACTCTTAAAGGCAAATGAGTATTAACACCGCCATACATTCTATTACCTCTAATTCTTTTAGCATAGTTAACAGGAATGTTCCTTTGACCTTCGGTCATAGTAACTACCCCAACGATGGTAATAATAGCAATAGCCAAAAATATTAAGATATTGAAAACTTGGGAAGAATCAAAAACTGCCAGAGTTCTCTGAATTTGCAAAGGCACGCCAGCCATGATGCCGCTAAAAATTATCAAGGAAATGCCATTGCCAATCTTTTTTTCAGAAATGAGTTCTCCTAACCACATTAAAAAAATGGTCCCGGCAGTAATGGTAATAATTGCAGAAACCCACTGAAAAGTAGTAAAAGTTCCTATTAAATTATTGCTTTGTCGCTGTAAAAGAGTGATAAAACTATAACTTTGTAAAATTGCTAAAGGAACGGTTAAATAGCGAGTATAACGATTAATTGTTTCATGGCCATGTGGTTCTTTAGATAAAGCTTCCAAAGAAGGAACAATCATGGTTAAAAGTTGCATAATAATGGAAGCGGTAATAAAAGGAGCAACGCCCAGCATCATCACAGAAAAATTTTCCATGCCTCCTCCGGAAAATATATTTAAAAGCCCTAAAACTTGATTTTGACTGAATAATTGTCTTAAATTCTGAATATCTATACCTGGAATAGGGATGTGAGCGGCAATACGGAAAATAACAAGCATTACTAAAACAAATAAGATGTTCTTGCGCAGATCACGCGTTTTCCAGATTTGTCTTAATTTTTCCCACATATTTTTTATTTAAAAAAATAAAAAATCAATTTTATAAACTTACTGCTTATTTTTTGTTGATTGTGACTTAGCAATAATTTCAACTTTACCGCCTGCTTTAATAATAGCATCTTTTGCTCCTTTAGAAAATTGATGAGCTCTAACAATTAATTTTTTCTTTAACTTACCCTCACCTAAAATCTTGACCCCCTTCTTTGTGGTTTTAATAAGTCCTTTCTTTAATAAATAAACCGGAGTTATTTGATCATTATCTTGAGCAATTTTATCTAAAACACCAATATTAACCACCTCCTTAGAGGGTTTAAGACTCTTAAAACCACGTTTTTTAGGAATACGTAATAAGTACCCTTTTAAACCCCTAAGAGCCAATTTTTTCTTGCCGCCGCTTCTGGATCGCTGACCTTTCATGCCTCTGCCAGAATAATTACCCTTGCCAGAAGCATTACCCCTGCCAACTCTTCTTTTCTTTTTTTTGGCAGCAGGATCTTTGGTTAAATTTGATAAACTTAGCATTTCCATATTATTTTACTCTTTAACTTTAATGCCAGGAGCTTCTTTAAGATCTTCTAATAATTTTTCCTGTTCCTTTTCTAGTTTTTCTTCCTCTTCCAAATCTCTTTCTTTAACTTCTTCTGGACTCTCAATACCTTCTTTTTCTATTTTTTCCACCTTTTTCAAAGACTTTAAGGCATTAAAAACACAATGTATATTATTTATTTTATTATTGCTTCCTAAAATTTTGGCAGAAATATTTGGTATAGCGGCCAGTTCTAAAACATTTCTTACCACGCCGCCGGCAATAACTCCCGTGCCTTTTTTAGCAGGTTTTAATAAAACCCTGGCTGCTTTAAATTTAGCTGTGACTTGATGAGGAATAGTCTCATTAACTAAGCTCAATTTTAGTAAATGTTTTTTAGCTTTAGTAGCAGCTTTATTAACAGCAATAGTTACATCTGCACCTTTGGCAACTGCCCAGCCAACTTTGCCTTTTCTATCACCCACCGCCACACAGGCTCTAAACCTTAATCTTTTACCGCCAGCCATTACTCTGGTAACACGGGCTAAATCAATAATCCGCTGTTCAAATTCGCTTTGCGGCTTTACTCTTAATTGATCTCTCTTATTTTTTCCTTCTCTAACCATAGTTTATTTATTATCTTTATAATTTATATAATAATTAAAAATTTAATCCTTCTTTCCTGGCACCATCTGCCATAGCTTTAATTAAGCCATGGTATTTGTAATAACCTTTATCAAAAACTGCTGTAGTAATTTTCTTTTCAGCTAACTTTTGGGCTAATAATTTTCCCATCGCCATAGCCTGTTCTTCCCGCTTTTTCATCTTTACCTCACTGTCATGAACACTAACAATAGTCTTTCCTTCTTTATCATCAATAGCTTGCACAAAAAGATGTTTTTGACTACGAAAAACCGAAAGTCTAGGACGTTTAGCAGTACCAGAGACTCTGGCTCTAACCCTTTTTTTTCTCCTTGATTTTAATTCATTTTTTATTTTATTTAACTCTAGCATATTTTTTTAATTGTTATTTTATTTGACGGCAGGACCCTTAACTGACTTACCTGCCTTTCTTCTAATAACTTCATCAAGATACTTAATACCTTTACCTTTGTAAGGTTCTGGTTTTTTAATGGACCTAATTTCAGCAGCAACTTGTCCTATTTTTTGTTTATCAATACCAGAAACGGTAATAATATTCTTTTCTACTGTTATACTAACACCTTCGGGTATAACATAGTTTACTGGATGACTAAAGCCAACGTTTAAAACTAAATTATTACCTTGTACCAAAGCTTTAAAACCAATACCATTGATTTCTAACTGTTTACTAAAACCATTAACCACTCCTTCTACCATATTATTGATTAAACTCCTGAATAATCCCCATAAAGCTCGCCCTTTCTTTTTATCACTGTTTTTAACATTGACTAAAATCTCACCTTCTTTAACCTCAATAGAAATTTCTGGCACTATAAACTGTTCTAAAATGCCTTTAGGGCCTTTGACACTGATAATATTTCCTGCAACTTTAACTTCTGTCTTCTCCGGAATTTTAATTGGTTTTTTACCTATTCTTGACATATATATTGTTTATTGTTTATGGTGTATTGCTTATTGAGTATATAATTCCATCATAAAACTATACGCCATAAGTAATAAATTACCATATTTCGCAAATTAATTCTCCACCAATTTTAGCACGACGTGCCTGTTTATTGGTCATAATACCTCTAGAGGTTGATAAAATAGCAATACCTAAATTATTTAAAATAAAAGGTATGTGCTCACGATCAACATAAACACGTTTACCCGGTTTACTAACCCTTTTGATGTGATTAATAACCGGCTTTTTATCTTCATATTTCAAAACAATTCTTAATTCTGTAAAATTTTTATTCTCTTTTAAAACTTCTATGTCTTCAAGATAACCCTCTTTCTTCAGAAGCTGGGCAATTGCAAACTTGATCTTTGAATAAGGCAAAATTATCTCCGACTTTTTAACAGCCGTAGAATTCCTAATTCTGGTTAACATGTCGGCTATAGGATCGGTCATCATAAATTATTTTAATTAAATATTAATTATTATTAAATTTACCAACTGGATTTTTTAATTCCCGGAATTTCACCCTTAGAAGCCAGCTCCCTAAAACAGATACGACACAGTTTAAACTTTCTCATATAACCACGGTTTCTGCCGCAACGCCAGCAACGTCTCACCACCCGAGTGGAAAATTTTGGTTTTTTATTTGATTTTACTATCTGTGATTTAATTGCCATATTTTACAAAATTGCTTAAATTAAACTTCTTTAAAGGGGAAACCCAATAACTTGAGCATTGTTAATCCTTCCTGATGATCTTTTGCAGAAGTCATAATTGCTACCTCTAAACCATGAAGTTTTTCTACCTCATCTGATTTAATTTCAGGAAACATAATATGCTCTTTAAAACCAATATTTAAATTACCATGTTTATCGACACTTTGAGGAGCAAGTCCCCTAAAATCTCTTACCCGAGGCAGAGAAATTGTTACTAATTTTGTTAAGAAATCCCACATTATTTTACCTCGTAAAGTAACTTTTAAACCGACCTTCATACCTTGTCTTATTTTAAAAGCAGAAATTGATTTCTTGGCTTTAGTAGAAACTGGCTTTTGACCAGTAATACGTTTTAAAGTATTTTCGGCTACTTCGGCAAACTTAGGATCATCTTTGGCTTTTCCTGTGCCAATGTTTAAAACAACCTTAAGCACCCTAGGCACAGCCAAATTATTTTTATAGCCAAATTCTTCTTTCATTCCTTTGATCACTTGCTTTTGATATTTTTCTTTTAAATTCATAATAATAAATTAAATAACTTCACCAGTTTTGGCGGAGATTCTCACCTTTTCGCCGCTTTCTAATTTTTTGTATCTGATACGGGTAGGTTTACTGGTTTTAGAATCAAGTACCATCACATTAGAACTATCAAGAGGTGCGGCATATTCCAGTCGCTGACCTTTTTCATTCTGTCGACGTGGACGAATATTTCGGTAACGGATATTCAAACTCTCTACCACTACCTTATTATGTTTAGGAAAAACCTGAATGACTTTTCCTGTTTTTCCTTTATCCTTACCAGCAATGATTTTAACTAAATCATTCTTTTTAATCTTCATATAAATAATTATTATAAAATTAAACTACCTCTGGCGCTAAAGAAACAATTTTATTATAACCTTTACTTCTTAATTCCCTAGCCACCGGTCCAAAGATTCTCGTGCCTTTCGGCTCTTTAGATTTTTTATCTACAATTACAGCAGCATTATCATCAAAACGAACATAAGAGCCGTCTGTCCGACGTACTTCTTTTTTTTGCCTGACAATAACTGCATGCAGTACCTGGCCCTTTTTAACCAGGGAATGGGGCTGTGCTTCCTTAACTGAAACTGTAACAATATCACCAACATAAGCATAACGTCTCTTATATCCTCCCAGAACTTTAATGCACTGCAAAAGTTTGGCTCCGGAATTATCAGCTACTTTTAACATTGTTTGTCCTTGAATCATACAGTTTTTTTAATCTAACTTATTTACCACGCGCCAACGTTTGTCCTTAGAAAAAGGACGGCACTCAACAAATAAAACTTTATCTCCTACTTTATATTGGTTTTGGGAATCATGGCATTTATATTTCTTACTAACAATATACTTTTTCCCATATTTAGAATGGGTGACTTTCCGCTCAACCTTAACTACCACGGTTTTATCCATTTTATCCGAAACCACAACTCCCTTAAATTTTCTTAAAACTTTCTTTTCTTGAGCCATATTTAAATTATTATATTAATTATAATTATTTACTAACGTTTTTATTATTCTCTTTTTCTTTCATCCTTAAAATTGTTAGAATTCTGGCAATCAACTTTTTAATTGTTTTTATTTCTTTGACGTTTTTTAACTGCTTAGCACTAACGCTAAATCTTAGACTTCTGTACTTTTCACGATTCTGAGCCAGTAATTGACATAGTTCTTTTTCTGTCTTATTTTTTAATTCTTTGACTTCCATAAACTATTAATCGTTAAGTGATTTAGTAATAAACTTACATTTAACCGGTAATTTATATGCCGCCAGTCTCATCGCTTCCTTGGCTTGGACTTCAGCGATCCCTTCCATTTCAAACATTATAGTACCTGCTCTGACCACCGCAACATAATGATCAACTGCACCCTTGCCTTTACCCATAGGTACTTCGGCAGATTTGGTAGTCATGGGTTTATCCGGAAAAATTCTAATCCAAATCTTTCCACCTCTATGAACATAACGAGTCATCACCCTTCTGGCAGCTTCAATCTGACGAGAAGACACCCAACTAGCTGTTTGAGCTTTTAAACCAAAAGAGCCAAAAGCTAAGGTATTCTTGCGGGTTGCCTTACCTTTGATACTATCAGTACGTTGCCACTTTCTATGTTTTACTTTTTTAGGCGCTAACATATTATCTTAAAATTATGATTGTTTAGTAGATGTTTTAAGTTTATCTTTTTCAAAAACTTCTTTTTTGTAAATCCAAATTTTTATACCAATAGCTCCGTAAGTAGTAAAAGCAGTTCCTCTGGCATAATCTATATTAGCTCTTAGGGTGTGTAATGGTACTTTACCCTGGGATAAGGTCTCACTGCGAGCAATTTCTACGCCGTTTAATCTGCCACTCATTATCACTTTTGCACCCAAAGCACCGGCTTTTATTACTCGATCAATACTTTGTTTCATTACTCGTCTAAAAGGTATTCTTTTTTCAATATCTACGATCATATAATGTAGCATTATTTCGGCAGACAGATTAGGATTTTCCACTTCTTGAATATTGATTTTAACTGATTGTTTTGACTTTAAAAATTTTTTAACAATTTCGTTCTTGATATCTTCAATACCCTCACCGCCCCGTCCAATGATCATTCCTGGACGAGAAGCAGTAATTGTTATAACCATTTCAGCAGCAAATCTCTCAATTTCAATCTTGTCTACCCCAGCTTCCTTTAGTTTCTTTTTTAAATATTTACGTATTAAAACATCCTCTCTGACTAATTCAGCATAATTTTTACGGGCAAACCATCTGGAAGGCCAAGTCATGTTTTGCCCTAGACGAAATGCTTTAGGATTAACTTTATGACCCATATATCATTAAATTATTTCTTCTTTCTTTGTCTCTTTTGTTTTACCTACTCCTCTATCCAAGCTTTCTGAAGAGAACTGTTTTCTTTTTTTCTCTTCTTTGGTTTTTTCTGCTTGAAGCTTGGCAGCCGCTTTTTTCATGGTTACTTTGGACTTTTCAGTTTTCTTCTTAAGGTCTTCACTACTCCTTATACCTAATGTGATTTCCAAATGAGTAGTTCTTTTCCTAATAGGATGTGCTTGACCAAAGGCAGCAGCACGCCAGCGGTGTAATGTTGGTCCTTGATTAGCCACAATATGTTTAATAAACAACTGTTCTTTTTTTAAATGGTAATTATGTTCAGCATTAGCAATGGCAGAATTTAAAAGTTTAGTTACAAAACGGGTGGCTTTCTTATTAAGAAATTTTAATTGATCTAAAGCATCAGCTACATCTAAACCTTTAATAATATCAATAACCAACTTTACCTTTTTTGGCGAAATATGTAAAAATCTGGCCTTAGCTTTTACCATAGTAGTTTTAGAACCTTTTTTTTCTGAATGATCATCTTTTCCTTCTTCAACTAGGACATCTGCTTTCTTTTTTGCTGAATCAACCTCTTCTTTTTTAATATCTTTTTTATCTTTCATATATTATTTAGAAGATTTAGAAGGTGTTTTAGTCTGCTCTTTAGCCATTTTACCTCCATGAACAATAAATTTACGGGTAGGAGCAAATTCACCTAGTTTATGCCCAACCATATTCTCTACCACATAAACCGGCAAATGTTCTTTGCCATTATAAACACCAATAGTAAATCCCACCATTTCTGGAGTGATAGTACAACCCCTGGACCAGGTTTTAATCACGGTTTTATCACCATGTTTAAGCCGGGAAAGTTTTTTTAATAATTTGGGATCTATCCAAGGACCTTTTTTTAAACTTCTTGCCATATCTTTTTATATAATTATTTTCTTCGTTTACGTCTTTTAATAATCAATTTATCAGAAACCTTATGAGCTCTTCTGGTTTTTATGCCGAAAGCTTTTTTACCATAAATATTTTTAGGACCTTTTTTTAAACCTATAGGATTAGAGCCCTCACCACCGCCATGAGGATGATCTACTGGATTCATAGCTTTACCTCTAACTGTTGGTCTAATATTACGATGACGCATCCTGCCGGCTTTACCCCATCTAATACTTCTGAACTCTGGATTAGAAACCTGACCAATGCTAGCTAAACATTCTTTAGGTACTAATCTAACTTCACCGGAAGGCATTTTAAGCTGGGCATACTTTCCTTCCACTACCATCAACACCACATTATTTCCAGCTGACCGTGCTAATTTGCCACCCTTACCGGGTTCTAATTCTACATTGTGAACTAAAGTGCCTGGTGGAATTAATGATAAAGGAAAACGGTTACCAACTTTGAGCTGAAAATTCTTTTTGGAGGAAATAACCCTATCTCCTGCTTTTAATTCTACCGGTGCTAAGACATAACGTTTTTCACCATCAGCGTAAACTAATAAGGCAATCTGGGCATTGCGATTAGGATCATATTCTATAAATTGAACTTTAGCCGGTATATCAAACTTATCTCCAAAAAAATCAACTATTCTTATCTTGCGTTTTTCTCCTCCGCCCTGATGCCGTACCGTAATCTTCCCTGAACTATTACGTCCAGCTCTCTTCTTTTTGGCAAGCAATAACTTCTTCTGTGGTTTTACCTTGTCTAAATTATCTCTGATAATAACAGAAGTTTTTCTTCTTGCTGGAGTTGTAGGTTTGTAAACTTTAATAGACATAATTCCTTATAATTAATTTATACCCCTTCATAAACTTCAATAGTCTGGCCTTCGGGCAAAGTAACAATTGCTTTCTTTCTCCTTTTAGTTCTTCCCCGAATACGTCTGTATTGCACTCTTTTCCCTGGTAAATTAATAATATTAATAGCAATTGGTTCAACACCGTAAACAGCTTTAATAGCTTTTTTAATCTCTATCTTATTAGCATTGGTTGCCACTTCAAATATATATTTATTCTGACCTGCTAAATAAGTCCCTTTTTCAGTAATCATTGGTCTTGAAAGTATTCTATAAGCATCTTTGGTATCATCTTTTTTTTCTACCTTCTTTACAACTTTCTTTTGTTCTCCTTTTTCAGCTTCTGTTTCTTGATCCTTTAATTCAGCAATGGTCGGCTCTTCTTTAGGAGAAACTGCTTTCTTTTCCTCTTTTCTTTGTTTCTTTAAGTCTGGCTTGGTTCTTTCGGCCTGCTTACTGCTTTTGGCTGATTTTTTTAAAATTTTATTTAAAAATCCCATATAAAATTATACTTTGGTTTTTAAGGTGTAAAATTTACTTATTTTCTTTATGGCCTTAAGCGTGGTGAGTAGATATTCAAATTTTAATAAATCAATCACATTAAGACTTTCGACCGGTTCAGTGGCAATTTTAGGCAAATTATGACTGGCACGTAGTAAATTTTTATCCTTTTTATCTAAAACAATTAAAGTGCTTCTTTCTTTAAGAGGTAATTTTTTTAAAAGTTCTGCCAACTTTTTAGTTTTTGGTTCTTTTAAAGTAATATCTTCAACTAAAATCAAATGTTGATGATTTACTTTATCAGACAAAACCATCTTTAATGCTTTATTTCTAACTTTTTTATTAATTGACTTGTAGAAATTTCTTTCTTTGGTTGGTCCAAAAGTTATACCTCCGCCTTTCCATAAAGGAGAACGAATAGAACCATGTCTGGCTCGTCCTGTACCTTTTTGTCGCCACGGTTTTCTGCCTCCACCTTTTACCTCGCTACGTCCTTTGGTGTGAGCTAGAAGCTTACGCTGATTGGCCATTAACGCTTCTACTACAAGCTGAATCACCTTAGGTTTAGCTTCTATGTTAAAAATTTTGGGATCTAACTCCTCTTCTTTAATAACTTCTCCTTCTAAATTGTATACTTTGACCTTAGACATATTATTTTTCCTCTACTTTCTCCTGTCTATCCTCTTTTTTATTATCTTCTATTTTAACTGATGGCTCATTAGTAACTTTTTCTGCCTGATTATTAGGGGCTTTATTTGGTTCTTGATTTTCTTCCACAATTTTTAACTCTCCTGGTCCTTGGACAACTAACAAACCACCTCTGGCTCCGGGTACTGCCCCCTTAAGGTATAGAAGATTCTTTTGAACATCAACTTCTAAAATCTCTAGATTAGCAACGGTTACTCTGTCTGAACCCATCCGTCCAGGCATTCTTTTACCTTTAAAAACACGGGCTGCATCTGTTGAACCAATTGAACCGGGCATTCTTAACTGATCTTTATGACCATGAGAAGCGGGACTACCACTAAAACCATGACGTTTAACCACTCCTTGGAAACCTTTACCTTTGCTTAAACCAGTAATCTTAACTTTATCACCGGCCTGGAAAACATTAACCTTAATTTCCTGACCCCTAGTTAAATTTAAATCATCACTTGATCTAAATTCTCTTAAATATCTAAATGGAGGTAAACTCTTTAAATGACCAGTTAAGGGTTTGCTGATTTTCTTCTTTTTACCATAACCAACCTGAACAGCTTTATAGCCATCCTGACTCTCTGTTTTAACCTGGGTAACTTGGCAAGGACCCGCTTTAACAACAGTTACAGCCACAACTTTACCGTCTGACTGAAAAAGTTGGGTCATTTCTGCTTTTTCGCCTAAAATAAATTTCATAAATTATAATTTGCTTATTGATGTGTCTTTCTTGCTTAAATAAGCAAAAACCGTGATCTTATCCCTTTTTCTCTTGCTAAAAAATTAAGAGTAGATAAACAGGATAAACATCGCGGCCTTTGCCTACCTATAAATAATTTTATTTATAAGTGATTAATACGAGATAAAACTTTCACTTATTTCTTTATTTAACCGACACTTCTCTTATTTGAGGTTATCGCTTAAATAAACAAATAATTACGTAGTTTTTATTTCTATATCTACTCCTGCTGGTAAACTTAAATTCATTAAAGAATCAACAGTTTTAGCGGTCGGCTCTATAATATCAATTAACCTTTTATGAGTTCGCATTTCATATTGGTCTCTAGCGTCCTTATGCACAAAAGTTGACTTTAAAACTGTATAGCGGTTTTTTTCCGTTGGCAAGGGTATAGGACCAATAACTTGAGCACCGCTTCGTTGAGCAGTTTCAATAATGGTCCTGGCAGATTGATCAATAATTTTATGATCATAGGCCCTAATCTTTATTCTCACCTTAGGCCTGATTTCTTCTTTTTTGGGATCTGAAGATTGATCTGTATTTTCTTGTTTAACAATTGTCATGTGTCTTAAAAAAGAACAAATATTTAGAACCCCGCCCCTAGGACAAACTCGGGACGGGGAAATTAATTATTTTGTAATCTTAACTACTACTCCAGCTCCAACAGTATGACCACCCTCACGAAGAGCAAATCTTTGTTTTTCTTCCAAAGCTACAGGATTAATAAGTTTAACCTTTAAATTCACGGTATCACCTGGCATAACCATTTCCGCACCTTCTGGAAGTTCTACCTCACCGGTAATATCTGAAGTTCTAATATAGAATTGAGGTTTATATCCCTTAAAGAAAGGAGTATGACGGCCGCCCTCTTCTTTACTTAAGATATAAATTTCACCTTCAAATTCAGTATGTGGAGTCACTGAGCCTGGCTTGGCTAAGACCTGACCACGTTCCACATCCTCTTTCTTGGTACCGCGTAAAAGAATACCAGCATTATCACCGGCCTGACCTTCTTCTAAAGATTTATTAAACATTTCAATACCAGTAACTACAGTTTTCTGAGTATTTCTAATACCCACTATTTCTATTTCATCATTCAATTTTAGCTTGCCTCTTTCAATACGACCAGTAACTACAGTACCGCGTCCTTCAATAGAAAAGATGTCTTCAATAGGCATTAAAAAATCTTTTTCTGTATCTCGTGTGGGTAAAGGAATATATGAATCCAGTTTATCCAAAAGTTCCTGAATTGGCTTACCATCATCACCTTCTGGATTTTCTAAAGCTTTCATAGCACTACCACGAATGATAGGAATTTCATCACCAGGAAATTCATATTTCTTCAAGAGATCCTTAATTTCTTCCTCAACTAAATCAATTAATTCTGGATCACTTACTTGGTCAGTTTTATTCAAAAATACCACTATACTGGGAACGCCCACTTGACGGGCAAGTAAAATATGTTCTCGGGTTTGAGGCATAGGACCATCAGCAGCGCTGACAACCAAAATAGCCCCGTCCATTTGAGCAGCCCCTGTAATCATATTCTTAATATAATCAGCGTGCCCTGGACAATCAACATGAGCATAATGTCTATTGGCGGTTTCATATTCCACATGAGCAGTGGCAATAGTAATACCGCGTTCCTTTTCTTCTGGCGCATTATCAATCTGATCAACGGTCTTATCAGAAGCTTTAAGACCTTTAGCGTTTAAATACTTTAAAATAGCAGCAGTTAAGGTTGTTTTACCGTGGTCAACATGACCAATAGTACCTACATTAATATGTGGCTTTGAGCGATTAAATGCTTCGGCCATATTAAATCATCTCCTTTTATTAACGGCCCACAAACGATAAACGCTGCAGTTTTAGCCAGCCGTCTAATTTTAATTAATTAAATTAAATTATTTCTAAAAATCAGAAGTGATTATAGCAAAGAACTTATGATTTGGCAAGTCTAATTTTGATTTAAAATCATTATTTTGACTAATAGCTATTTTTCAGCTAATCTTAGCAAAATTTTACTTCTTTGCCCAGTTAATAAATCAAATTTCCCCAACATTTCAACATCCTAATTTTCAGCTAAATTTACCAAAATTTTACAAAAAAGAACTTAATAATCCATTGGTTCTGTATAATATTTGTCCTCTTCTGGAACCTCAAACTCTTTTATATCTACAGTTGTCTGGTTATTACTATGACCTAGAGCTAGACTTTCCTCTATTTGATGAGGAATTTTTAATAATTGTTTGTAATCTGCTAATGTCATTATTACAAAAGCATTATTTTCTTTTAAAACAACACATTTATCTCCTGTTTTCTCAATTATTTCTATAATCTCATTAATACGTTGCATATATTTTATAATGGGTTATCTTAATGAAATAATCAAAATTAGTCAAGAAAACAAATATACCCAACTGCCTCAGCAGTAAGGAGTTTTATTATTTTAAAACCTAATAACATTAAGGGCTAGGTCAAATAAAAAAACCCAGCCAAAATGACGGAGTTAAATTTATTTAATCCAAATCACTAACAAATAAATCACAGTTCATTCAGTTTATTCAGTACTGATTGATCAACCTTTCCAGTAATTGGCAACTGATAAAACTTCTGGAAATCCTTAACTGCTTGGGTGGTAACCAGTCCGTAATAACCGGTAATATAAGGATAAGTGAAGAAACCCAGGTCTTTAAGTATTTGTTGGAGTTTTCTAACTTCATTACCAATATCTTCAGGATTAAGTAAG
>Ga0180007_10003453_pt1 | contig 17574 bp, 10 predicted proteins | sample MM_PC_MetaG_FD_121122 | JGI IMG/M metagenome (GOLD analysis project Ga0180007, IMG submission 121122) | Groundwater microbial communities from the Aspo Hard Rock Laboratory (HRL) deep subsurface site, Sweden - MM_PC_MetaG | ecosystem: Environmental > Aquatic > Deep subsurface > Groundwater... | reverse complement strand
TTTGGTGTTGCCGGCGAACAAGTGGTCGTAGGCATAGAGGAACAGGATCGCCAGCACAGCGGCGACTAGCGTTTGGAACGATTCGTCCTTTGCCAGAGCTTTGAGCGCCCAGAGAGAACAAATGATCGAACCAAAATAGCAGAACAGGTTGAACGTTTTTTTCACTCAAATTTCCTTTTGAAAGAGCGAAATCTCGCTCGCGATTTCGTGCGAAATAAGTTGGAGGCGAGGTTCACGTTACGGCATAGGCCGCAACGCGAACCGTCGAGGATTGAAGCGTTTTGCTTTTTAACGCGAGTCCAGCGCTTGGCCGGAGCCTGTTAAAAACCATCTCGCATCAAAAGAACTCTGTCTCTCCTCCAAGTTATTTCGCATGAATGAGCGGTTGATACTATCCCATTGAGGGACAGTGAAAAATAGCAGAAAAAATCGGGTTTGTCAATCGTTATCTTTGTGTTGGATAAAATTTAAACACCCGATGCAACCCCTTGCGGAATTTGCCGCCCGGGATTGCATCGGGTGTTTTTTATTTTGTGTTTAATCTTTACGGGGTTTCAAATTTTTTTTGTTTAAAAACCCGTAGGATTACAGGAGCATCAGATGACGCTCCTGTCTTGGTTGGCCGCCGGTAGCACGGGCTACTGGCGTTCGGTCGAGGGCTTCGCGTCGCTCAAGAGCTTCGCGATCAGCCCATCGACCAGCTCGTCCGCCTCGTCGCGCGGACGCGGTTGACGCGGCGACTTCAGGCTCGGCCGCACCACGAGGAACTCGGCCGCATTCGGCGGCCAGAGCAGAGAGCGGAACTCGATCATTTCATTTTTCATTTCTTCTCCTTCTTTGTTTCGTCGCGATAAATGTGAAGGGGACTTAGTTGAGTTAGACTCAACCTTGTCCATGGGGTCGTACAATCAAGACATGCCAGCCCTGCCTACCGGCAGGCAGGCGGAGCCGGCTTGCTTAAGTTCCTTCCCCATACATACGCGGAAACCGTGTTCGGCCCGTGCATGTGCTCTCCTCCACGTTTATCGCGGCGAAAAAATCGCCACGATGGTTTTTAAGGTTCAAGACCGAAAGCGCGACTATGTCGTGATTTCGGTTTTGGGCCGGAGCTCGACAAATGTCGTCTCCGGCACGTTGCTGGTTACGTGTGCAGCGCTTCGAGCGCGGCACGCTTCGAGGTGTACACCACGCCGGCGACGGCGTAGTACACCTTCGAACCCAAACGGATCACCGTCATGGGCTCCCTCCTTGCCATGTGTTGCAGTTCTGAGATCACGACAGCATGTCATGATTTCGGTACTGAGCCGGATGTCGAGACTTGTGATCGTCTCGCTCCGGCAGAGCTGGTTTTTAGGCCGCGAATCGGATGGACTCGCGGGAGAAGCGCCGCCTCGGTTGCTGGCCGCGGTTGCGCTTTGACGAGAAGCTGTACATGTCCCTGCAGTCGCAGGGACAGCGAACCGGCTCGCGCTCCCGACTCGTGGTCGGGAGGCTCCTCGGAAAGTCGGCACCGCCGACCGAGAGCCACAACCGCGGGTCGATCGTCTCGATGAGCCGCCGACCCTCTGCGATGCGAATGATCTCGATCATCATCGTTTTTCTCCTTATTTTCGCCACCTCGGATGTAGAGGGGAGACACCGGTTTGCCGAAGCATCCGGTATGTCCGTGGTCGTCTACCTACCGTGCGCCGCCAGTCGGAACCAGCGAATGCATGGCTTCGAAGACCTTCTCTCTTCGGGATCCCTGCCTGCCGGCAGGCAGGCGGGTTTGGGCCGAAGAAGAGTTCCTCCTCCACGTCTGAAGCGACGAAAAAAGGGACCCGTTTGGTCCCGATTTTCAGAAAATCTTTGGCGTATCAAATACACAACTCCTAAACTTGAGTAATCTGAACGAGTGTTATTTGATAGGCCTCGATTCTCCTCAATCGAGACTTACTTATTTATGTTAAGGTCGATTTTTTCCGAGACGCCTTTTACATCTCAGAACAAGAAACTATAACATAAATTGGCAATCTTGTCAAGGGGATTGGACATACAATTTTAGCCAAAAATCAGTTTTAGCCATTTTTTTGGCCAATTTCAGCCAATATTCCGACGTTCAACGTCGGAAAAATCAGGGGCTGCGGTTGCGCTTGACAGCTGTTTGAATGCATGGCACAATCCCGGCCATAACGTCGCAATTATTAAGAGTATTTTTAGCCAAATGCTCAATAAAAAGTAACAGGCACTAAAACCCACTGGAATCTCGTCACAGGGGGTTTTCGTGTCTTTTGAGCCGTAAATATTGCGGTTTCAAAACGGGTGACGTCATAATTCATTCCTAAAACGCTCCTCTAATTCACGTTTCTTGTATTCAAGAGACGCTCTCGCCGACACCTTGGTCGCGCTGGCCGAACTATCATAAGATCAAGGTCCGGTTGTGGAGAGGGGTGCGTTTACATCAAAAAACGGAATGCCTACCATTTTTAGACGCCAAGCGTCCGAAGACGCTCCGCGTCGCTATTTCACGGCATCGAGGGATGCCATGGCTCTGCCGGATCTCATCGAGATTCAAAAACAGAGTTATCGCTGGTTTTTAGAAGAAGGGATTCGCGATTTATTTAATGAGATCTCGCCAATCAAAGATTTTATCGGCCGCGATTTGGAATTATGGATCTCGGGCTATCTGTTCGATGAACCGAAGTTCGATGAACAGACTTCAAAAGAAAAAAAGGTAAATTACGAGTCGCCTTTGCGGGTGAAAACCAAATTGCTGAATAAGCGCACGGGTGAAACCAAGGAGCAGGAAGTTTATTTGGGGGATTTGCCGGTGATGACTGACCGCGGCACTTTCGTGGTCAATGGCATTGAACGCGTCATAGTTTCCCAGCTGGTGCGCTCGGCTGGAGCTTTTTTTACCGCAGAAGTTGCACGCGGCCGGCGTTATTACGGAGCGAAAGTCATTCCGAACCGCGGCGCATGGCTGGAATTTGAAACCGATACAAACAATGTAATTTGGGTAAAGATAGATCGCAAGCGCAAAGTTGCCGCAACTTCACTTTTGCGCGCTTTCGGTTATCCGACTGACGAGGACATTTTGGCGCAGTTCGCCGACGTTGATATCCATCCTCTGAACCATTACATGGAGGCGACTTTGGCTAAAGATATAGCCAAGACAGAGGAAGAGGGGACGATCGAAGTTTACAAGCGTATCCGTCCGGGTGATTTGGCTACAGCTGACAATGCGCGCTCGCTGATCCACTCTATGTTTTTCAATTTTGACCGCTATGACTTGGGGCAGGTCGGGCGTTATAAGTTCAACCACAGGTTCGGCTTGAAAATGGATAATGCGGATGTTGCAAAGGAAGAAAACCGCATTTTGACCAAAGAAGATTTGGTGATGATTCTCCGTGAAGTTATCCGTTTGAACATTTCACAGGAAGAACCGGATGATGTTGACCACTTGGGCAACCGCCGCGTCCGAGCTATCGGGGAGTTGGTGCAGGGAAGGTTCCGTATCGGTTTGGCGCGCATGGAACGCATTGTCAAAGATAGAATGTCAACGCAGGACATCGCGACCATTACGCCGGCTAAACTGATTAATGCCAGGCCGGTCATCGGCGCGGTGCGCGAGTTTTTCATGAGCTCGCAGTTGTCGCAATTCATGGAGCAGACAAACCCCTTGTCCGAGCTTGAGCATAAGCGCCGTTTGTCAGCCATGGGTCCGGGCGGTTTGTCGCGCGAACGCGCCGGTTTTGACGTGCGCGATGTGCACCGCACCCACTATGGAAGGATTTGTCCGATCGCTTCGCCGGAAGGTCCGAACATCGGTTTGGTGGGGCACCTTTCGTGCTACGCCAGAATCAATGATTTCGGTTTTATTGAAACGCCGTATAGAAAAGTGAAAAACTGGGCGCAAAACGACGGCAAAGACGTTGTCGGAGAAACTTTGCGCGTTTCTGTTACTGACGGCGAAGGCAATGTGGTTGCCGAAGCCGGACAGAAAGTTGATAAGAAATTGGCAGAGAGCTTGTCCAAGCTGTCAGCACCAAAATTACCGGTTGTCCCGCATGTTACTGGGGAGATCGTGTATTTGAACGCCTTTACGGAAGAGCGCGGAACCACGGCGCCGGCTACGACGCCGATTGACAAAGACGGATTTTTCTTGTTTGAGCGCGCGAGTGCGCGTAAAAACGGCGAGCCGACCATTGTTGATGCGCATGAGATAGACTACATGGACGTTTCTTCCAAGCAGATTTTGTCAGTCGGAACTTCGCTCATACCTTTCGTCGAACACGACGATGGCCAGCGCGCCCTTATGGGCACGAACATGCAACGCCAAGCTGTGCCGTGCATCAAGCCGGACGCGCCGATTGTCGGCACAGGCGTTGAACGGAGGGCGGCTATTGATGCGGGCGACGTGATTATTGCGCCGCTTGACGGTACGATCGTATCGGTATCGGCTAAGCATGTGGAATTGCAGACAGAGGACGGACAGACGCGGCGTTATGATCTGGAAAAATTCAGGAAGTCCAACAGCTCAACATGTTTGAACCAGCACACGAGAGTCGATAAAGGCCAGAAGGTTTATGCCGGCGAAGTTTTGATTGACGGTACATCCTGCAAAAACGGCGAATTGGCCTTGGGGCAGAACTTGCTTTGCGCTTTCTTGTCTTGGGACGGCTACAACTATGAAGACGCCATCATTTTATCCGAGCGCTTGGTGCATGAGGACAGGTTCACCTCGATCCATATCGAGCATTACACTATTGACGTGCGCGACACAAAGCTCGGTTCGGAAGTTGTTACATCCGATATCCCGAATGTATCGGAAGAGAAATTGAAAAATTTGGATGAGCAAGGGATTGTCAGAATCGGCGCCGAAGTAAAGTCAGGCGATATTCTGGTCGGAAAAATTACGCCGAAAGGCGAGACCGACTTGTCAGCCGAAGAAAAATTGCTGCGCGCGATTTTCGGAGAGAAGGCTAGGGACGTGCGCGATTCCTCTTTGTATCTTCAGCATGGCGCACATGGCAAGATCGTAGGAGTTACGATTTTTTCCCGCGAGGCTGGAGATAAATTGCAGCCCGGCGTTATAAAACAAATCGTAGTGGCAGTGGCTGACTTGCGTAAAATTCAGGTGGGAGACAAATTGGCCGGCCGCCACGGCAATAAGGGAGTTATCTCAAAGATCGTGCCGGTGGCGGATATGCCGTTTCTTGAAGACGGCACGCCTCTGGACGTAATCCTTTCTCCTTTGGGCGTAGTTTCGCGTATGAACATGGGGCAGATTCTGGAAACGCATTTGGGTTTGGCTGCCAATGCTTTGGGTTATACGGTGGCCACGCCGGTTTTCGACGGCGTGCCGGAAAAAACCATACGTGAGGAATTGCAAAAGGCGGATTTTTCGGGCGACGGCAAGATTACGGTGTATGACGGCCGTACAGGCGAAGCCTATGACCACCAGCCTACTGTGGGCTACATCTACATCCTAAAGTTGAACCACATGGTGGAAGACAAAATCCATCAGCGTTCCATCGGCCCATACTCGCTTATCACGCAGCAGCCGCTCGGCGGAAAGGCGCAATCCGGAGGTCAGCGTTTTGGAGAAATGGAAGTGTGGGCGCTTGAAGCTTATGGCGCGGCGCACACTCTGCAGGAAATTCTTACCATCAAATCAGATGATGTGAACGGGCGTTCCAAGGCCTATGAGTCGATTATCAAAGGTGAGCCCATTCGCAAGGTTAATGTTCCGGAATCGTTTAACGTATTGGTCAGGGAACTTAAGGGATTGTGTTTGGACGTGGAACTCTTGAAAGAAGGCCGGCGCTTGGAAGAGTCCGGGCAAAAGCCCGAAGGCTTCAGGCCGCGTCCGGCTTTGGTGAATCCGGCAGATCAGGAATGGGGGCCAAGCGGGGAATAAGAAAGCTGCGGATTCTAACTCCAATTTTCTAAATTGCAACATATGTCTTTCTTCCAAACAGAAAACATCAAGACCACGGATTTTGACGCCATTCGCTTGAAATTGGCGTCGCCGGAAGTTATTCGGGCGTGGTCATACGGGGAGGTTTCCAAGCCGGAGACCATAAATTACAGGACGCAGAAGCCGGAAAAATCCGGGTTGTTCGCAGAAGAAATTTTCGGCCCGTCCAAAGACTGGGAATGTTATTGCGGCAAATACAAAAAAATAAGATACAAAGGAATAGTTTGCGACAAATGCGGAGTCGAGGTTACGCACTCGCTCGTGCGCCGTGAGCGCATGGGGCACATTGAACTTGCCGCACCAGTCTCACATATTTGGTTTTTGCGCGGCGTGCCCTCGCGTATCGGAACGGTGCTGGATTTGTCCGTGCAGGCCATGGAAAAGGTGGTGTATTTTGCCTCTTTCATCATTACCGATGTGAATGAAGATTTGCGCGCACAGGTCATCGAACAGATAAGGACCGAGTACAAAGGTAAGCGCAAGGCTATTGAATCCGAGTATGAGCGCGAAGTAAAGCTCATCAATGAAAAGACGGCATCTGCTGAGAAAAAGGCAGAGGGCGACAGCATCGAGAGCGCCTTGGATAAGGCGCAGGGAACTAAGGAGCGGCGTTTGCAGGAATTGGACGAGGATTTTAATACTGCTGACAAAGAACTTAAGGATCTAAAGCCGCTTAAGATTTTGTCGGAAAACGAGTATCATTCTTTGTCATTGAAATACGGCCATGTATTCGAGGCGAAAATCGGGGCGGAAGCCATCAATGAGCTACTCGGCAAGATTGACGTGGCAGCCACGGCAGCTGTTTTGCAGGATGAGTTACCGACCGCTTCAGAAGCCAAAAAGGACCGTATCATCAGGCGCCTGAAGCTTTTGAAATCATTACTGAACCAACAGCTCGAACCAAGTTGGATGGTCCTGAAGGTCATCCCAATCATTCCGCCGGATTTGCGTCCGATGGTTGCGCTCGACGGCGGGCGTTTTGCGACTTCGGATTTGAACGACTTGTACCGCCGCGTCATAAACCGCAATAACCGTTTGAAGCGCTTGCTTGAGTTGAACGCACCGGAAGTCATCACGCGTAATGAAAAGCGCATGTTGCAGGAAGCGGTTGACGCACTGATTGACAACAGCGCGCGCCATTCGAAAACCGTAATTGCAGCCACCGGAAAAAAGCGCCAGCTGAAGTCCTTGTCAGACAGTTTAAAGGGCAAGCAGGGGCGTTTCCGCCAGAACCTTTTAGGCAAACGCATCGATTATTCCGGCCGTTCGGTCATTGTCGTAGGCCCGACTTTGGAGTTCCATCAATGCGGCCTGCCGAAGATCATGGCTTTGGAATTGTTCAGGCCGTTTATTATCGCTGAACTCATTAAGCGCGAATTGGTGCATAACATCCGCAGCGCCAACCGCTTTATCGAAGCTGACAATTCAGAGGTTTGGGATATTTTGGAAGTCATTGCCGCTGATGCCGTAGTACTTCTGAACCGCGCGCCGACTCTGCATCGTTTGGGCATCCAAGGTTTTCAACCGGTGCTGATCGAAGGCAAGGCAATCCAGATCCATCCGATGGTTTGCCCGGCCTTTAATGCGGACTTTGACGGAGACCAGATGGCTGTGCATGTGCCTTTGACGCAAGAGGCGAAAGAGGAAGCCAAGAATATCATGTTGTCCAGCCGCAACCTGCTTAAACCAGCCACCGGCCAGCCGGTAGCGCGTCCGGATAAGGATATTGCTTGGGGTTGTTACTATATGACGACCGCGCTCGATCCAGAGAACGGGAAGATTAAGATTTTTGGGACGGCGGAAGATGCGGTTTATGCTTATCAGGCAGGATACCTAAGTATTCGGGAAAAGATGAAAACGCGTTTGCAGTCCGGCGGCGAAGTGGTTGAAACCACGGTTGGACGCATCATTTTGAACCGTTTATTTCCGCAGGAAATCGGGTTTCGCAATGAAGTCATCGGAACCAAGCAGTTGGGTGAAATCACGCGCACCTGTTTGGAATTGAGCGGCTTTGAAAGGACTGCGAGATTTTTGGACGAAGTTAAAAATACCGGTTTTGCCTACATCACCAAGTCGGGTTTCTCATACGGAATGGGTGATTTGCCGAAGCTGACCAGCAAGCAAGACTTATTAGATGAGGGCGATGGCAAGGTTGAGACGATCGAAGAGCAGTATCGCGAGGGTTTGTTGACCAAGAAAGAACGTTACACGCAAATCATCAAGGTTTGGACTGATGTAAAAGACAGGATTCAGAAATTGTCCAAGGAATCGTTGGATAAAGAAGGTACGGTTTTCTCAATGATCGACTCCGGAGCCCGCGGTTCAGTCGGGCAGCTGACTAATGTTATCGGTATGAAAGGCTTGGTCGCCAATCCGGCGGGAGACATTATCGAGTTGCCGATCAAATCCTCACTCCGAGAAGGTTTGGACGTGTTGGAATACTTCATTTCATCTCATGGAACCAGAAAAGGTTTGACTGACACGGCTTTAAAAACCGCTAACGCCGGTTATCTTACCCGGCGTTTGGTGGATGTGGCGCAAGACGTGATCATTACGGCGGATGATTGCGGCGATACCGAAGGCGTGGTGTTGACGCATGAGGAGTGTGAAGAAATCGGCGAACCGTTGTTGACTCGTTTGATGGGCCGCGTAACCGTAAAAGACATTAAAGATACCGTGTCAAAAAAGACAATAGTTAAAAAAGGACATCCGATTACTGAAGAGAATATCCGCGCCTTGCAGGCTATGGAAAAGCCGTTGCAAAGCGCGCAGGTGAGATCGGTTTTGACATGTAAGTTGCGCAGCGGACTTTGCCGGCAGTGCTATGGTTACGATTTGGCGTATAACCAGCTCGTCAAACTTGGCACAGCGGCCGGTATTATCGCGGCCCAGTCAATCGGTGAACCTGGAACGCAGCTGACCATGCGTACCTTCCATACTGGAGGCGTGGCCGGAACCGATATTACGCAGGGCTTGCCTCGCGTTGAAGAATTGTTTGAAGCGCGCTCCCCTAAACACAAGGCTGTGATCGCGGATGTTGCCGGTAAAATCACGATAGACCAAGGTGAACGGCGTTTGCTTGAAACGCCCAGCGGCGAACGCGTCTTGGATACGGAATCCGGCGGCAAGGTTATCAAGATCGAGCATCTCGCCGTCCAAGAGGATAAATACGTGAAAGAAAAAGTTGCGGACCAGATTAAGGTCCAAGACGGAGATAAGGTGGAAGAAGGAGAAGTCCTGATAGTGCGCAAAAATGAAGACGAGGTTTTGGCCGAACATTCAGGCGCGGTAAAAGTCGAGGGAAAATACGTGTCTGTAGTGTGGGAGGGGAACCAGTTTAAAGAGTTGCCCGTCCCAATCGGTTATCAGTTATTCGTAAAAGATGGCGATGAGGTCGAGGTCGGACAGCCGTTGACTGAAGGGCACTTGGACTTGCTTCAGCTCTTCCGTTTGAAAGGACGGGATGCGGTTATGCGTTATCTGTTGCGTGAAATTCTGTATATTTATGCTTCGCAGGGACAAAAATTAAATGCCAAGCATATTGAGATTATCGTCAGGCAAATGTTCTCACGCTCTTATGTCAAAGATGCCGGAGAAACAATTTTGTTGCCGGGCGAAGTGGTTGAAAAATTGCGCGCCGAAGCGGAAAATGAACGCGCCGAGTCAGAGAATTTGCAGCCGGCTGAATTGGAGGATTTGTTTATGGGCATTACCAAAGTGTCTTTAACCACAGAATCTTTCCTGTCAGCAGCGTCTTTCCAGGAAACTGCCAAGGTGTTGATTAATGCCGCCATTACCGGCAAGACCGATAAGCTTGAAGGTTTGAAAGAAAATGTGATTATCGGCCGTTTGATTCCGGCGGGGACGGGCTTCGGGATAATTCATGGTGTAGAAGAGAAGCCGCAAATGGAAAAAGCGGAAACCGCGTAAGCCATAAATGCAAAACCCGCCACGAGGCGGGTTTTGGTTTGCGGATAACTTCCTCTTCACTTACCATTTCTTTTATACTCCTCTATATGCCAAGCATTAAGCGCCGAATAAATTATTATGGCCAACCTTATAAAGGTTTTGGACATTTGTATATTTTAACTTGTTTGGTATTTGGAATTTGTCTAAAATATGTCCCGTCATTCCAAATGGCATAAGGTCAAACAATTTAAAGGCGCGGTTGACGCCAAGCGTTCGGCGTCGTTTACGAAACTCGCCCGCGAGATCATGGTTGCAGTCCGCGAGAAGGGGCCTGATCCGGGCATGAATGTCCGCTTGAAGGTTGCGATAGAACGGGCGAAAAAAGCTTCCATGCCTAAGGACAATATCGAGCGCGCGGTATTGCGTGGCGCCGGCAATGAGGCCGAGGGCCGGCTCGAGACCCTGCTATATGAGGCTTATGCGCCGGGCGGAACGGCGTTGATCATAGAATGCGTTACGGACAACAGGAATCGGACTGCTAATGACGTGAAGCATCTTTTGACGAAACACGGCGCAACCTTGGCCGCCGCTGGCGCGGTAACTTATCTTTTTGACCGCAAAGGCGTAATAATAGTCAGTGATAATTTTTCGCCGGATCGCGAACTCGCGTTTATTGAAGCCGGCGCAGAAGATATAAAGGACGGGAAGATTTTTTGCTCGCCGCAAGACCTCGCACGTGTTGCCGAAGCGTCATCAGGCCTTAAAGTCGAGTCAGCGGATTTTGAATGGATTCCAAAAATGACGATTGAAACCAATGAAGAAGCCGGTACGGTTTTGGAAGAATTGATTGATGCTTTGGAGGAGCTGGATGATGTGTCGCACGTGTATACTAATGCCGCTTGAAATTATGGCCCGTAACTCGCAACAAATGTCCCTACGTATTCTCGGCATTGACCCCGGCTTCGGCAGGACGGGTTTGGGAGTGGTGGATATAAAAGCAGGAGTTTCAACATACGTTTGGCATGATGTGATAGAAACGGATAAAAGCGAAGATTTTTCAGCGCGGTTGCGTATTATCAGGGACGATATACAAGAGGCAATTCGTCGGTTCCATCCACAGTGCGCGGCGGTTGAATCCCTTTTTTTTCAAACAAACGTGCGAACGGCGATGAAGGTCGGTATGGCGCGCGGCGTGATTTTACTTACGTTGGCTGACGCGGGAATTCCAATTGTTGAGCTAAATCCCAATCAGGTAAAACAGGGGATTGCAGGTTATGGTAGTGCGGACAAAAAACAAGTGCTTGGCATGGTGGTGCGGCTGCTAAAATTAAAAACAGAGCCCAAGCTTGATGATGCTTCCGATGCCCTCGCCCTCGCTATTGTTGGCGGATATGCCTGGAAGACTGGTACAATTAGATAAATAACTAATGACGAATGACGAATGATGGAAAAATTTTCAATTTACAATGACGGAGAAGAGGAGTGGCGAATGAAGTATGAAGGGATGAGCAAATTTGAATAACTGATGACAAAAATAATGGAAAACGATAAATCACATCTCCTCCGCGATGAAGTTACCGGCGATTGGGTCGTTGTGGCTCCAAAACGCCGTTTGCGTCCGGATGGAATCAAAAACGACAAACGTCGCGATCCTTTTGACGTGGTGCATTTAAAAAAAGAATCCATCATCGCTTCATACGGTCGCGGAGAAAAGAAAATGGTTGTAGTTGAGAATCTTTTTCCTATTTTTCATCCGCGCCAAGAAGTTTTAGGCAGACAGGAAATAATTGTCGAAGGCCAGCGCATAATGCGGTTTTGGGATTGCGGAGCGTCAAGGATAACTTCACTCTTGGACGCATTCTCTAAGCGATTTTTGGTTTTGCGCCGCGACAAAATGATAAAGTACCTACAAGCCTTTAAGAATGAAGGAGTAGAAGCGGGTGCATCGCAACCGCATCCGCACTCACAAATTTTTGCGCTGTCATTTGTTCCGGAACGCTTGCGCGATGAGGCAAAACGACGTCGTTCCGCGCTAAAACGTCTAAAGATGACGAGTCATGCGCATGCTCTTTCGTTAGCAGTCGTAGATCGAATAATATATTCTGATAAACTGGTAGTCGCTTTTGCAAATCCTGCGGGGCGTTTTGCTTATGAGGTTAGGATTTTGCCACGCCGAAGAATTGATAATCTAACCGAGACTACGCCGGCCGAACGTCGTGCGTTGGCTAAGGCGCTGCATTCGCTTTTGCCGCTTATGAAGAAGCGGAAGTTTTCATATAATTTTTTCTTTCACGACGTTCTAGATGAACGCGATGAGCATTTTGAAATTCGTTTCATTCCGCGTGCGCAAGTTGCCGGCGGCTTTGAGCTTGATGCCGGAGTGTATGTGAATCCTGTGTCTGCCGAGATTGCGGCGGAGGAGTATATGGAGGCTGGGAATGGAAGTGTGAAGTAGGAAGTAGGAAGAATGTGGAATGACGGGCAAGACGGATAACGAAGGGATTGGAAAGGAAAGCGGCGAATAGGGCTAAAAGTTTCAAGTCCCGAGCCCTATAATTAGCGGCTGATATGGTGTTGTTTTCTCTCCTTTCCCGTGTTATAATTTCCCCACTTCCAACCACTAAATTTTATCTATTTTTATGCAGATTTTTTGGCACGGATTTTCATCAATTCGCATTGAGGCTAAAACCGGAGAAGTGGCATCAACCCTTCTTACCGACCCCTTTTTTAATGACAGCGGTTTGCGTTTTCCGCGGACAGCTGAGCCGGATATTTTGGCGCTTTCGCATCAGGACAGGTCGCTGTTTAATTTGGAAGGCGTAGGCGGAACGCCGTTTATCATTTCTGATCCGGGCGAGTATGAGGTGAAAGATTTGTTCGTCCGCGGCATTCAAGATCCGACGGCTGAAACTGAAAAATTCAGGCCGCTTATTTATCGTTTTGATGCCGAGAATATTTCAATCGCATTTTTGGGAGCCTGCAAGCGTGCTTTGACAGCGCATGAGCAGGAACAGTTGGGCAATATTGATATCTTGATAATTCCAGTCGGCGGTGGCAACGTCTTGGATTCCAAGATTGCGGCAGGTGTTATTTCGACGGTTGATCCGCGGATTGTGATCCCGATTTATTTCGACTTGCCGGGAGTCAAAGAAAAATTGCAGGGGATTGACGCATTTTGCAAGCAGTTGGGAGTTTGTCAGCGGCAGGATGCGCTGAAATTGAAAATTGCGAAAAAGGATTTGATGAATGAAGATCTTTTGGTAGCCGTGTTGGAAAAAGCCTAAGCCTAAAATTACGATTATCATGATTAAGCCACGCACAACATCCGGCGCGATCCGTCCGAAACGGGCAAAGAGCGCCGCCTCGGCCAAGAATAAGCCCAAGATTTTGTCGCTGGATGAAAAAAGGGAATTGATTTTGGCGCATACCAGAGCGCGCCGTCCGCTTGATGCGACGCAAAAAGTCAGCATGTGGGCCGGTGTAATCGTCTGTTCGGTTTTTGTGGCTTTATTTTGGTTGTATGCCACAAACGACGGGATCACCCGTGCTTTGGCAGAGCCTAGAGATGAAACAGTGACCGCGGTTTTGAAGAGCGGGGCGGAAATAACCGATGTTCTGGACAGCGGCGGCGAGCAGTTTAAAGAAATAAATTCCGAGATTGAAACAGTTGTCGGGCAGTTGGAGGCTAAACTGCAGGAAGAGGCGATACTTGAACAGATCGGCAGCCGTTTGAAAGACAGTTCAGGCAATGCAGACTTGTTCGCCCCCCAGGCAGGCCGCCTCGACGACTAATCCAACTTCTACAGAAGAGTAAAAATTTTCGCAATTTAATTTATGCCGAAAAAGCAGGTCCCACTTCCAATTCCAAAGGAAGAAAACAGCGCAGGCAAGCTCGAGCGCCGTCCTATAACTGAAGAAATGCGCGCTTCGTATCTTGATTACGCCATGTCGGTTATTGTTTCGCGCGCATTGCCTGACGCGCGTGACGGCTTGAAGCCGGTGCATCGCAGGATTTTGTATTCCATGTGGCAGTCTGGTTTGCGTTCCACAGCAAAATTCAAAAAGTGCGCCACGGTTGTCGGTGACGTGCTTGGCAAGTACCATCCGCACGGCGACTCGGCAGTGTACGATTCGTTAGTGCGCATGGCGCAGGATTTTTCCTTCCGTTACCCGCTGGTAAGAGGGCAGGGAAACTTCGGTTCATTGGATGGAGACTCGGCTGCGGCTTACAGATATACCGAAGCAAAACTTGCGGCCATTGCCGAGGAAATGTTGCTGGACATTGAGAAAGATACGGTTGATTTTGCGCCGAACTACGACGGGTCGCACAAGGAGCCGACGGTTTTGCCGGCTAAGTTGCCCAACCTGCTTTTAAACGGGACGCTTGGCATTGCAGTCGGCATGGCCACGAATATTCCCCCTCATAATTTGACCGAATTATGTGAGGCTGTGGCCGCCTTGATTGAAAATCCGGAAATTACGGTTGAAGAATTGATGGCGCATGTAACCGGCCCTGACTTTCCGACAGGCGGCATCATTTATAACAGCCGCGACATTTTGCAGGCTTATGCCACTGGCAAAGGCGGCATTGTAACGCGGGCAAAGACGGAAATTGTCGAATCGAAATCCGGAGCTTACAGCATTATCGTCAATGAGATTCCGTATTTGGTCAACAAGGCCTCATTGCTCGAGCATATCGCCGGTTTGGTCAACGATAAAAGAATCGACGGCATAAAGGATCTGCGCGATGAATCCAACAAAGACGGCGTCCGTATTGTGGTGGAGTTGAAAAAAGACGCATATCCGAAAAAAGTTTTGAACCAGCTGTTTAAGATGAGCCAGCTACAGGATACGTTCCACGTGAATATGCTGGCTGTCGTGGACGGGATTCAGCCGCGGGTTTTGACGCTGAAGAATATTCTGGAGGAATACATTAAGCATCGGCAGATCGTGGTTAAGCGCAGAACCGAATACGATTTAATGAAAGCCCGCGAGCGCGCGCATATCTTGGAAGGTTTGCGGATCGCGCTGGCTAAGATAGACGAGGTCATCAAGACCATCAAGAAATCGAAGGATAAAGATGAAGCTAAGGTCAACCTTGTAAAGAAGTTCAAGCTGTCTGAAATCCAGGCGGGTGCGATTTTGGAAATGAAGCTTCAGCAGTTAGCGAACCTTGAGCGGATGAAGATTGAGCAGGAGTACAAGGAAAAGATGGAATTGATAATAGAATTGGAGTCGATCCTCAAGTCACCAAAGAAAATGCTCGATTTGATTAAAAAAGATGTTTTGGATCTCAAAGAAAAGTATGGCGATGAGCGCCGCACCAAAGTCGTTAAATCTCCGTTGGGTGAGTTTTCGGCAGAGGATTTGATTCCGGAAGAACCCACGGTTGTAATGATTACAGGCGACGGTTACATCAAGCGTGTGCCGCCGGATACTTTCCGGTCGCAGCGGCGCGGCGGCAAAGGTGTAACTGGCGTGACAACAAAGGAGGAAGACCGTGTCGAACATTTGTTTTCAACGACCACGCACGCCGACCTTTTGTTCTTCACGACCCGCGGCCGCGCGTTCTTGTTGAAGGCATATGATGTTCCGCAAGGGAGCCGCACTGCCAAAGGGCAGGCGATCGTAAACTTCCTCCAGCTCGCACCCGGCGAAAAAGTGTCTTCCATTTTGCCGCTCGACCAGTATCTTTCAAAGAAAAAGACGGTTGATGCGCCGGTTAAATATTTGTTGATGGTGACGAGCCAAGGGACGATAAAAAAGACTTCGCTCGAAGATTTTAAGAACGTGCGCAGTAACGGACTGATAGCCATTAAATTGCATGAAGGCGATGATTTGAAATGGGTGAAGCCGACAAGCGGCGAGGATGAGATTTCGCTCGTAACCGGCAACGGCCAGTCAATTCGGTTTTCCGAAGAGGATGTGCGGCCGATGGGGCGGCAGGCGGCTGGCGTACGCGGAATTAAATTGAAGAAAAATGACATGGTTGTCGGCATGGATATGATTCCTGCGGCAGAAGCGAAAGCTAAAAAGAGCACGCTTGAACTGTTTACAGTAGCGGAAAACGGACTGGGCAAACGCACGCCGCTTGATGAGTATAAAGTGCAGAAGCGCGGCGGGTCCGGCATCCGCACGATGAAGGTTACAGCTAAAACCGGTGTTGTTGTCGGCGCGCAGGTTTCCCATTCGGATGACGACCGCGATCTAATCCTGATATCCAAAAAAGGCGTGGTAATCCGCGTGCCATTCAAGAGCGTTCCCTCGCTCGGCCGAGATACGCAAGGAGTGCGCGTAATGCGATTCCGCGAAGAAGGCGACTCGCTTTCCAGCGTTACATTCGTGAGCACGCAGGAAGAGGATGTGGAGGTATAGAAATTATCCAAAAAAGCCCGATCGGGCTTTTTTGGATAATTGATAGCGTTTTTTAGCTGATCACTTTGTCTATCAGACCGTACTCAAGCGCCTGCTTTGGCAGCATGAAGTTGTCGCGTTCCGTGTCAGTTTCGATTTTTTTGAGCGATTGGCCGGTATGTTTTTGTATAATCTTGTTCAGCTGTTCGCGCATCTGCAAAATGCGTTCTGCGTGGATTTTGATGTCCGTGGCCTGTCCTTCCATTCCGCCAAGAGGCTGGTGGATCATGATTTCAGAGTTGGGTAGCGCGAAACGTTTTCCTTTTGCGCCGCCGGCCAAGAGCACTGCACCCATTGATGCGGCCATGCCCATGCAAATTGTTGAAACATCGCAGCTAACATGCTGCATTGTGTCGTAGATGGCGAGACCCGCCGTGACTGAGCCGCCCGGGGTGTTCACGTACAGCTTGATGTCTTTGGTTTTGTCCTGGCTTTCCAAAAACAGCAATTGCGCGACAATGATGTTGGCGATCTCATCGTTGATCGGCGTGCCGAGCATGATGATGCGGTCTTTGAGCAGGCGCGAGTAGATGTCATACGCACGTTCGCCGTTATGGGTTTTTTCTATCACGGTCGGAATAAGCCATGAAGAAGGCGTTTCGGAGTTTATTTGATAGGGGTTTTTCATAGATAGATTAGGATAGTAGCCGGTATTTAGCGTGTATAGGGAAGTGGAATAAGATTTGGAATTATTTAATGGTAGTGTCGGAAGTGTAGCTTATTTCGATTTAGCAGTCAAAAAGTTAGAGTGCTAGTCCGGTAATGCGAACGCCGTCGTCGGTTTCTTTGATCCTGCCTTTTATTGTGAAGGCAGCAGCATTTTTATGTCCGCCACCGCCCAGAAGTTTGGCAAGTTTGGAAACATCGCACTTCACGCTTCTGAAGGCTCCTTTGACTTCGCCTCCCGGCAACTCCTTCAAAAACATAATTGTATCCGCGTGTCCGGCTACGGAATTTAAAAAATTCGTGAATCCGTCAGTGGCATCACCCACATCATCAGCATCTTTTTGCAACATATAAGTTGTTACCATATTTAACTCTTCATGATACTGCAATCGGTCCAGCAAAATACCCCAGAGTTTCAAAGAGGCGACTGTTTTGTTATTTTGGACGTTTTTTGCAATGTCTCCGAAGCGCGCGCCAGCACTAAACATTTCAGCCGCTGTGGTCATGCTCGCGGATGTGGTGGCGGCATTACTGAATGTGCCTGTGTCCGTAATCAGGCCGGTCAAAAGCGAGGTAGCGATTTTTGCATCTACTTCGATTCCACAGTGCTTGAAAAAACGCGC
>Ga0180007_10003452_pt1 | contig 17578 bp, 14 predicted proteins | sample MM_PC_MetaG_FD_121122 | JGI IMG/M metagenome (GOLD analysis project Ga0180007, IMG submission 121122) | Groundwater microbial communities from the Aspo Hard Rock Laboratory (HRL) deep subsurface site, Sweden - MM_PC_MetaG | ecosystem: Environmental > Aquatic > Deep subsurface > Groundwater... | reverse complement strand
GTAATTACCGATATGGCAAAGAAAATAACCCTGTGCAATTCATCATAAATCTCAATATTAACAGGAACGAGCAGAATCATAAAACTTGGGTGGTGTCAAACCCCGAGTTATTGAGCAGTTACTCTGAAAGTCCTGATTGGAAAAGTTGTCTGCTCGGACTGCCTTAACTTACGCAAAAAGCTGCCGCGATCCCAGTAGTAGACTTCGTAATTGTTGTAGCAGACATAATAGGTAGAACAACCGCCAGACCAGCAGGAACGACCAGGAGGCGGCCCAGCCCATGAAACACATCCGCCAGACCAGCAATAAGTGGTTGTTCTATGACCGACAGAATACCAGTAATTGATTAATCGCCAGTCATATTCGTTGCGCCAGTGCCAATAATTGAGCTTCGAACCAAGATCGTACATTACCTTGAGGTTAAAACCCGGGGTCAAACGAAAGCCAGGGCCATTTAAAAGCTCATAAGAGCCTATCTTGTTCGGGCCAAAGTATGTGTGAACTTTTTTATCATAGGTCATCGGCGCGAATGGCACATTTCGCGATCTGCCAGCTTCGCTGCCGAATTCTGCTGCATCCAGCCGATAGTTGGTCTGCAGGTCAACATTGAACCAGTGTGAAGCCGTAAAAGGATATGAGTCAGGCGCAGTATAAATAATATAAGGGCCGGCCGGCTTGGGATAATGTGATGCCGGGTAGCTATAACAGGCAAAAACCTGTGGCGCGATAAAAATCAGCAACAAGCAAAGCAGTATCAGCCTTGATTTGCAATTAAGTGAGTCGGCCATACATGGTTCCTCCCTGGTGTTCCGATTAAGGCTCAAAAAAATATGACGCGCCAATCGCGCGCAGATTCCTCGAAAAAACATCGTCTAACTCAGTTATACTATTAGAGATAGCATAGTGACAATGCAAACTTTTTTTACAAAACACAAAGTTGCATTTAAGAACCGGGCAGACAAACTGCCCGGTTCTTAAATTTATTGACCACCCACACCAAGTGTACCATTCCCTGTCTGCTGTGTTTCAGAGGAAGTAGCCGCCGGCTCTGTTCCGGTCATTATCGCCAGACCGGCCTGGAAACGCTCAAGAGTCGCTCCGATGCCAGGATAGAGTTCTTCAGCAATCTGAGCAGCCTGAGCATGATTCTTCAGGTAATCATCCCAGGCTTTGATGATGTCGAGAGCACTCTGCAGATTACCAGAACCGAGAGCTGTGTTGAATTTAGCAGCAGAATCGTTGACTGTTGCCTGCAACAACTGCTTGATATTCTCATCAGAATCTTTCGGGAGATTGATGCCGGTTGCCTTAAGAATTTCAGCTGCCAGAGATGGGTTCTCGGCAGCGATTTTGCTCCATTTATCAGCTAATTCAACAGCTCTGGCAATAGCACTGTACCATTCATCTGAACCAACAACAGCTTGAGCAAAACGTTTACTGCACTCGCCATGTTCAGCCAGATCACGCTTAAACGAAGCGACATTTTCACTGGCAATAGCTGGATCAACGGCTTCCAGTCCGGCGCGGGCAGTTGCCAGGTTAGTCAATGCTGTTGCCTTGTCAAAACCAAGATTGCTACATATTGCCTCGCCAAATTCTCCGGCAAAAATTTTCTCCCATTTTGCTATCAGCGCAATCGCATCGGCCACACGCCCCTCTGCGACAGCACGTTCGTATGATTTAACGTCAAAAGCCCAGAGTTGCGCGTAAGTGGCAACATTGAACGCCGTTTTCCAGTCGGTTTTATCGTCAGTGGAAACACCGGTATTGGCATTGTAGATATATTGCAGTGCACTGGCACGCTGCGGGTTAGCTTTCTCAAAAGCGACCCATTTTTCGACCAGACCGAACGCCAGCTTTTCGTCGCCTTTGGTAACAGCATCACGCCATGCAGCATAGTCTTTTTCGAATTCCTTGAGATCTGTCACGGTTTCTTCAGGAGTTACTCCGGTAACCGAGTTAAAGGCCTCTGGAATTGGGCTGTTTGAGGCGTTCCAGGCCGAAACGACCTTCAGCCAGCCGGCGCTGACTTTTTCGGCTTCCGCATGTTTACCAGCCTGAGAAAGTTTGCTGTATTCATTGGCAGCAGCAGCGTATGTCTTAAGAATGCCATCTTTTATAGCCTGATCCATCACCTGCTTCATAACCGCAACGGAAGAGTTATTTGCTGCGGCAAATTCTTCAAAAATCACACTGTTTTCACCAAAAAAAGACTGAATATTGATGGCAAATTCAGCAGCCTTGATCGGGTCAGCGGCCATGAGCGAATTGTAATCATTGCAAATAACGCCGGCAGCTTCGCGATAAACATTGTTTAACGCAGCGGTCAAAGACTCCTGGGTTACACCTTCGCCAGCAATTGCCGCTACCTGTGCAGCATCCTGCCCAGCATAATCAACCCATTTCCGCGTTACATTCACAGCCGCCGCATAGTCTTTTGGCGTTGCGTTCATGTAATCCTGAAACAGCGAAAAATCCGCCGCCCATTGGTCTGCAGTAATCGCTGCGCCAAGCACGCCAGCCACAAACAAATAAACGGCACACACAAACAGTAATCTCTTTTTCATACACCCTCCTACAGTTTAATCTCTAAATTGATTCTCGAAAAACCTTATGAGCATTATCTTCCGGCCATTTTACCCCAACGCGATGTACAGCACAGATATTTTTATATTCTCCAGTCTCTAAAATCCTGAAACACCAAGCGACGACTGGCCCGTGCCCTCAGGCTGATAAGGATCTTTATTCGGAACATCTTCTTCATTTGTCAGTTCCTCTGTCCCAATTATTGGAACAATCTGGACAGAATCAGATGACAACTCGCCCTCGTCGATGATTTTGTCAATCTCCTCAGTTGAGCTTTCACTGGCGTCAGGTATTTCAGACGGTACAGCCTCAGGTATTATCGTTGACGAAGCATCCTGACCGACGCTGTTCAAGCCACTTACAGTTTCTACCGGCACAAGTCCGGCAAGATCAGACAGTTTTAAAAGCGCTGCAGAGTCAAGTTCTTTGCGATCAATAATTTTTCCGGAGCTGTCAAAACGCAGTAAATCGCCTTTTCTAAGCAAATGTTTGCCAGCATTGTTGTTCGGCCTGAATTCGACAACACCTTCTGCAACAGCAATAAAACATTTTTCTTTGCCAAGTTCCTGAACGAATACCGTACCAAGAACTGCGGTAATTCCCTGCGGGGTGGACACTTCAACAGAAACCGCCGGCGTCTGCTTCTTAATCTCGAACACTGCACGCCCCAGGCGATGGTCTCCGAGGCATTTTTCGCCTTTCACCTGGAAATACGCCTCTGAGCCGAAAGCAATCTTCGAGCCATCAGCGAAAATAAGTTCGACTGAGCTATTCTTTCCGGTTTTGATTGCATCGCCAGGCACAAGCAAATCGGCAGCCTTTACCTCAAGGAAGTCTATTGATCCGGCGCATTGTCTTTCCACCTGGTTGCTAATCCGCACAACAGTAGCAACGGCTGAAGTCAAGCCAGCCTTATGATCATCCACGCGAGTCGTTGTATTAGACTTAACATAGACGACTATCAGCGACAAAAGGAGAATTAGTGGTATGAACGCAAGCTTCCACAGCGGTGGCCAGGCAAAGATGCCGGTTTTTTCGGCCTGCTGCACCCTCTGTTTGCTTATCTCTGCCCAAATCTGCTTCTTCATAGCGGGAATGCCGGCAACCAGATTTTCTGGCAGCCGCGTAACACACTGATAACTGATTTTGCTGATCAGTGTTGCACACGCCGGGCATTCAACCAGATGCTGCCTCAAATCGGCAGGCAGTTTGGACAGGCCGGCGGCCGAACTATTCTCGAGCCATTCCCTGGCTTTTTGGCAACTCATCCGAATTGTCCTCCTGAATACGCCTGATCCACCGACAGACCACGTTCCTCAGGCTTCCCTGTGTCATTCCTGTAATTTCAGATATTTCCTCGTATGACATATTTTCCATGAAGCGAAGCTGCAATATCTCACGATCCCTTACCGGAAGCCCCTGCAAAAGCTCAGGTGCTTTATCTGGACTTTCTTCCTGAACTGGAATAGCTGATTCATCCATGTCCATGCTGTCAAATGAAAATGTCTTGAGCTTTTTTTTGCGATACTGATCGATCAGGGTTCTACGTGCGATGACAAATAGCCAGCGCTCGAACTTTCCCATAAATTTGTATTGATCCAGCGACCGAAAAACCTTAATAAAAATCTCCTGTGTGAGATCTCTGGCCTCCTCGTCGCTCTTTAAAAACAGCACAACATAGCGCAAAAGCCGTTCGATATAGCGATCAAACAAAACATCGAAAAGTTTCTTCTCGCCACGGAGAATCCTGGCAACAAGCTGTTCATCGGTGTTTTTTTGATTATCTGCAGAGGTCATACGTCTTAGTTGTTTCTATTTCTACTAGTAAATACGAAATTCATGGAAATTTGTCATCGCGAATTTAAGGAGCGCCCAAAGTGGTTGCGCCAGCCAATGATAAAGGTGTTCCCAATGCAGTGTTCCCCGAGAGCTGAATCATCCCGCCCTGAAAAAGTTTTATGGGAGCTCCTGGTGTATATTCTGCAAACATGTAGTTCGGACACCAGAGGTCACCGGCACTGGCAGTCCCTGAAGCTGGAATATATGGCGAATACACGCTAAGAGTTGTCGCAAGGAGCTCACTGCCCTTACTTTCCATTGTCAGGCGCACTTTTTTCAGTTCTTTATAATCTGTCGGGCTGCCAATCGGAACACCGGTTGCATTGAGCAGATCAACGCGAAAGCTGGTGAGCATGCCCTGCAGATACTTTCTCTCAAGAGTCTGCCCTACTTCACATTTTCTGATTATGCCAAAGGTGCTGCCAATCGCCGGACTTGGCGGGAACTGCTGATAGGTAATTTTCTCGATCAGCGGTCTGCCGTTTTCGTCGATTCCATAAACCTTTTGAAATTCAAGCCCACTGGTTTGACCGTTAGAATCATAGTTCACCGACGGCACGGCGACATTATCGACTCCGGCAAAGATGAGCGTGCGCAAATCCTGCTTGAGCACAGCGATCAGACGGGATTTTTCCTGCAGAATCGACAGATTGTCATAACCTTTGGCAGCACCGGCAAAAGCGCCGCTCAGCAATTTCAGTATCACAGTCAATACTACAGCCGTCACTAGAGTAACAATCATCATTTCTATCATGGTAAAAGCTCGCCGATTCATATTCAATACCGACCTTTAAGTGTCATCAGCTGTATTTTACGATTGCGCTGTCCCCAACGCACAGTTACAGTGATACAAAGCATATTGGCATCTGGAATCAACAAACCAGTATCAGGGTACGTATCAACCAGCAGGTGCGTTTCAAAATCTGGCGGCAATGCGCGACCGCTCAAACCGTGATGATTTCCGTTTGCCAATGCAATTTCGAAAGGGTCCGGCGAAAAGTTGCCATTATCAAACACAACCGGGGAATTCATCAGACAAAGTTGGTCAAAGGGCAGCGCCTGCAGAGCTTCCATCAGTTCAGAAGCAAAATTCACCGAAATTACTTCTTCCATGGTCGCCCTGGTGTTCTGGTGAGAAGCGGAATAGGTCGACAGGATTGGCAAAAGGGCAAGCCCGATAACCACCAGTGTCAGTACCAGTTCTATAAAGCTGAAGCCACGGCTGCGATAACCTGTCATGGTTGATCCGCCTTTTCGTCAGCCCAGTATACAAGAGATTTGCCAAGATGGATGCGAATGCCAGCTGCAAAACGGTCAGGATCAAGAATATTGAAACTCTCGTCCCAGACAATCGTCTGCCTGTCATCAGTTGAATTTGGGTAGCCGCGAAAAACAGAATCTGTATTATTGCGAAAATCGAAATTATTAACTGCGACACCACCGATTATTTTGATAGAACCAGCCGTCAGCCGCCGAATGGTGCCTGATGAGATCAGGTAAGCATTAAAAGTGCCGGGTTTAAGTCTGATATCTTTACCCTCGTTGGCTGTTGCGATTACCAGGGTGTCATCAGGATTCAGCATTCTGATCGAATTTTCGAGTAAAATTTCACCACCGGAAGCGATAAGTATGCCGCCACTGCGGCATACAATTTCGTTGCCAGAGCGCGCAAACAACCGAATCGTGTCATTAAGCACTGTGACCACGCCGCCACGCAGATCAAGACAGGTCTTTCCGTTATCTTCAAGCAAAAAATTCTCTTCAAAAAGCTGTGACGACGAGGCCAGGAAGGTTGTCTTCTGGCGTAGATCATAACCACGCGTCGTGTTTGCCGTCTGAACTGTTGACCCTAATGAGAAATCAGGCGAAAAAGGCCAGAGCACGCCTAGAGAACCGAGAGCCAGCTGACGGCCGGCAGTGTCTTTGATGGAAACACACTCCCCGGTTATTCCGCGCCCGTTTTGCGAGCTATCGGGATTTTTGTAAAAAAAGTTTTCGCCAAAACCTGCTACTGAGCCAGAAACAGGTGCACCACTACTGCTCCGTGAAGAACCGCAGAAAGTTCTGCAGGCAGGTTCTTGAGCTTGAGAGGAGGGTCGGTTGGCGCAGCTCCACCCGGCACAAACAGACTGATCGGAATTCCACGCATGTTGTCATTCATCATCTGCTCAAAAATCATCATGCCTGGGTATACCAGCATCTTGGTCATGACAATTTCATAAATATTTATCGGATCACCTAATTTTTCAAAAATGTGAGTAACCACGTTATAAGGGACCTTGGCGAAATCAACCGGATCATCTGTAAAGTAATCGTTCACCTTGCCCCATACCGGATAATTTGCCCAACCAAGCCTGTCGTTAAGGAAATCAAGCGAAACAATCGGCGGCTGTAGTGGCGGGCGATTCGCGTTAATCGGGAAAAATGGGAGGTAGTATTTAACCGGCGCCATAAGGTTAGCAGGACTATTGAGTCGTTTCAGCCAGTCTCCTGGCGGAGTTTCATCGAGTGCACTCTCTATGTCTTCGTCAACCTGAACTATGTTGCCAACCTGCATAAATCGCAGCCAGGCTCCAAGTATAATGGTCGGCGACCGCCGGTCGGCAATCTGACTGGAATTTAGTGGGAACATATCTCCCATGGGCAGAATTAATGAGGCATGCGATGATTCAAGACTGGATGGCGTGTCGCCTACCTGATGCTGCGGATGTTCATAGTAGCTCTTAAGCAGGTGATAAAAAGAGAGAGATTCAAGCAATTCCTTAGTCATTGACATCAGCCCAAACCTCGACTGCCAGGCGACCCAACCGATGAGAGGCGTTCCAGATGCATCAACAAGGTTAGCAGCCGGAAGATTTATTCCGCCTTTGTTCGGAAAAAAATTGTTCCAGGGCGGGCTGGTTGGCGAATCATCGCGCAGCAGATAATAAAGCTTGCTCCGGTCTGAAAGCATGTAGGTGCCACCGTAGAATAGATGTGGGCGGTTCTGAAAAGCCGCCGGCAAAGTCGGGTGGTTCGCGGCGATTTTAACATCGCCATGCATGGGCTGAAAAATGTAATATTGTAATGGGCCGCTATCCTGGCTGCGACCCATATAGACCCAGCCACGGCGGGTCAAATTCATACTTGCCCAATCAGCGGGAATCGGCGGGGCTACAGAATCTTCAGGAATCTCTGACGGACTGCATGTTCTGATCACGTCATCCGGGTGGTGAATTAGAGTAATCGGGTTATTCAGAGTATTTGCATCAGGCTGTATGAACCCGAACGAATCAAGAAATGCCGGACTAACCCGCGAGGAATTCCGAAGCTTGTTCCAGTCGTTGTTAGTTCCGTTCTTCTTTTCTTTAACAAACAATGTGAACTGCCCAAATATGCCCGGCAATATGTTTATCGCCTTGAGATCGCGCACCACCACAAATTTTCGCTTGAAGCCACGATAATCAGCCTCAATTTCTACTTTGAGCAACCCTAAAACGTCAGTTGGGTCAGGATATATCTGTCCCTGGGTTCTTGGGTCAAATCCGGCGGGCGGAACGGCTACAGCAGTAAAGAGAGGCTTGATGCCAGAAAGCGTAAGGCTGACACTCCTGATAACATCGATACCATCATAGCTAACCCGCAGCGCAGCTATGAACGGCAACTGCGCTTCGCTCAGAGTCATACTCACAGTTGTAGGCGCTGCTGTTGTCGGGGCCTGTCGCAACCTGGCAAAAATAAGATTTGCCGGATCATCAGGGTGATCTATCAACCAGCGAAAAGCTTCTTCAGCAGTGCCTTCAGCTGACTTGGTTACCAGATCGTTCCAGTATACGCGATGAGCACGCAACGCTTCCTGTCTGACGTGTGACTGGTAAGCCACAACCATGACAATCATTATCGGAACAAGTACCGCCGCAAGCCCCAGCAAAAACCCTCTGGAGTCGAGATGACGGTGCTTCTGGAAAGTCTCAGCAAACCAACCCATTAACAATTCCCTCTTGCCCAAAAAAACTCTATAGTCTACAAAGCAATATAACGATTTATTGTAGAAATTGTCATCAGAATAGTAATCGAGCCACAGCAAAACCGACAAATGTCCATAAAACCAAGCCCTGCGACCAGCATAACATGGAGTACATAATCGTATTCAATTCGCCATATCTTTTGAGCGATTGTGCGCTGGATTTTAGTTGAATATGCTGCTATCCTTTTTACAACTTCAAAACAGAACAAGAGAAAGGCAAAATAATAGATGATAAAAGTTGATAAGCTGTTCAAAAATGCCACAGTGCTGACCATCGATGAGAATTTTAACCAGTATTTTCCTGGCGCAGTAGCCATTAAAGGCGACTCGATAGTCGCTGTCGGCAAACAGGAAGACATCTGCAGCCAATATGAAGCCGCTGAGATCATGGACTGCCACGGCAAGATCCTCATGCCAGGGTTGATAAACGGACACACTCACGTTCCGATGACTTTGCTGCGAGGCCTATCTGATGATTTACGCCTCGATGTCTGGCTGATGGGCTACATTATGCCGGTAGAACGTGAATTTGTATCGCCGGAATTCGTGGTCCTCGGCACCAAGCTGGCCTGTGCTGAAATGATCCGAGGTGGCACCACCACTTTTGCTGACATGTATTATTTTGAAGAACACATCGCCAAAGCCACTGCCGAAGCTGGCATGCGTGCAATCTGCGCTGAGAGCGTTCTTAAGTTCCCGGCACCTGACGCAAAGTATTATGAAGAGGCGCTTACCCGAACTCGAAGCTTCATCGAAGAGTGGAAAAACCACCCGCTTGTCATACCGGCAATCGCGCCACATGCACCCTACACCTGCACTCCTGAGATTCTGGAGGCCTGTTCATCTATCGCCCGCGAATTCGACGTGCCGCTGATGATCCACCTCGCCGAAACCGCATGGGAAGTAGACCAGTCGCGCGAAGAACACGGCGTGCCGGTTATTCCATACATCAAGCGCCATCACCTGCTGGATGCCAAGCTGATCGGTGCCCACCTCGTGCATATCGACGAAGGCGAAATACGCGATCTCGCCAAATATGGCTGCGGTGGGGTTCATAATCCATCGTCAAATCTAAAGTTGGCTTCTGGCGCAGCTCCTGTCGCAAAGATGGTCGAACTCAACATGAACGTCGGTATCGGCACCGATGGCCCGGCTTCAAATAACGACCTCGACATGTTCGAAGAAATGCGCCTGACCTCTTTCCTGGCCAAGCTCAAATCTGGCGACCCGACAACTCTGCCGTCTAAAACCGTGGTTTACATGGCTACCCGTGGCGGAGCTAAAGCGCTGCACATGGAAAACATAACCGGCTCAATTGCGCCAGGTAAGCGTGCCGACATGATTCTGGTCGACATCGAACCAGTTCACAACTCGCCACGCTTTTTGCGTGATCCAGATGGCGCTTACTCTCAGCTCGTTTATGCAACCAAGTCAACCGATGTAACTCATGTTATGGTCAACGGCGCATGGCTCATGAAAGAACGCCAGTTACTCACCGTCGATGAATCATCTCTGCTCGCGGAAGCAAAAGTTTTTGCCGCCAAGGTTGACAAATTCCTGAGCGAACGCGAACAGTCACTGCTCTCAAAACTGGTTGCCATCGGCGGCGCTACTCAGGAAGAAAGCTTCGAAATTCAGACCAAGGTCAGGGTCGACGATATCAATGCCGTTCTCGAAAAAATCAATCTGCCCGAAATTATTATCGAACAGAAGAAGCATTACAAACAATTCGATACCTATTTCAAATTCAATAACACCGACGAGATGATCCGCTACCGCGAAGATGAACTGCTCGACGAAAAAGGCGCTGTAAAAAGCGTGCGGCCGCGACTGACCATGATTGGCGACAGCAAGCACGGAGTTCATCCAGAAAGCAAAGTATTGCTTTCACGCAGCCGTTATATCGCCCAGGCTGGCAATTCACTGCGCTTCTATCGCGAATATTTCCGACCCGATTCAATGTTCGAGATTCAGAAGGATCGACAGCGCTTCCATGTTTCCTTCAAGGGCATCAAGTTCTTTATCAATGTCGACACCATGGTTCAGCCAGAAATCGGCAAATTCGTCGAAGTCAAAAGCAAAACCTGGAGCCACATTGACGCCGAGCAGAAAACTCGGCTCATCGCCTCTCTGTTAGCCTTCCTCGGCCTAGAATCACAGACAGCAATCCATCAGGACTACCACGAAATAAAAAACTGATATTCGCTTATCAAAAAAGGCTGTCTCATCAATCGAGACAGCCTTTTTTGATAATCTCAACAATAAGAATAGATTTCTAATTGCCGCATAAAACTGAATTTAATGCTGTTGCTCTTTCAGACACCGCTTCCCGACTAGATAGAAGGTATAATACAATGCGAAAAAAACATCTAAGATCTTTGGCTGCTGCTGCCATTGTGTGTTTAATCTACACCATCGGTTGCGGTAGCACTGCGCCGGATAAGGATCAATGGCTGACGCCAACCTTCTGGAAAAGTGCAACACTTGAAGAAGTAAAAAGCGGTATAAAGGCTGGGTATAAGCCCGACCCAACCTTCTCAAACGGGTATACTCCATTGTTGATGGCAGCGTTTTTTAACAATTCGCCGGAAGTTATTGAGGAACTGATCAAGGGCGGAGCCTCGGTAAACAGTTTGAAAGGTGGCATGACACCTTTGATCGCGGCAGCATCGAACAATGACAATGTCGAAATTGTCAAAACCCTGTTAAGACACGGAGCAGATGTTAACGCAAAAGGTATCAACGGAATTTCGCCGTTACTGATAGCTGCAGAGAAATGCCCCAACGACCAGGTTTTTCAGGTTCTAATCGATGCCGGAGCGAACTTGAACGACAAATTAGACAATGGCGCATCAATTTCCGATCTTGCTTTAAAAAATTTCAAGGCTGGCAAAAAGATCCGTGAAATTATCGTAAGCAAGGGTAACAAAATTGATCTTACCAGTGTAGCTGCAATGGACGAATTCCTTCACCAGTGCAGCAACAGGGGAGATTTTGCCCGTTTCAAAGAAATGATGGTAGCAGGAATACCCGTGGATACTCCAAGCCAAAAAGGCGATCTGCCGATATTAGCAGTTGTAAGTGCCGAAAACCTTGACATTGCCAAATTAAAGCTATTACTGGAAAACGGCGCCTCCCCCAATAGGAGTGACAAATATTATGATCCGCCAATCATCGAATTCGTAAGAAGAGTCTATAGCCAGAATGTTTTCAAATTCTATAAACACTTTTATGGCAACAGATATGATTTGTCTGACCTGTTAAAGGAGATTGGATTTGATGAGGAAATGGCTTACAGCAAAAGGTGCAGTTACGGAGGGAAGTTTGCTCTCGATGAAAATCCAGCTCGAGTCAATGACGCTTTTTTCGATGTACTTAGACTCTTAGCACATTATAACGCAGATTTTAACGTTTCGGATGGTGAGGGAAATAACCTGCTGCACATTGCCATGATGGCGGGAGCAGAAAGCAAAGTCATCGACTACTTCCTCAGTCACGGCTGTAAACCCGGTAGCAGAAACAAGTTTGGCGACACTCCTTATGAGATCATGCTGAGCAAGTGTGAATCACTGGATGAGCTAAAAAGGTCTTTGGCACTGACAAAACTCAGTATTGATAATGCAACATCTGGTGGTATCGAACTTGGTTTCAACCTTATGGCAAAAAGTATGACTAACAGCGTAATACTAGACTTCATTGGAGCTAAGGCTGTCGAATTTGTAAACAGGAATGGCGAGAACCTTCTGTTTGCTGCAGCATCAAACAGAAATACTCAAAAAGAAACTATTGAACGCCTTATCAAGGCTGGAATAGACATAAATGCCAGAAACAATCAGCACCAGACACCGCTAATGTATAGCATTCTCGCCGCCACTGGGAGCGGTACAGTTGATCTTTTGCTGGAAAACGGTGCAGATCAATCTCTAACCGATGCCGAGCAGAGAAATATCCTGCATTACCATGCCATGAATGAATTTGCGACATTCCCTGATCTGCAGAAAATTGGTGTAGAAAAAATCAACGCCAGAGACAAGAATGGTGAAACGCCATTGATTACAGCTCTGAAGCATGATCAGAAAGGATCAGTTTTCAACTTTATGTATGCCGATGCTGATGTTTTTATAAAAGACGCCAACGATAAATCAGCGCTGGACTACGATGATGAAGCATGGATTTTTGAGTTTTGCAAAAGCGAAAAGGCAGCATCTCAAATGATAGAAAGACTTCACTTAAAAAGGACTGAATCAATCGCTCTTATGACGCCCTTATCAATATTTGAGCTGAAATGCGCCTGGCATAGCAAAGGAGAAAAGGAACCCAATGCAGATGAGGCTATGACAACAGAAGTCATGGAATACATGGAACGACACAAGCTTCCTTCAATCAATAAAACTCAAAAAAACAGAAAATAGAGTAAGCATTAAACGAGCCATGGCCAATGGCAGAGGTTGTTTTTTCGGCTATTTCTACATATCCTGAGTCTGCCAGATCAAAATAAAATGGGATATTTTAAGGAAAATCAATGAAACAGAAATTAGTAATCTTTCTTTTGATTCTAATGACTACCGTCGTTGTTTCAGCACAAACACGAATCAAGGAGTCGCCATTCTCTCTTCCTTTTACACCAGGAAAGGAATTTGGATTGTTTGAGAAGCAACGAATTTTTGTCACAAAAAGTGACTTTGACAAACCTGTATCAGCTCACAAACTCTATTTTCACATTGAGCCCGTAAGTTGTGACGGTTTCCCTATGCTTGATCTTATAGTTACCAGAAACCGGCCATGTACAGACATTGCGATGGCAACTGAGCCAGGTCAACTGGAAGTCATAGAACTTGACGAGACAACAAGGAAATATGCAAATTCTGGGCAAGTCATTCCCTATATTGTCTACTGGCAAGTCCGAAATAGGGATGGAAAAGTTATCAGACAATGGGAGCCAGATTTTCGAAATCGCCTACGCACCGATGGGGACGAGCACTTTAGAACTGTTTATTCGTTACCGAAATCGGATCTGACGAATTCATTTTTGCTACTCTACTTTGAAGATGCAAATCTGGATAAGATAAGGGACGATGTGGTATTTGAAATTGACATAAGAAACCTGAATTGGCCAACAAAATGAGCGATTGGTTTACAATAGAGCAAATGGACAAGGAAACTTATATCATCAGCGAATACCGCCACTGGGAGGAAACGCACTGTTATCTCCTGAATGGCTCTAAGCACAGTCTACTGATTGATACCGGGCTTGGAATCTGCAATATCTATGACACAGTCATCAAACTGACTGATAAGCCAATTATCGCAGTAGCCACCCACATTCACTGGGATCATGTCGGCGGTCATAAATACTTTTCAGACTTTTACGCTCATGAGAATGAACTAAACTGGCTTAGCGGAGCATTTCCTCTGACGATGGAGCAAATCAAAGCCATGGTCGTTGACCGCTGTGATCTACCAGAAAATTATGATGTAGACAAATATGAGTTCTTTCAAGGAAAACCAACAAGGGTGCTTAAGGATAACGATGTGATTGATGTTGGAAATCGATGTATTCAAATAGTTCATACGCCCGGCCATTCGCCGGGACATATGTGTTTTTGGGAAAAAGAGCGCGGTTATCTTTTTACCGGTGATTTAGTTTATAAAGACACATTATTTGCATACTATCCGTCCACAGATCCAGAGGCGTATCTCAATTCTCTGGAGAGGATATCTGCGCTACCGGCAAAGCATGTGTTACCGGCACATCACACTTTGGACATTCAACCTGAGATTCTGGTTCGAATGCGAGACGCTTTTCGTCAGTTGCAAAATGCAGGCAAATTGCAGCATGGCAGCGGAACATTTGCCTACGGAGACTGGGCTGTATGGCTATAATGAGTCGTTGATGTTGGCTTCGCTGTAGCACCTCTATTAATAGCAAATAAGCTATTCAGACATGAGGTGTGAGCAGAAACAAAAAGGCTGCCTTTTGCAAGGCAGCCATGAGTCTACAGGTGCTTTTTAACTGGCCTGGCTTCTATATATCCACGCTCTGGCAAAGGAATAAGCTGATACCTTGGACCATCTCTGTCGGCCCATTCATAGCCGAACACTGTTGGGTTGTAAGCATCGATTCGCTTTTGTAATCCACATATTACAGGTCCCATTTCTTCATCCCGATATGGTGGCGTTTGAAACAGCATCATTCTACATGGCTTCAGATCAATTATTTCCATGCCTTCTGGAACAGGTCCCGCGTAATTTACAGGGATTTCGACACCCTGAGCATACTTCGAAGTTCCCGGTTTTATCATATTGTCTGGTAACCACATGCCAATTGGCTCGTATAAAGCTTCTTTTATACTACTCAAAACGCCCCATACGTCACACCCTACCTCTTCGCAGTATTCAAAGTAATGAGTGGCGGCTTTTCCGCGATGTAAGATCAGCTTTCTTTCTGGTCTTTCGACCACTTGCACAAAAACAGTGTTTTCCATTTGTGTTTCCATTGTTGAAGTTTCTCCTTTGAAATAATGGAGGTAATAATCTCTTGCGCTTCTCGGGAAAAACAAAGGAATTGGGGGAGTATTGCGGCGATAATAGCCTGGAGAGAATCCAAAACGTCTTTTGAATGCTCTGATAAACCCTTCGTGTGAATCGAAATTTGCTTCCAGGCTGATTTCCAGAATCTTCCCTGTTGAATCACGCAACTTCTCAGCTGCCCGGGACAGTCTTCTTGCGCGCAGATATTCAAGAGGTGCAATTCCCACTAATTCTTTAAAGACTCTAGATGCATGGCATTCTGAATAGCCAGCCGCGTCAGCCAGATCACTGAGACTAATCTGAGTGTCCAGGTTAGTCTCAATGTAATCCTGCATGCGCTGAACTGATTCGTATTTTTCCCTTTGCACAACTACCTCACTGCTTAAAGATTATCATTGTGCAAAAGTGAATTTCTTGACCGCTTTTGTTGACTTTACAGCATTTTCACTATTGAGCAAATTCGTGGCTACATTGGCACCTGAAGCTATAGAATATCAGCATTATCCTGAGCGCTGAAACAGAACCATGCGCTCAAACAACAGTTAATCCTTTTTCTCCAAGATATTATATCAGTAAACGCGCAAAAGGAAAATTTCGTTATCGGCGGACTATTGGCAAGCATTTTGACTACCGGCAAATTATCTGCTATAACGACTTATCTGGTGAAGCCACGCACAAGCAATTCCAAACGGAAGAAAAAAAGGGCAGGCTCAAATCATTCTATTTGTTCAGCGCAAAACGCGCTTAAATAAAAGAAAAAAAATTGCGTTTACCCCAATAAAGCAAGCATTATGAAAAAATACGGAGTTTTTTCATTTCTGACTGTGATAATCTTTATGCTGCCAGCATACTTTGCAACTGCAGCAGTCAATTCAAATAACTATTCTCAGCTGTTTCCTGAAACCTGCAGCAGACTGACATAAAAAAGCACCCATAATCTGACAAATGAAAGCATGATTTGTCAGGATAAAATGGTTCTGTAAATTTATACTGCCTTTATAAACACATGAAAGGGCAAAAATGGACTGGATTACACGCCTGCAAAAATCTATCGATTATATCGAAAGCCACCTGCTGGAAAAAGTGAGCATTGAAGAAATAGCCGAAACAGCTTTTGTGTCGTCTTTTCACTATCAGAGAATTTTCAGTCTTCTGACTCAGATGACAATCAGTGAATATATACGCAAAAGAAGACTGGCAATGGCCGGGCAGGAACTTTCCGCTTCTGACAACAAAGTGATTGATGCAGCCCTGAAATATGGCTACGATTCACCAGAAAGCTTCAGCAAAGCGTTTACCAGGTTTCATGGTATTACTCCGACAGCAGCACGAACACCAGGCACAAGTCTAAAGTCATTCAGCCCCCTTGTGTTAAAAATCACCATCGAAGGCGGTACAACTATGGATTACAAAATCGAAAACAAAAACGCATTTAAAGTTATTGCTATGAGTCGGCAGTTTAACACAGAGACATCATCAGCCGAAATACCGAAGTTCTGGGATGAATACTTCAAAAAGGGGCACAACAAGGTTGCCTGTGGCAGATTTGGCATCTGCTGCCCCCCCGAAAAAAGCAAAAAAAACTTTAATTACTGCATCGGCAATTACCTGAAAGAAGCCACGATAAAAAGCGAATCAGATCTGCCAAAGGATTTTGAAATACTCAATATTCCTGCTCAGACCTGGGCAACATTTTCCTGTATTGGTCCGATGCCGCACAGTATCCAGAACATGTGGAAACGAATCTACAGCGAATGGCTTCCCACTGCTGACTACGAAATCGTTACAGGGCACGACATTGAAATGTACACTTCTGGTGACGTTGATAGTCCTGATTACAAGAGCGAAATCTGGCTTCCAGTTAGCAAAAAAGAGAATAAATAGTCAGTCACTCTCGGCAGGCATAATCATCTCTGCTTACAGCCTGTTTAATCAGAGCGGCTCAGGTTCCCTTGTGCTGCTTATGCCATGCCATTTTCAAACTATGCCCCGACAAGAGATTCAGCCAGTCTGGATTGCTTAACTCAACTGCCATTATAACAAGGAATTTGGCAAAAGCTAATTTACACAACAAATCTTCAAGATCCGAGACTTTTTCTGCTATCTATAACCAGAAACTTGATCGTACTCTTTGGAAGCTATTTATTTCAGGTTAGCAAGCATATCAGAAAAATACTGATCCTGCTGAAAGTAACCAAGATTAAGATATGCAACGGTTTAATCACGACTTCAGATAGATTGGTTATGAAATTTAAGCGAAAGAGAGGCAAAAAAAGGTTTCATCAGTAAGCGAAGTCGTGGCGTTTCGGGTAGTCAAATTTGTGCTCGTAATGCCAGGGTGAGTTTTTCTTAGGGCAAAAAACAGTTTCGACGACGGCAGTGATAGTGGCATCGCGGGGCAGTCCCTTAAGCGCCATGGCACTAGACCCACGCGGGTAAAATTTCCAGACATCGCTACTGTAAGGGCGCAGACCACCATCAACTATCTGTACAAAACGATCGGTAAAAAGCTTGAAGCGACCACGGTCAGCACTAACCGTTACCTTAACAAAAGCACGGGTTATCGTCTCTGGCGAGTTGTTAAAAACCCGCATTTTTACGAACGGGTCATAATTC
>Ga0180007_10003451_pt1 | contig 17585 bp, 12 predicted proteins | sample MM_PC_MetaG_FD_121122 | JGI IMG/M metagenome (GOLD analysis project Ga0180007, IMG submission 121122) | Groundwater microbial communities from the Aspo Hard Rock Laboratory (HRL) deep subsurface site, Sweden - MM_PC_MetaG | ecosystem: Environmental > Aquatic > Deep subsurface > Groundwater... | reverse complement strand
CTGGCCGAAGGCCGCGCGCCAACCAGCGGCAAAGACCGCACCCTTAGCTTCAGCATTGCTTTTGTGCCTGATGAACAGCGCTTTGATTATTTAAAAATACTGAAAGAAGATCCGGCACTTGCCCGGTTCTGCCGTACCCTGGATGATTTTCCGATCGATGATGTGCTGAAGCTTGGTTTTGTAAAAATTGACCAGGAAATAGCCCGTTTCAGCGCACCGTCTATGGGAGCCCCGGGGATGGACGTATTCGGTCAGGCTCTGCCGCCACTACCCGGAAACGATCCTGTGGTGTGGCCTTACGAGAATGTGCGCATCAGCAATGAATCGCTGGACAGTATGGAGGACGGCATCGTCCTGGTCGGCGAAAAAGAAGGTGAAACCCAATTGCGGGTACTGCCTTACCGCGATGCCAAAATAGAGGTAGTCGTCGATCAAGCCGCACGACAGGCCCAGCTCAATCTGGCCACCGAATACGGGCTGGGCAAGCCGCTCACCCTGGAGAGGGTTCAGGCGACACTCAAAGAAGAAGGAATCAGCTACGGCATCGACCTTAAATCCATTACCGCTGCTATTGCCGAAGCCCGCGAGGGAGCAGAAGTTAAAAACCGCGTGGTGGCGCAGGCCAAGGAACCGGTTCCGGCTGGCGGTTTCCGTCTGCACTGGCTTTTGCGCCTGGCTACCGGTGCGGCAGTCAGTGTACGGGCCGACGGCTCGGCCGATTTCAAGAATCAGGATCGCAACACCATCGTCAACATCGAGCAGCCGATACTCCGGCTGGAGCGCATCGGCCAGCAGGGCCAGGACGGCATGGATGTGGCCGGCCGGGTAATCCGCGCACCGAAAGATCCGCAGGCGGCCGAACCACCCAGCTGGGATGCCTCGTTCCGGGTGGACACCCAGGAGAATGGCGACCAGATAATCGTAGCAATACAAGCTGGCGAGTTAAAATTTGAAAAAAACAGCCTGTCCATCGACAGCATCCAAAAAATAAAAGGCGACATCTGTGCCGCCACCGGCAATCTGCGTTTCCCCGGGCCGGTTGGCATAACCGGCAGTGTACTGAACGGTTTTGCCGTAATCGCCGGTGGCGATATCATCATCGGTGCAGCCATAGAAGCCGCACTGGTTTCGGCCGACGGATCGGTGCGCATCACCGAAGGAATAAAAGGGGCAACGAAGGGCACCGTGCGGGCACGCAAGTCCATCGAAGCCAGCTTTGCCGAACAGGCAACTCTCCTGGCAGTCGAAGACATTAAACTTAAAAGCTCGGCCCTGCTCTGCAATATCAAAACCAATGGCAAGGTACTGCTGGCCGGCGACAAGGGCCATTTAGTCGGCGGCCTGTGTAGAGCACGCCGCGGGGTGGAAGTACAAAACATAGGCTCGGAGAAAGGCATAAAAACCCAGGTATCCTTCGGCCAGGACTATCTGATGCACGACCTGATCGAAACCGAAGAGCGCGAGATCGATAAACTGAAAAACATGATTCTGCTGGCCGACCGAAAACTGCGTGAGCTGGAAAAAACCGGCGGCAGCCCTGATAAAACCCGCCAGGACAAGCTGAAAATGTTGAAGCTGCTGGAGAAACGCGGCATACGCCTTATAGAACTGCGTGAAAAATTCGACGAGCATCACGAAGGCTGCATCATCGTACGCGGCACAATCTTCCCCGGTGTAATCCTGGAAAGCCATAGTCGCTTCCACGAGATACTCAAACCAAAACAGAAAGTTAAATTCACTTTCGACCCGCAACTCGGCCGCATCCTCGAAGAGCCGCTGAAATAGGCCAAGCCCCATCAGGCGACCGGGCCTACCCCCGGCAAGCTGATCCCGGCGTCCGGGCAGCTAAAAATGGCCATTGCGCACAGTTCAGGTTTTTACCCGGCTGCCTGCTTTGCGGAACAATTTGCCGATATCGGAAAATTTCAGACCATGCCGGCCGCGCTTTCCCTTCAGCTGGGCAAAGTTTTCTATAGCCTCATCACTGCCGGATACAAGCGCAATGTCTCCCGGTTGAAATATGTATTCCGGATCAACCATTCCGTACTCTTCATCTTCTCCACTCTTGATGGATATTAAATTAACCCCCTGGCTTTTACGGATATTGGCTTTCAGCAGACTTACGCCAAACAGGTTATCCGGCACCTCAACCTCGGCGATAACCAGATTGCCGGATACCGGTAAATAATTCAGCATACCGGAACTTACCAATAAAGGGGTAACCCGCTTGGCGGCTTCGCGGTTCGGAAACACCACATTGGTAGCGCCTACCAGATTCAGAATCTCGGCGTGACCGTCAGTAACCGCCTTTACAAAAATGCGCGGAATACCCAACTTGCGGCAATAACTGGTCACCAGAATGGACGATTCAACCTTGTCACCCATATCGATCACAACGCCGTCCAGGTTTTTCGGCAGTATCTTACGTAGTATTTCTTCGCTGGAAATATCCGCAACCACGGCACTAAGCGGCTGGTCCTTGTACAAATCGATCAGCTCACGATCCTTGTCCACAATCAGTATGTCGATATCAAGGTCGAGCATCTCCTCGAGGACATTCTTGCCGAAATAACTCAAGCCCAGTATGGCAAATTGTTTCATAACCTCATCCTATCAGAATATCCGCTTCCGGATACACAATATTATACTTGCGTCTCGCATCCCCGAGATAGACTACAGCCAACAGCCCGACACGGCCGGTGAACATTGTAAAAATCAATACCAATTTGCTCCAGGAGCCAAGACTGGCGGTAAGATCCAGAGACAGACCGACAGTACCGAACGCCGATACGACTTCAAAAGCAATGTGCCCAAGATCCAACCCACGCGAAGCCTCAAACAGAGTAATCAGGCCGGTTGCACAGATCAACAGAAAGATGGCTTTAGTGAAGTATACCACCGCGGAGTTTATTATAACTGGAGACAGACGTTTGTGAAAAACCTGAATCTCGCCCTGTTCATTGGCTCTGCGCAACATAATCATGAGCACAATGAAGGCTGTGGATACCTTGACACCACCGGCAATCGACCCGGGAGCACCTCCTATGAACATCAAAATCATGGTAAGCATTTTTGAGGCCTGCCCGAGATCTGTCTGGTGGATGGTGTTAAATCCGGCAGTACGCGGCGTAACCGCCTGAAAAAGCGAGTTCATAAATTTCTGCCAGAAGCTCATGTCTGCCATAGCTGCGTTACGTTCCAAGAGCAAAAAGGCCAGAGTGCCGAAACCTACCAGGACAAAGCTTACACTCAAAATCAGTTTGGTATGAAAGCTGAGCTGCCGTTTCTTCCGGCGCAGCCAGCGACTTAAGTCATGCATGACTATAAAGCCGATCCCGCCGCCGGTAATCAGCATCGCGACAACGGCCAGCAAGTCCGGAGCAGTGCGGAATCGTTCAAGGCTGTCGGGAAAGGTGGAAAAGCCGGCATTGCAAAAAGCCGAAACAGCGTGAAACAGAGCCGCAAACCAGCTATGGTCAACCCCCTCGCGCCGGAAAATAAGCTGTAGCAAGACTGCACCGGCCAGCTCACTGACCAAAGTAAAGATCACGATACTGCGTACGATCTTGGCCGGATCACGCTCTACTCCGTCTACCGAAAAACTTTTAATGGTTCTCAGCCGTCGGAAAGGAAGACGGTGACCGGGCACCAGCAACAGCAAAGAAGTAAAGGAAATAATACCAAGCCCGCCTAGTTGTATAAGCAGCATGATAATAAGCTGCCCGAACCGGGAAAAGGCGGCTGTATCAACGGTAATCAGGCCGGTAACGCAGACTGCGGAGGTAGCAGTAAACAACGCGTCAACCGCTGCCAACCGTCCTCCTCCCGCCCACACCCCCGGCAAGGACAGCAACAACGCTCCGACAAGTATAAGCGATAAGAAAAATGTCAGCAAATATATAGTATCCGAGGAACGGTTATTCATCATCAGGCAGCTCCAGACGCAGCCGGTACCCTACTCCGGGCTCGGTACGCAGGAATTTCGGTGCCGAAGGATCCTGTTCGATCTTCTTGCGCAACTGATTAATGTATACGCGCAGACTATTGTAATCCTGCTCCACCGCCGGCCCCCAGACTTCACGCAGCAACTGGTTCCGGGTAATGATTTTGCCTGGGTTGCGTACAAAAATTTCCAGAATCGACCATTCTGTAGGTGTAAGATGTTCTTCCAGGCCGTTCCGGCTGGCTTCACGCGGATCCATACGTACATCAAGCAGACCGATGGCCAACTTCTGCCGGCTTACCGAAGCCGGCAACCGGTGGCGCAAAGCAACCCGCAGGCGAGCGATAACTTCGCCGATACCGAACGGCTTAGTTATATAATCATCCGCACCACCGTCCAGCAGTCCGGTAATATCCGCTTCTGAATCACGTACTGAAAGCACGATAACCGGCGTGTCGCCTCTCTGGCGGATCATGGCCAGTAAATCACGCCCGTCACCATCAGGCAAGCCGAGGTCCAGCAGCACGACGGAAGGTTTTACACCGGCAAACTGACTAGCCCCTTCTGCACAGCTAGCGGCTTCATGTATGGTGTAGCCGTTTTTTTCCAGATAAAGACGCAGCAGGCGGCGTATCGACGGATCGTCATCAACAACCAGTACCGGTGTCATACTTTTTCCTTATCCGGCAGCTGCACTGTTATCCTCAACCCGCCGCCCTCAGCATGTCCGGCAGCTACACTGCCGCCATGTACTTCCACGATACCACGGCAGATAGACAAGCCGAGACCACAGCCCTGCCGACGCTGTCCGGCCGCACCTCGGAAAAATGTATCAAAAATATTAATCAATTCGGCATCCGAAACCCCGGGGCCATTATCTGTAAAAATAATATAAACTTTTCCATCATGTCTTTCGGCATTGATGCGCAGCAAGGCTCTTCCTTCTGTATACTCCAAAAAATTACGTACCAGATTATTGAATACCTGTACCATCAAAGCCGGATCTGCCATAACTTCAAAATCTCGGGCAGAATCCTCCAGAACAAGTCTGTCCGCCGTAAAATCCCGCTCAGAAACACATGCAGCAGCACCAATCAGTTCACCAATAAAAACCAGTTCCTTGCGCGCTACCAGCCTGCCAGCCTCCAGACGGCTCATGGCCAACAAGTCTTCAACTATGGTATTCAGTTTGTTTGCCGCCACCAGTGTTTCGGTGAGCAGGTTTGAACGCAGCTCCGGATCATCCGCCGCCGTGCCGTCAAGCAGACCGCTGGTTGCCCCTTTGATTGTAGTCAAAGGAGTACGCAACTCATGCGAAACGTGATTAAGCAGGATTTTGGACAAACGTGCGCTTTCCCCAGCCAGCTTTATCCGGTCATTCTCCTGGGTAAGTAGCTCGCGTTCTATGGCAAGAGCCAAATTCCCGGCCAGCGTTGCCAGCAGTTCCCTGGTTTCTCCATGAATGCCCTGCTTGAGCTGACTCTTCACATACAGTACCCCCAGCTGGGCGGCGGCTGCGGTCAAGGGTACATACAAGGCACTATCCTCGTCGGTGACAGTCAAACCAGCACTCAGACAGCGCATGGCAACTGTGTCATTTACGGGCTGTCCCGGAGAGAAACCATCATTGTGTGGCACATCTGCGCAAACACCCTCTTTGTCATCAAGCCAGATAGAGGAATCCAACGCTAGATGTTCTGCCAGAAAGCTTACACAAAATTGCACAAGGTTTTCCAATCCGCGTATCTGCGAGATTTCCCTGGCAAAACCGTACAGCAATGACATGCGGCGCTCTCTAGACAAAAGCGCAGACTCTTTTTCCTTGAGCCTGGAAGTCAAGAATCCCCCCACGAATGCTGCCAGGAAAAAAGCGGCAAACATCAGAATGTCCTCCAAGCTGCCGATCGAAAAGGTCAGCCGGGGTGGAATAAAAAGATAATTCCATAACAGAGCGCTGGCAAACGCGCTGGTAAACACTACAAAACGGCTGGTTATGAAAGGCAGACAGATAATTAAAAGTAGGTACAGAATCGAAACGGCCCGGTATCCGAGCGCCGGTTGGGCCAGCACACCTGCCAGAGTAATGGAGGCAAGCAATCCTGCGGCATATAACACACCTCTGAAGGACGGGGCCCGCCGGGACTGCCAGGATCGCCGCTTTTTTTCGCCGGTCGGATTCTGCCCTTGCAGTACGATCACATCAAGGTCGCCGGACCGGTCTAGAATCTGGTCCATCAAACTGGGTTTTTCCCGGAGAGACCTGCCGCCAGCCTCGGCCTTGCCGATAACCAGCACGTTCGCCTTCTTTATGCGGGCATTGCGAACAATTGTTCCGGCAATGTCATCAGCGGAAACTTTGATTATCTCGGCCCCGGCTTGTTCAGCCAGAAACAAATTACGGGAGGCTGCCTCGGTTTCGCCCAGATGGTTCATGGACACGACATTGATGGCTGACCAGCTAGCGCCGAATCGCCTGGCAACCGCTTCTGTCCAGCGGATCACATATTCAGAATTTCCGCTGCCGCTGATCGCGGCCATCAAATGACCGCCAGCCCCCAGCTCTGCCAAGGACTTAATTCGCTTATCCATATTCCCGCCAGCATAGCATTATTGGCTGTTCCGGTACATTAAGCCACACTTAATATTTGCCGCTTAAGCCTTAAAAAAACCTTAAAATTTACAGCTTTGCCAAGCGCTCTCGGCAACTTGTTTCCCGCCCCCATCCCAACACGTTTAGACACCAAGACGGTTGCCCCCCCGAGGAGCTGGGCTCCAAGATGGCTGTCAGCCAGAGAGCTTGCGCACCGCTGGGCAGCTCAGTATAGTAGAAAAGCAGCCGGCAAGCGTGGCTGCACACCCTACACTGTTAATGGAGGCCGCATGCTCGCTGCCGTACAATTTCCAAGCTGGCTGAAACCGGAAGTACTCCCTTTCTGGCCGCAATTTCCGCTGCGCTGGTATGGCGTTATGTACCTGGTGGCCTTTGCTGTCGCCTGGCTGCTTTTTCGCAGACAGGTAAAAGAACGCAAACTGGGCTATTCCGAAGATGACATCTCCAACTTTTTTCTGGTCGGCATACTTGGCCTGATTCTGGGAGCACGTCTGTTTGGCACTCTAATTTATGATACAACAGGTATTTACTGGCGCAAACCATGGCTGATCTTCTGGCCCTTCAGCACTGACGGCCAGTTTACCGGCTTTATGGGCATGTCCTTTCATGGCGGTGTTGTCGGCGGCCTGGGGGCGATGCTCATCTATGGCCGCATTAAAAAAATCGAAATACTGCGTTGGCTGGACATGGTGGCGGTAGCCATTCCCTTTGGCTATACCTTTGGCCGCCTGGGCAATTTTATTAATGGCGAGTTGTGGGGCAAGGTCTCAAGCGCACCTTGGGCTATGGTCTTCCCGCACGCGCCGCGTCTGCCCACCAACTTGGACTGGGTGCGCCAAATAGCCATGGAAAGCAGCCTGGCCATCAGCGGCAGCAGCATCAATCTGGCTCGTCACCCTTCGCAGCTCTACGAAGCGCTCTTTGAAGGCATCGTGCTTGGCCTGTTCATGTGGCTGGTAATCCGCAAACGTCATGCCTTTAAGGGGCTGGCTACCGGCTGTTTCGTGGCCGGCTACGGTTTTGTGCGCTTTTTTATCGAGTATTTCCGCGAGCCGGATGCCGATCTCGGCTACATCATCAAATTGGGCGACCCGGATGCATCCATCCACCTGTTCACCACCCCGTGGAATTTTTCAATGGGGCAGCTGCTGTGTTTCCTGATGATAGCCGGCGGGCTTGGCTTTATACTCCTGCGACGCAAACTGAATGCCAAGGAAGCTTTGGCGGCCGAAAGCAGCAAAGTGACCAGCAGCGCCCGCAAGGGACACCGCCGCAAAACCTACAAAGGCCGCTGAGCCGGCAGGAGGCTGTCGCCGGGAGGCAACGCGGCAGCCTCGTATCAGCCGGTACTTGCAGCCCGCCTAAGCAGGCTGCAAGCGGCGGATTCCGGCTTCAATCGTCTCCAAAGCAGGTATCCACCCGACGGGCAGTACCTATCAGGTAATGGTCCACCGGCACCGTTCGGGTGCGATCGGCCACCTCGGCCAGGGCTATACTGCCGATGCTGTCGGCCCGTTTGGTTACCATACGGCCGAATTCGCCGGCCTGCAGCAGATCGGCCGCGGCGGTACCGAAGGCAGTGGCCAGCACCCGGTCATAGGCGGCCGGTATCCCGCCGCGCTGCAGATACCCCAGCACTGTAACCCTGGTTTCCATGCCGCTGCACTGCTGTATTTCGGCGGCTACCCGATAGCCGATTGACGGCCAGGCCATAGCCGCACGCGCCTTTTTGCGCTCTTTTTTCGGCAGGGCTGCCTCTTCCACGCTCAACGCGCCTTCGGCTACCACCACAATGCTGAATTCCTTGCCAGCCGCCCGCCGCCGCTCCAGACTGGCTGCAACCGAGGCTATATCATAGGGAATTTCCGGCAGCAAAATAATGTCACCGCCACCGGCCACTCCGGCATACAGGGCCAGCCAGCCGGCCTTATGCCCCATCAGTTCGATGATCATCACCCGGTTGTGCGAATGTGCGGTGGTATGCAGGCGGTCGATGGCCTCGGTGGCGATTGATACGGCAGAATGAAAGCCGAAACTGACATCAGTACCCCAAATGTCGTTATCTATGGTTTTGGGCAGACCGATCACCGGGATACCGGCTGAATACAAGAGCGAAGCGGTGGTATTGGTGCCATTTCCGCCCAGCACCACCAAGGCATCCAGCTGCAGGTCGGCTATTGTGTTTGCTATAAGTTCCGGCTTGCTGCTGCCGTAACTGGCATCGGAAGCGTTATCCGCCGCCGCATCAACACAGCCGGCAGCCGACTGAGTCTGTAGTATACTGCGTTCGGCGGGTTTTTCATCCTTGCGGAACGGTTTTTCGCGTGAGGTACCGAGTATGGTGCCCCCTCTGGTCAATATGCCCGAAAAATCGGCCTCGGTCATCAACCTGGCATCACCTTCGATAAGGCCGCGGTAACCGTGATTAATGCCAACGATCTCCATGCCGTAACGGCCAGAAGCAGCCTTGGCCACACCGCGGATGGCCGCATTCAGCCCCGGACAATCGCCGCCGCTGGTCAAAATCCCGAAACGGCGCACTGCCGAATTTTTCATTGACGACTCCTTGTCAGAAGCGGTTAAACAGGCCGCTGCGCCCGGTAAAGCGCAGTATTTTGGAAGTATCCTTAGGCCAATCATCCAGCAGTTTGACCACATGGCGGGCCAGCAGATCGGGCATGGCCGATTCATCGCGCAATACAGCCAAACGGCAGCCCTCGGGCAATGCAGCCGCCAGCAGGCCTTCGGCCAGGCCGGCAGCCGTACCCTGGGCCATCATTCGCAGTAGGCCGTTGGTTGAGCCAGCTCCCTCCTCCGTACTATAAACAGAGCAGGACAGCAGCAGCAGAACGGTGCCGCGCTTACGCTCGGCAAAACGCTCCAGAGCCATCTGCAGCAGACGGACCAGCCCCGAGCCGAAAGCCAGCGCATTCCTTTCGATATCACGCGGGCTGCAATCCAGGATTCCGGCGGCCGATAGCTGCGGGTCAACCAGCACAATAAGCTCGTCAGCCGGGCCGGCCAGCTGATTTTCCAGTTCCTGCCAAAGTGCAGATGCGCCGGCCCAGGAGAGCGGGTTCCAGCAGTACACTGGTGCGGTTTGTTCGCCCGGCTGCGCTGTATCGGCTGCAGCCGCCGTTTTTTTGCAAGAGGCAGATTTCGGCTTGCCGGCATCAGCCGCATCGGCTTTGGCGCTGCTGTCGCTGGCAGCCAGAACCAGAGTCCGGCCGCTCACCGGAGCCTCTGCCGCAAAAGCCGCAAGACAGGGATGCACATAGCCGGGCTCAGTGGCGGCACCGGCGGAGCCTTCGTCAACAAGTACCAAGATTGTCTTTTTCATGCCGCCAGTGTACTATGTGGCAGGGCAGGACGCAAGACTCCTGCAGAGGAGACCACCATGAAGGTTGCACTAGTCCAGATGGACGCAAAAATCGGTGATTTTAATGCCAATGCAGCAAAAGCCCTGCAGCATATCCAATCCGCTGCGGCAGCTGGAGCCCGACTGATTCTGCTACCCGAACTGGTGCTTTGCGGCTACCCGCCAATGGATCTGCTGGACCAACCTTCCTTCGTCCAGCAGGACGAACAGGCTTTTCGCCGGCTGCAGGCCAGTCTGGCGGCGCAGCTGCCGCCGGAAACTGCTGTCGCAATTGGCCATATCGGCCGCAACCCCTACAAAACCGGCCGAATTCTGCGCAATGTGGTCTCCGTAATCGTTAACGGGCAGGTAGTCTTCGAGCAGGCTAAAACTCTGCTGCCCAGCTATGATGTTTTCGACGAAACCCGCTATTTCGAACCCGCGCGCGAACGAAAAGTATTCGAATACGAAGGCCACCGCATAGGTTTCGCAATTTGCGAGGATATCTGGCATGAAGCCGCTCCCTCGCCCGGGCTGCGCTATCCGGTAGACCCCCTGGCCGACCTCCTGGATGCCGGCGCGGACTGCATTTTGGTGCCGTCGGCCTCGCCCTACCAGCTGGACAAACTGGAACTGCGCATGCAGCTGTGCCGCAAACTGGCCCTGACCGGTGGTATTACCGTCGCCTACTGCAATGCCACCGGAGCCAACGATTCACTGGTTTTCGACGGACGTTCTTTTGTAACCGACAGCTCCGGCCGCCTAACCAGGCTGGCTGCCTTTGATGAGGAAATTCTGTACTTCGACCTGCCGGCGGCCGCCCCCAAGGCTTATGAGTCTAATGCGGCTGCAACAGCCGCAGCGGGTAACGCGTCAGGCGACAAAACAGCCCGGCCGGCGGCAATCGACCCGGCCCAGGCAGCGGTACCGGTCATCCCCCACCGGCTGGACGAGCTGGAAGCAGCTCTAGTGGCCGGAATCCGCGGCTACATGAGCAAATGCGGCTTCAGCACCGCACATCTGGGCATTTCAGGCGGCATCGACTCGGCCATAGTCGCTGTACTGATTGCCAAGGCCATCGGCCCGCAAAACCTCACCTGCATCGGTCTGCCCTCGCGCTATTCCTCCGAAGGCTCGGTAAAAGACAGCGAAGAACTGTGCCGCAACCTGAGCTGCCGCATGGAAACCATTTCCATCGAAAAAGTCTTCGACAGCATGCTCGCCACCATGGACAGCCACTTTGCCGGACTGCCCTTCAACCTTACTGAAGAAAACATGCAGGCCCGGCTGCGCGGCAACATACTCATGGCCTGGTCGAATAAATTCAACAGCATGCTCTTTACCACCGGCAACAAGAGCGAGATCGCGGTCGGCTACTGCACCCTGTACGGCGATATGTGCGGCGCTTTTAACCCGATTGGCGACCTGTTCAAAACCGAGGTGTACGATCTCTGCGAACACATTTACCGGCGCGAAGGACTGATCCCGCGGGCCATCATCGACAAGGCTCCCAGTGCCGAACTGCGCCCCGACCAGAAAGACCAGGACTCCCTGCCCCCCTACCTAGAACTGGACGGCATCCTGCGCCTGCATATCGAACAGAATCAGGACCGCGCCGGCATCGTGGCCGCCGGCTTTAACGATGCCATCGTCAGCCGGGTACTTACGCTCTGCGGCCGGGCCGAATATAAACGCCGCCAAGCCGCTCCGCTGATAAAAGTTTCGCCACGGGCCTTCGGGCTAGGACGGCGAATACCCATGGCCAGGACGCTGCACGAAATTCTGTAAACCTTCTGGCAGTTATGAACTCAATTTTCTCCATATTTTTATTTCAATCTTCGATATTTAATTGATTTCCTCCGTATATAGAGGTATAATTTAATTGGATATCTGTATTTATACCATCATCCGATACTAAAGGAGTTCCTGTGCCCAAGCTGGCTTTCTGGACAGTACTCTGCCTCATACTGTTGTTCAGCGCCTGCGATACAGGAACCATGATCTACACCCAGAACGAACTTTCCGACATGTACGGCATCACGGTAACCAGCGATGCACTGGCATTGGAAGAGCGCTCCTTTACCAGTCCGGAAGATCCTTTTATCGTCACACTCGAAATTGATGTTAACGCACCGCAGCCGGCCTCGGTCCAGATAGAACTGTTTGATTCACTCAACGAGAGTATAGCCTCGGTACTTTTCGTCAAAAAAGCAGAAAGCAGCGAAGGAATTGAAAACAACGAGGCTGCTCCTGATGACGAAGCTTCAATACAGGTTGCCATTCTGGATGGAGAGCTGCCGCCGATACAATTTCCGGAGAATCTGGCTGATGGTTACTACCGGCTCGTAACCAGCATCCTCGATACCAACGAACGCAAGTTGGCCTCATCCAGTCTCCCCCTGCTCATATATAAAGCGGCGGCCCCCGAACTGCGCATTACCCTGCACCCGGCTGCCATCCATACCGGAAGGAAAGCCCTAATCAAGGCCGGCTTCAACGGTGTGGTCAGTGACCAGGCTTGGATACGCTGGCTGGTCAACGGAACCCTTTGGCAGGAAGGCAGTGTATCAGCCCGTATGGACCGCATCGTATGGGACACACCGGACAACCAGGGTATCCACACTGTTCAGGCAGAATATTATCCCTTCGAACCCCCGGCTGATATCAAGGTGCTGCCCTATGCCACACGTTCGATAAAGATTCCGGTAAGCAAGCTGGAAAACAGCGAACTTGAAACCGACAGCCGCCTGTATGGAACGGTCAGTCTTGATTCAGCTGAGGCCGAATTCTCGTCCCTGTCAAATCAGCTCAAAGCCGAAACAACCAGTTTCGGTACGCTGTATCCAGAAGCCAGTTCACGCGGTTTCGGCCATGCCATGGAAGAAAATGGCGGTTTGTATTCATCCATAGACTTCCTGCCGCCAGTAGCAGCGGCGAAAGACTTTTCGCTGCGCTTTGCGCTTGAACCGTTACCGGCTTATGGCCAGTACCTGCCCAACGGCAATATCTACCGCCTGCAGGATGACAATGACAGGGAGATTTTTATACTGGGCGTGCACTCCGGTCACTTGTATGTCAAAACAGAGACAGAAGCCGAAAGCCTGCTGCCTCTACCCGACCAAGCGCTGCTTATCATCCTCAATGCCCGTTCAGTCGATGGCTGGTTGCAGATTACTGTTCATGTAAACAAGCTTCTGTTTGTCAGCACCACCATACCCGAATTCAGGTCATTAAGCCGAGGATACCGGCACAACCTGGCGGGTGTTGGCGGCTTCCCGGCAATTTACGAGGAAGCCCAAAGCTTTACCGGCATTATCTCTCCATACATAGCCACTGAACAGCACTGGGGCGGCGATTCCCTGCTTGCAGTCAAGGATTTCGATTTCGAGCGTCTGGCCGGCGAAGCAGGTATCGGCCAGTTGATAGCCAGAACCGAAGCAGGGACCGAACCAGAAGACACGCTGCCAGCTGCGGCCGCCGAAGTAGCTATCACTTCAAATAATCACGTCCAACTGATGCAGATTCCGCTCGGCAAAAGCAACCTGCAGAAGGGCGTGTCACTGGAACTCAACTTCAGCGGCAGCGAGCCCTACTTCGAGCTGCGGCTGGATGAAACTGTGCGTCTGCTCTTCGATGCGGATCGTAAACTCAGTGCTGTAATCAAAACAGCGCAACCGGAAACCGCCGAACAAGTGGTCAATCTGGAGCTACCCTTTGATGCAATTTCCGATAATCAGTTCAAGCTTGGCCTGCGCCTAAAAAACGACATACTGCAGCTGTATCAAGCCGGTCACCCTGACAGCTTAAACATTCCGCAAACCAGCAATCTGGTTCCCGCGCAGCTAAGCCTGCATATGCATACCGAAAGCGGTCCTGACGAAACAGAGGGCTGGATCGCAACAATTCCGCATACCCTGCGCGCACAGACAGACTAATACCAAGCGCTTGCTGATAATTCAGATCATCCACAACATATTTAGGCTAATACTCTTGAAAATCCGGCTCCGGCGCATTACGTTCTAGTAGGCACCGGGGTGTTTAGTAGGCCGCGAATCGGCATGCTGCCGCCCGGACATCATAGACTAGAAAGGATAGTATGAAATTACAACTGCTTATGCTCCTGCTTGCAGCAGGGCTGCTTGTTTCCTGTGTAAGTAATCCACCGCCGGCCCAGGCGGTCGAAGAACCTAAAGCCGAGAGCGGCAATGCCGCCTTCCAATCCAGGGCACAGGAACTGGTAACTGGGCAACCCGGCGGACTGGCTGCAACACCCGCTACGGATACCTCGACAGCTCCGGCCACCCAGCCGGCAAGCCCTACAGACAGTAATGCATCCACTCAGACTGACACCCCGCAATTCGTTCCCGGCCAGCTTAGCCCCGAAGAAGAAGCCTTCCTCGAAAATCATATTGCCCGCCTGCAGTATATGGTATATTACGACCGCGAGGTGGAGATGCAGGCCAGTATTGCCAAAGCCGCCGTTGCCCAAGCCAACCGTTTCCTGATAGACCGGCTGGGCCGCACCGTCATGGACATGGACCAGCTGGAGCGTCTGAAAGCCGACCAGCAGACAGCCTACCAGGCCGAAACTGGCGGCTCCATCGACATCATGCAATACCTGGCCCAGAAGTATAATGCTGACGTGTATGTGGAAATTTCACTTTCTACCGAAACCGAACTGCGCAACAATGTGCATTATGCCCAGGCCCGCGGTTCCATGAAAATGTTTGACACCTCCACCGGCCAGCTGCTGGGCAGTGTGCCCTTCCAGAGCCCTCAGGTGCGGGCCAACACTGCCGAAGCAGCCGTAGCAAATGCGGTAACCGCCTCGGTATGGGTTGGCATGCCGGTTATGGTCGACCAGTCCCGCAGCCTTATCCGCGGCTCGATGTCTAACGGTGTGCGCTACGAGCTGGTTATCCAGAATCCTCCGGACTCGCGTGGCATGCGGGATTTCCGCCGGGCACTGGAGCGCTACTTCCGTATGGTAGAAACTGCATCCAGTTCGGCCAGCGAAGCGCAGATCCTGCTGTACACCTTCCAGACCAAAAGCAAGGTCGAAGATTATATCTATGATGCGGCAGACCGGGCCGGACTGCTGGACATGCAGTCAGTGTATTCGCGCGGCCGCAGCTTTGTGGTAAACAGCGGACTCTGAACAGTTTTTTAGGCAGACACTACTGTTTTTCGGCGTGCTTGCGTTATACTTAGGCATTGTCGGCCGCTGAAGTTTCAGGGCCGCTAAAATATGAAGAAACCTTAAGGAGGTTTATCGTGAAGAAAGTAATTCTTGTTCTCGTTGTGGTAATGACTCTGGCCAGCCTTATTGGCTGTGCAAGCAAACCAGCCGAAATGACTGCTCCTCTTACCGTAGCAACCTATCCGCCGCAGATTCTTGAGCATCCCGGCACTGCCTGGGGTACCAACCCGCCGCAGTGGATACTTGAGTATGTAAGCAAGGGCTATAAAGCCGTAGAGCGCATGCCCGATTATGAAGGCCAGTTTGTAGTTATCGTCAACGAAGAAGGCGAATCCCGCGATGGCGCATCCCTGGCAGCTGCTCGCATGAATTCCCAGACCCGTATTTCCGCCTTTATGGAAACCCGTGTTCGTGATACCTTCGCCGGTGCGCAGGTAGGAGACAAGGACATGATCGAGACCTACATGGAACGTGTAGTGAAGAGCGTTTCCGAAGCCAGCTTTAACGGCTTCCTGATGGAAGACGAGACCTGGGCTTACATGCAGGAGTTTACTACCGAAGGCGAGCCCGACCGCCGCGTCTACCGCGTATACCAACTGTGGACCATCAACAAGGAAGCCCTGGAGCGCCAGCTGCAGGAAATCCTCGATGGTGCCGAAGCTCTTGAGCCCAAGACTCCGGAAAAAGAACGCGCTATCGAAGCCGTCCAGAACGCTTTCTACGAAGGCTTCTGATTATTGCCGGGCGGTCCGCACTCCGGACTGCCCGCTTTGTTTATTACAGGGAGCGCTCTTTGCCCGGCGCTCCCTTGGCGGCTTAAAGGAGCAAGTGATGATGAATTTTACAGCCTGACTACAGTGTAACTGCAGTCAGGCTGGAGCATTTATCAAAGTACCACGCAATCGCGTCTTCGGAGGGTTTTTCTTATGCGAAAAGTTATACTGCTGCTGGCTGTTACAGCCATTCTGGCTTCCTGTGTGTCCGGTCCCGCTGCCAACAAAAAGCTGCCGCCCGACTGGGTGCTGAAAACACCGGCCCCGGACGGCACGTTTACCTACTTTGTAGGGTCTTCGTCCGCCGGCAACGACGAGGCTGTGGCCATCGATGACGCCAGCAACAATCTTATTGCCAACATAATGAACTACATCGGCGCCAGAGTAAGCGTCGACTCAACTGCCACGGCCAAGGCGACACTGGACAGCTACGAGGCGGACATCCTGCAGACTGTCCGTGCCGAGTCCTCGGGCCAGTTGGCCGGTTTTTCGGTAAAAGAGCGCTTTAAAGCCACCGGACCGGACGGGTCCATCATCATGTATATCCTGGCCTCATACCAGACAAATGAACTTGAAAAAGAAAAAGCCCGCATTGCCGCGGTTTTCCAGGAGCGCATCGACGCTGTAGCCAGACCGGAACAGTCAGGCGACAACGCCAAAGCAGCCGGCCGCTGGTTTGACGCTGTACAGTTTTATGTGGAAGCGGCATTGGCCGCCACCGGCAGCGATATCGACAACGCCGCTATAAAAGCCGAGCGTAACGTAAACAAGGCCAGAGATATACTTGGCCGCATGACCCTGCAGCGTCTTGACAGTCCGACTGAAACCAACCTGGGCAAAGACTTTCCAGCAGCCTTCCAGGCCCGACTGGTATACGGCGAAGGTGCAAATGCACCCGGTATTGCCGGAGCCGAGGTGCTGGTACGCTACCAGCGCACCCAGGCCAACGGCCGGCCGCAAACCCGTACCGAGCGGCTTCTGAGCGGCCCCGACGGCATACTCAGCTTTACCCCGCCGCCAGCTGATGCTGTCGGCAACGCCAAACTCAGCTTCGAGCTTAACCTGAACTCTACCCGCGACCTTATCGACCGGTTCCCGCGCAGTTTCGACGGATATGCCGACGCCTTAATCAGCGACATGTCCCGGCAGGTGCTTAGCTTTGACTACAAAGTGGTATCGCTGGCCAGGACCATTCCTACCGGTGTGGCCATCATCGACCTGAACGACAGCGGCAACCCGGCCGGTACCAACATCGGCCAGGGCGGTATTTTCGAGAGCCTGGCCCGTGAGCGCTTCGTCGTCACCCTGGCACCGATCAATGAGGCCACTATTGCCATGATGAACGACAGCAGCATACTGCAGCTGGCCCGGCAGGAGTGGGGAAATAAGGGTATTCAGCGCTTTATCTACGGCACCACCCGCATCGACTCGGTAGTGGCCGATGGAACCATGTGGAAGGCCACAGCCAGCATGAATGTAAAATGTGTAGAGCTGAGTTCCGGCCAAATGATTTACAGCCGTGAACAGATGGCAATAGCCATCGGCGCAACAGCCGACCAGGCCAGACGTACTGCCCTGCTCAACGTTTCCAGGGATGGAATGGCTAAAAATCTGATGGCCACACTGCCCTAAGCTAGCAGATCGCAGCTATAAGACCATAAGCAAAAAGCAGCCCGGCATCTTGCAGGGGCTGCTTTTTT
>Ga0180007_10003450_pt1 | contig 17585 bp, 15 predicted proteins | sample MM_PC_MetaG_FD_121122 | JGI IMG/M metagenome (GOLD analysis project Ga0180007, IMG submission 121122) | Groundwater microbial communities from the Aspo Hard Rock Laboratory (HRL) deep subsurface site, Sweden - MM_PC_MetaG | ecosystem: Environmental > Aquatic > Deep subsurface > Groundwater... | reverse complement strand
GTATGTTTTGGGCTTGGGTTACGCAGAAAAGGATAAATTTGGCCGCGGAAAAATCTTGCGCTTTTACGACAAAGTGAAGCGGCCGCCCAAGTTGGAGGACAGAGTAAATATTGTCACTAAATCTTTAGAGCGATTAATTGACAGGGGTTTTCTTATTGGCTACGGCATGCGGACGCCTAAAAAATGGTTTATTCGGGAAATAAAATTGACCGCGGCCGGCAGAAAAATGGCTCGCGCCCTACAAGGGAAACAAGTAGCGTTACCTTTCAAATAAAAAGTTCGTATTAAATATTAAGAATTTTTTTTATAATATGGAGGCAGAAAAATTTTTTGGCACGATGGACAGCAAGGCAAAAAAAGAATTAGCAGTAATTCCTTTGGTTGACGTTGTTGTTTTTCCGCGCGTCGCGTTAACCTTAATAGTCAAAAGAGAAAAAACCTTGAAGGCGTTGGATTACGCTATGCAACATGATCAGTTGGCAGTCTGTGCCGCGCAAAAAAAAGATGTTGGAGATAAAATTACTAAGGAAGATCTTTATGAAATCGGCACGCTGGCTAAAATCAGGGAAATTACGAAACAGCCCGACGGTTCGGTCCGCATCGTGGTTGAAGGTATGATGCGCGCCAGGATCACTGAATTTTTGGCCGTTGATCCATTTATCAAAGTTAAGGTTATCCCCGTGCCGGAACCGAAAGTTATGAAAACCGAGAGAATCGAAGCGTTGATGTATAGTTTAATTAATCAGTTTAAAGAATGTGTTTCGCTCGGTGCGACGGTTCCTTTCGACGTGCTTCTTGTAATTTTGAATATTACCGATCCTTGGGAGCTGGCTGACTTGATGACAATAAATTTAGATTTTAAAGTTGATGAAAAGCAGGCAATTCTTGAGGCCGACAATATTGAAAATAAATTAGGAAAATTAGGCGAGTCCATTGGCCGGCAATTAAAAGTTTTGCGTATGGCCCAGAAAATTCAGGCGGAAACCGGCAAAGAGTTGGGGAAAATGGAAAAGGAAATGTTTTTGCGGGAACAGATGAAAACGATTGAAAAGGAATTAGGGATGGCTGGCGGCCGGAGTGAGGTTGAAGAGTTGAAAGAAAAAGTAGAAAAAGCAGGTATGGCAAAAGAAGCAAAAGAGCAGGCTTTAAAAGAATTAGCTCGACTTGAGAAAATGCCGTCTTTTAGCCCCGAAATTTCTTATATCAGAACTTATCTTGATTGGTTGATTATGTTGCCTTGGTCAAAGAAGACCGAAAGCAAAGTTGATATTAAAAAAGCCAAAAATATTTTGGACGATGACCATTATGGTTTAGAAAAGGTAAAAGAAAGAATTTTGGAATATTTGGCAGTGCAAAAATTGGTGGGAAAAATCAAGGGACCGATTCTTTGTTTTTCTGGTCCGCCCGGCACGGGTAAAACTTCAATTGGTAAAGCTATTGCTAAAGCTCTTGGCCGAAAATTTTTTAGAATGTCGCTCGGCGGCATTCGCGACGAAGCGGAAATTCGCGGCCACCGCCGGACTTATGTCGGCGCGCTACCGGGCAGAATTATTCAGGGGATAAATACAGCCGGCACAAAAAATCCCGTTTTTATGCTTGATGAAATTGATAAAGTTGGTGCGGATTTTCGCGGCGATCCGTCGGCGGCCCTGCTTGAGGCGCTTGATCCAGAACAGAATTATTCTTTTTCCGATCATTATCTTGAAGTGCCATTTGATCTTTCAGATGTAATGTTTATTACCACGGCCAATGTTTTGGATACAATCCCGCCGGCGCTTCGAGATCGCATGGAAACGATTGAATTTCCTGGTTATATTGAAGAAGAAAAATTTCACATCGCGGAAAATTTTTTACTTCCAAAACAATTGAAAGAAAACGGGCTTGAGAATGGCGGCAGATTGACCATCACCGAGCCGGCCTTAAAAACGATTATCAGAGAATATACGCGCGAAGCCGGCGTCCGCGAACTTGAAAGAAATCTCGCGGCTGTTTGCCGGAAGATAGCGCGGAAAATTGCCGAAGGCGACAATAAAAATTATAAAGTTGGCATTTCTGACCTCCATCAATTTTTAGGGCCGGCCAGATATCACACGACAATGGCTGAGAAAAAAGATGAAGTTGGGGTATCAACGGGTTTGGCCTGGACTCAGGCGGGAGGGGAAATACTTTTGATTGAGGCGACTAAAATGCCGGGCAAAGGCCAATTAATTTTAACTGGTCAGTTGGGCAAGGTGATGCAGGAGTCGGCTCAGGCCGCTTATTCCTACGCCAGATCGCGCGCCAAAGTCCTTGGCATTAAAGATAAATTTTATAAAGATTCGGACATTCATATTCATGTTCCCTCCGGCGCGATTCCGAAAGACGGCCCTTCAGCTGGCGTGGCTATGGCCACGGCGATTATATCAGTTTTAACGGGACATCCTATTAGAAAAGACGTCGGAATGACCGGAGAAGTTACGCTTCGCGGCCGAGCTATGGAAATAGGGGGAGTAAAAGAAAAAGTTTTGGCCGCCCATCGGGCAGATATTAAAACAATCGTTTTGCCGAAAGACAATGAAAAAGATTTGGAAGAAATTCCCGCCAACGTCAGAAAAAATTTAAAATTTATTTTTGCCAAAGATGTAGACGATGTTTTAAGGGCAGCTTTTTCAAAGCCATTAATCCTTAGCAAATAATATTAACCATTAATTTTTAGTTTATGAAAAAAATTATTTTTTTGGTTAGTCTCGTAATTCTTGTGATGCCCACAATTGCCTTCGCTGACGGCGCAATTTTTCCTCCGCCAGATTATTGGATACAAGAGACAGATCAAAAAGCTGTAATTTTTCATGATGGGAGTACGGAAACCATGATTCTCTCCGTCACTTTCCGCGGCGATGCAGAAAATTTTAGCTGGATTGTCCCAACACCAACTCGGCCAGATGTTTCAAAATCTACAGATGAACTTTTTACGGCCCTTGCCGCGCTAACCGTGCCCGAATACGATTATAGAGTTATGCCAATGTATGGCGGAGTAGGACGGGATGCGATGACGGCAGAGAGCGGCGTAGCTGTTCTTGAAACAAAAAAAGTTGAATATTATGACATAACTGTTCTTGAGGCCGATGATCCAGAAGCTCTAACTAAATGGTTAAAAGAAAATAAATATCAGTTTCCGGAAGAGGGAAAATATTTATTTGATGATTACATTAGTAACAAATGGTTTTTTACCGCCATTAAACTTGACGCTAAATCTTTGAGCGGGGGAGTTGAGGCACAGTTAAGACGGGGTCATGCTGTGCCGCTAAAATTTACTTTTGTTTCTTCAAAAATTGTTTTTCCTTTGAAAATTTCCGGAGTGGCTGAATATTTTAAATATCCTAATTCCGAGCCAGTTCCACTTATGATGGAAGAAGGCGGAGTGGGGAGCGCAGGCGTTGCAGTCGGTACGAATACTGCCACATCCGAAGTTGCTCCAGCTTCTGACTACTATTATCCCTGGCAACCGGGAGTCAATATTCTTCTTTATGTTTTTGCCGATCACAAAAAAGATTTGCCTGGATTTACTATAAATTATGCCAATTGGGTTAAATCAAAAGACGTTGAAAAATTAGCGGTTGAATCGAGCGGCGATTATTGGGTTCAGCCCGAAGCCAGAAAATACTATCTGACAAAGTTGTCGCGTTATATGCAGCCGTCAGAAATGACTTATGATTTATATCTTCGCGACGCAGAGAATAATGATAAAGTGGGAGTGTCAGGAGGGAACTGGGAAAACATTTTGACGAGTGTTTTAGTTTTTTTGATAATGCTTAGTATCTTTCTTGTGATTGGCGTGCTCTCGCCCGTTGGTTTGATTTTTATAGTCTGTACTCTTCTACAAATTTTTGTCAAACATAAAGCCGTGAAGATTGTTGCTTGGATTCTCCAAGGATTAACGCTTTTAATTACAGTTTCCCTGGGCGCACTTCTCTTTTTGGGGTGGTCGGCCTATGGCGTTGGTTATTGGATGGGGATGAGTTATGATTCAAGCATGGTCGCGGCCATCACTGCTGTTTGGCTTATCTTTACGGCCGCGATGGTCGGAATTATGGTTTGGCAGATTTTGCGTTTAAGAAAAAATAAAAAATCATAAGCGCTATTGCAGCGCTTGAAATTCCGTCGCTCGCCCCAAATGAAAGCAAACTTTCGCTTGCGGGTTCGCTAGGAATTATAAATATGGCTATCCCAAAAAAACTTTTAAGTTACCTTGACAAATCTAAAATTGGATATAAAATAGTTAGACATAAAACAGTTTATACGGCCTATGATGCGGCTCAGACGCTTGGCGTGAAACTTGGTGAAATTGCCAAAACTTTATTGATAAAAGCAGATAAAAATTATCTTTTAGCAGTTTTGCCGGCTTCGCACAAGTTGGATTTTGGGAAATTGAAAAAATTAGTTAAAGCTAAAAAGATTGAGATTGCCAAAGAGGGAATGATGAAAAAAATGTTTAAAATCAAACCAGGCGCTCTTTCGCCCTTTGGCCAGATTTATAAAGTCCCGGTTTATGTAGATAAAGGAATTTTAAAAGCAAAGAAAATTATCGCGGGAGCCGGAACGTTTGAAGAGTCTGTGGCAATGACGGCGAAGAATTTTCTTAAAGCGACGGGCGGGATTCTCGGTATCTTTGGAAAGAAGAAATAACGGGGGTATTAAAAAATGTATCAAATAAAAATAGAAAAATTTGAAGGGCCGTTTGATTTACTTTTACAGATGATTGAAGAGGAAGAGATGAATATTACGGAAATCTCCCTTGCTAAAATTGCCGATCAATTTGTTGAACACATCGAACGGATGGAAAATCTTAATCCGGCAGAGATGGCAGATTTTTTAGTGGTGGCGGCAAAACTTCTTTGGATTAAATCAAAAGCTCTTCTGCCCGCGCTTGAAGTTGAAGGCGAAGATGGTTTTGATCTTGCGGCACAACTTAAAATTTATAAAGAATATCGCGATGCGTCCCTTGTAATTCATAAAATGATTTTGAAGCGGCGTTTTACTTTTGTTCGTGAACGGCCGCCACTTGGAGTAGGGGATGTTTTATTTAATCCGCCGGTCTGGCTTACAAAAGATAAGCTGGTTGGAGTGATGCGAGAAATTCTTGACGATCTTGAGCCGATCGTTCGTCTGCCGCGAGGAGTAGTAAAAAACGCTATTTCCATTCAAGAAAAAATACAGCATATCAAAGATTTAATTCATAAAAGCATTGAAATTAAATTTCACACTATTATTGCTAAAGCTAAAGATAAAGTAGAAATAGTTGTTCATTTTTTGGCCGTGCTTGAACTTTTAAAACATAAACATATTGTCGTTCGGCAGGAAGAAATGTTTGGTGAAATTAATATTAAAAAGGGGGATAGTGTATAAAATAAAATTTATGACTAATTTAAAATCAAAAATAGAAAGTTTACTCTTTGTGGCAAGTCGGCCGCTAAGTTTGAAAAAAATTTGTGAACAAGTCGGTGGGGGAAAGGAAGAAGTTGGCAGGGCGCTTAGCGAGTTGGTAGATGAGTGTTCAAAAGCCGGGAGGGGAATACAAATAATGGAAATTGACGGTGAATATCAAATGTCCACGAGCGGTGAATCATCAAAGATGGTGAAAGAATTTTTAAAAGATGAAATGACTGGCGAACTCACTCGTCCGGCGCTTGAAACATTGACCATTGTTGCTTATCGCGGGCCAATCGCGAAATCTGAACTTGAACAAATCCGCGGGGTTAATTGTAGTTTGATTTTAAGAAATCTTATGATCAAGGGTTTGGCGGAGGTAAAAAGTTCAGATAAAACAGGAGAGCCGCTTTACAACATTACTTTTGATTTTATGCGGTATCTTGGGGTTGCCAATCCGAGCGAATTACCAGATTATGAAAAATTATCCAAGAGTGAAATTTTAGATAAAATTTTAGATTTATCAACTGGCACTCCGCCGCAAGATAAAGTTACTATATGATGTTTTCCATTATTTTAAGCATACTTTTGATTTTTACTCCATTTGTCGCCTCATCGCCAGTCAGCACTGAGACGACTGTTTCTGATTCAAGGGATGTGGTAGCTATGGAAGAACTGTCCACTTCACAAAACGAAGGAGACAGCCAGCAGTTTAATTTGCCAAGAGCTGAACCTCGCGCGCCGCAAAAAAAAGAAGACAGTCGAAGCATTGGAATTTTGACAACATCTAAATCTGCCCTGGTTTTTGATGAAGGGACAGGGACGGTTCTTTTTGCAAAAAATCCGCAAGAAAAAATACCTCTGGCCAGTCTAACTAAACTTATGACAGTACTTGTTTTTTTAGATAAAGAACCGAATTGGGATAAAAAAATACGCTTAACGAGGGCGGACGACCGTGAGGGCGGTATTGTTTATGCTCGTTCGCCGGAAGAAGTGACAGTAAAAGATTTATTTAATATGGCGCTCGTGGGGTCAGTTAATAACGCCGCGATCGCTCTGGCCCGTTCTACTGGTCTTGAACAAAAAGATTTTGTTGCAGAGATGAATAAAAAAGCCGAGACACTCGGTCTAAAAAATACAACTTTTGCTGATCCAACAGGGCTTCTCCCCGAAAATCAGGGAACGGCCCGAGACGTAGCGAAACTTCTTGCTGCGGCTCTGGAGAGAGAGGAAGTAAAAGCGGCAACGCTGCAAAAGAGATATGTTTTTAGCCCCGTTAATAGTGAAAAAATTTATTATGTTAAAAGTACCGACGAACTGCTCTGGAGTTTTTTAAATGATGATCCATATAATTTTGTTGGAGGAAAAACAGGTTATATTGAAGAATCTGGCTATAATTTGGCAGTAGAGGTTATGCGCGGTGGGCATAAAATAGTTGCCGTGGTTTTAGGTAGTGGGACGGCAGAAGATAGATTTAGGGAAATTAAAGGATTGGTTGATTGGGCATTTATAAACTATCAATGGTAAATTATATAAACGCGTTATGCGCATTGGTATTGATTGCAGGACAATTTTAAATCCTGGCTACGGAGAGGCTGCCGGTGTCGGACATTACACGTTTTTTTTGATAAGCAATCTTTTAAAAATAGATAAAGAGAACGAGTACGTTCTTTTTTTTGATAGTTTACTTTCCAAAGATGCTGCCGAGGAAATGATTGCCGACGCTAAAAATGTGAAAATAGAATTTTTTCCGTTTCACCAATACAAACATTATTTACCCTTTGCTTTTTCCCATCTTTTAACGGCGGGTGCTATTGAAAAGGAAAAGCTCGATGTTTTTCATTCGCCAGCCTACACCTTGCCCTTAGCCTATCGCGGAAAATCAATCGTGACAGTGCACGATCTCGCCATATATAAAAACCCCAAATGGTTTCCCGGGAAATTTTTAACGGGACAAAGTTTTTCAACTAAAACGTTAGTTCCAAAAAGTTTAAAAAAGGCAAAGAAAATCATCGCCGTTTCAAAAAATACTAAAAAGGATATCACAGAAATTTTTAAAATAAATCCAGAAAAAGTGGAAGTAATTTATGAAGGAGTAGAATTTAGAAATTTACCGAAAAAATCAGAATCGGCCTGCGGCATAGATTCGGAAGTATGTTTTGAGGATTTGAAAATAAAATATGGGCTTAAGGATGACTACGTTTTATTTTTAGGGACAATTGAGCCAAGAAAAAATATAGCTGCGTTGGTCCGTGCGTTTTGTGATGTGGTTTGTAAAAATAAAAATTTAGAAAAAAAATATCAGCTTGTTTTAGCCGGAGCTAGGGGATGGAAATATAAAGATGTTTTTAAAGAAATCGAGGCGTGCCAAAAAAAGCTGGGGACGGATGGGGAAATAAAATATATTGGTTATGTGCCTGGCCGAGAAAAATTTACTTTAATAAAAGGCGCAACCTGTTTCGTTTTTCCGTCTTTTTATGAAGGCTTTGGTTTATCAGTGCTTGAAGCATTATCGCTTGGAGTTCCGACTATTACTTCAAATAAATCTTCTTTATCGGAAATTGCCGGCCAGGCCGCCATGCTCGTTGACCCAGAGAAGGCTTCAGAAATATCCGAGGCTTTAGAAAAAATTTTGACAGACAAAAATTTAAGGGAAGAATTAGGGAAGGGGGGAATAAATCAGGCTGGGAAATTCAGTTGGAAAAAATGCGCCGAAGAAACGCTCGATGTTTATAAAAAGGTTGTAACAGTTGCATAAAATGATAACAAAAAAACCGGCCACTGCGGCCGGTTTTAATTTTTATTTAGCGGAAGCTCAGAAGAAGAATGCCGGTAATAATGACTTGGAAAGCTACCCCCTGGAATGCCGTTGGTTTTACTTTAATTAAGTCATGAATCCAAAAATGAAAACGGTAGAATTTTTTAAAAAGTCTATTAGAGAGTTCGTGACAGCCGACCAGAAAATCCGGAAGAAGCCCGCCAATAATCCCCGAGGCAATACTCAAACCCGTGGCGAAGGAATCAATAAAGTAGAATCTTGAAACAAGTAAACCCAGCAAAATTACAATATCTACAGCCACGATCATAATTATTTTTACAACCTTTGATTTTTGATCGCCCTTATACTCATCAATCCAATCCTGGTCGCCGTGGGGAACTAGGTCTAAAACAAAGTGAGAAACAAATGATAAGATAAAAGCCAGGAGGGGATTATTTATTTGTTGGCCGATTAAGGCACCGGCCGTGGCGTGAACTGTTAAAAGCATATAACTTTGGTGGCTGGGGTGGGTTTCGAACCCACTACCTCGGGCTTATGAGTCCCACGCTCTACCAATTGAGCTACCCAGCCCAGAGGAAGTGAAAAAGTTAAAGTTAAAAGTGCAAAGTTTTGCAATTTATTGTTTTCACTTCCGCCTAAATTTTTATATAAATCTTACAATTTTTGGTTGCGGGGGCCGGATTTGTCGCTTCGCTCTTTAAAACCCATCGGTTTTAATATTTCCGCAAATCGGGAAAACTACGTTTTCCCGACCCCTTTCCTGCAAATCCGCCCTATGTAATTTTACAATTTTTGGTTGCGGGGGCCGGATTTGCACCGGCGATCTCCTGGTTATGGGCCAGGCGAGATGCTACTTCTCCACCCCGCTACGGTTGTATGTATTAAGATACCAAATATTTAACTATTTGTCAAAGTGCCGATGGTGGGAGTTGAACCCACAATCCCGTAAGGGAATGCGATTTTGAGTCGCACGCGTATGCCAGTTCCGCCACATCGGCGTCAATTTAGTATTATTTTATAACAAAGTTGTCAAAAAAGCAATACTTGGGTATAATTATTAAATATTAAGGAGCAGATAATCTATTATGGCTCAAATTATTTCTATTGTCAACCAAAAGGGTGGGGTGGGAAAAACAACGACGGCCGTTAATTTGGGCGCTTATTTGGCGCATCTCGGAAAGTTTGTTCTTCTTGTGGATATGGATCCGCAGGCCAATGCTACTTCCGGTCTTGGTATTGATCATCGTAATTTAGAAAAAGGAATTTATGAAGCCATTACCGGGGAGGCGGTATTTCGTGATATTGTTGTTAACACCCCCGTTCAAGGATATAAAGTAGCGCCAGCCACAGTTTCTTTAGCTGGCGCAAATGTGGAATTGGTCGGCGCCGATCGGCGAGAATTTCGTCTGTACGACTCATTGCTCGAAGCGCGTCATGATTTTGATTATATTATTATTGATTGTCCGCCGTCACTCGGACTTTTGACAATAAATAGTTTAACTGCGGCCGATCACGTTTTTATTCCCGTTCAGGCGGAGTATTACGCCCTGGAAGGACTTGGCCAGTTACTTGAGACGATTAAACTCGTTCAGGATAATTTGAAACCTGATTTAAAAATTTTGGGAGCGGTTATTACCATGTTTGACAGCCGCGTTGGACTTTCAGACGCTATTTTGAAAGAACTGTATCAATATTTTCCAAATAAAATTTTTCGTTCAGTTATTCCAAGAAATATAAGGTTGGCGGAAGCTCCATCGCATGGTTTAACAATTTTACATTATGATGATAAAAGTAAGGGTGCTAAAGCCTACGAACGTCTCGCGCGGGAAATTTTAGAGTTTAGATTTTAAACATTAACAATTGAAAAATTTTAATATATGTCATACGGTCTAGGCAGGGGGCTAAATTCATTAATTCCTCCGAAAAAAATAATTCGGCCATTTTCTGAAGACGGGGCGCCGGCAGGTATCCGCCTGATTGATGTGCCCGTGAAAAATATTAGGCCTAATCCCAAACAGCCGCGCGAAGATTTTGGCTATCAGGATTTGGAGGATTTAATAAATTCCATAAAAGAGCATGGAATTTTGCAGCCGCTTGTTGTTACGAAAATTGACGGAGAAAATTATGAATTGATTGCCGGCGAACGTCGTTACCGCGCCGCGAAATTTTTAAATTTAAAAACCGTGCCGGCAATTGTCCGGACAGCCAAAGATCAGGAAAAATTGGAATTAGCTTTGATTGAAAATATTCAAAGGAAAAACTTAAATCCGATTGAAGAGGCTAAAGCATTTCAGAGGTTGATGGATGAATTTAATCTGACCCAAGAAGAAGTGGCCCAAAGAATTGGGAAAAACCGGTCAACTATTGCTAATACTTTGCGCCTTCTTAATTTGCCAGAAGAAATTTTGCAAGCGCTCCGAAGCGGGAAAATAAAAGAAAGCCACGGTCGAACGCTTTTGTCTTTGCCCGACGAAAAAACGCAGTTAAAATATTTTTCTAAGATTTTGAAAAATGAGATGACTGTCCGTGATACGGAGAGTGCGGTAAGAAAAATAAAAGGAGTGAGGCAAAAAAAAGTTGATCCGGCGCTCGCAGCTAAAGAAGAATTACTCCGCAGTGTTTTTGGGACAAAAGTGGAAATTAAAAAAAGAGGAAGTAAGGGTCAAATAGTCATTCATTTTTACAGCGACGAAGAATATGGCGATATAATTAGAAAGATTTCCAAGAGATAATTTAAATCTTAGTTTAAATCTATGGATCAACAAAAATCTTCGGTCGGCGTCGTTGTCGTGGCTATTGTGGTCACGGCGTTGGTGGTCGGCGGTGGTATGTATTGGTGGCAAACTTCAAAGGTTACTCCCCAAACAAACACTTACGAACAAATCGTAAAATTTAATTGTGAGCAAAGCGGCGGAGAATTTTCCGAAAGTAAATGTCAGTGTCAAGAAGAGCCAAAAGTTAACGGCGCACCGGCCTTCACTTATGGAGAAAGAGACGGTTACTGTGTAGATTCTTTCGGCACTCCAGGCGGAGACTTAGGAGAAACGGTAAAGAATCTTCAAGAATTTCAGATGTTAAAGAGTCAGTAAAATATCAAATTAAAAACTGCCCGGACGATTCCGGACAGTTTTATTATAGGGTACATTTTATTTTTTTGCTGCTCTCAAGCGGCTTTTTATTTTGTGTCGCGCGGCATTAGTTTTTACAAATTTCAGCCAATCGGCCGAGGGGGCTTTCCGGTTTTTATCAATTATAATTTCTACGACGTCGCCGCTTTGTAATTTTGTATCAATCTTTGCAATTTGTTCATTGATTTTGGCTCTGGTACATTTATCTCCCAGATCACTATGCAGGGTGTAGGCAAAATCAATCGGCGTGGAATTTTCCGGTAAATCAATAACATCACCCTTCGGAGTAAAGACAAAAATTCTGTTTTGAAAAACATCTATCTTCAACGCCTCAAGATATTTTTGATTTTCTTCAAGCTCTTTTTTCCATTTAGTAAGCTCTCTCACCCATTTTAAATCTTTTGAAACCGGCATTGAGCCGCGTTCATCATAATACCAATGGGAAGCGATACCATACTCAGCTTCTTCGTGTATTTTTTTAGTTCTAATTTGAAATTCAACTATTTCTCCATCGTCGCAAAAAACAGTGGTGTGGAGAGATTGATAACCGTTTGGTTTTGGTTGGGCAATGTAGTCTTTAATGCGGCCCTTGAGAGGCTTCCATAATTGATGAATAATTCCCAAAACCGTATAACACTCGGCTACTGTTTCCACGATGACCCGAAGAGCAACTAGATCATAAATTTTTGAAAGATCTTCATATCCCTTCTGTTGTAATTTTTTATGGATGCTCCAGAGGCGTTTTGTCCGGCCGTGGATTGAATAAATTTTTATTCTTTGCGGAGAAAATTGGCCTGCAGATTTTAAAAGTTTTATTCTTATTTTTTTCAAATATTCTTCTTTGGCCTTATAGCGCGGAGTAACTTCTTTTTTTAATTTTTCAAATTCTTTTGGATGAAGATATGGAAAAGATAAATCTTCAAGCCGTCCTTTGATTTCGCCCATGCCGAGGCGGTTGGCAATCGGGGCATAAATTTCCATTGTCTCCATGGCAATGCGTTTTTGTTTTGATGAAGGTTGGGCGCCAAGGGTTTCCAGATTGTGCAGCCGGTCGGCGAATTTTATGAAAATAACCCGGACATCAGCGGCCATGGCTACAAACATTTTCCGCAAATTTTCCAAATACCGTTCCATGCCGCGGTATTTTATTTTTCCAAGTTTGGTAATGCCGCGCACCATGAAAGCCACTTCTTCACCGAAATTATGTTTGATTTCCCGGAGAGCAGTTTCGGGATTTTCCGAGCGAGTTTCTTCGGGAATGTCGTGGAGCAATCCGGCGATGATAATGTCTTGGTTCAGTTTCATTTCCGCCAAATTCATAGCCGTGGCAAGAGGGTGGCTAATATATGGTTCGCCGGAAAGTCGCTTCTGACCGCTATGCGCTTTTTTAGCGTATTCAAAAGCAAGGCGGACCAAATCCAGATCGGCGTTTGGCGCGTAAAATTTGATTTTTTGAATTAAGTCGTCAATGGTGATCATATGCACGATATTAAGTTTAAATGAAAAGAGGCGATTTGTAAATAACCCTTGACAGATTGTTTTAAATATGTTAATATATTATCGTGATGTTAGGAAAGTCCTTTGCCCCACTAACGTGAGATAGAGGACCAACCCCAAATCAGAAACACCCCGGCGCAAGCCGGGGTGTTTATTTTGTTTGGAGGCCTGCCTTTAGGCAGAGACTGGCTCGCCCTAAAGGGCGGTCTCCAAAATTGTTTTTTCTCAAAAATTGTGTTTTAATAAATGCGGCGGGGTCCGAGCGACCACCCTAGCATCACCATTGGTTTAGGGGTTTGGGTCCGTCTCGGCCCTGTCTTTTTGTTTGACAAAATCAGAGAGAGAGAGAGTACTGTAGGAAGTGGAGGAGCTAATTATTATTTTTTTAAATTTATGCCGGAAAGAGAAATGTCGCCGGATGTGGCGAAAGAAAAAAACAAGGTGGCGGCGGCTGTAGAAATTATCAAGCCACGGCTTTTTGAATATTTCCAACAAGGGAGATTTATAGAAAATCCCGTTGTTCGTTGGAAATTTAGAAAGGAAGAAGGTCGGGCGGGACAAGAAGCACTTCTGGCTCTTCCAGAGTATTCCGAGCCAGATGATGATTTTAACCCTGGTTTTGGCAAAGATCAAGGTGTAGTCTCTAATATAATAATTTTAGAAGATGAAATTGATGTTCCGGGATCAGCGACAAAGGGTGGAAAGGGTTGGAGAAGGTTATGCCTTGATGAATCAGGTAATTGGAACATAATAACTTATAGTCATATTTCGAACGAGGATGCAAAAAAATTGGGGTGGGATTATACTGATTATTTTGAGGTAGAAGCACCACATCTAACCTCAGATCAAGCCGGCAGCCGTTTTGGGATTCAGAGAGTAACAGAGGGTTTAATAAATGTAGCGAAAGAGAGATTGGAAAGTGAAGAACGCGGAGTAAGAGGCCTAAGCGGAAAAGAAGAGCAGCGATTTGATGAGTACGTGAAAAATTTTAAATTAGCTATAAAAGAATTAGAAGGGTTGGTTGGATAAAAATTTTAAAAAATTATTTAAATAAAAATACCCCGGCGGAGGCCGAGGTGTTTTTGTATATCATTGCGAGGAGCGGAGCAACGCGGTAATCCTACCGACGAGATTGCTTCGCTACGCTCACAATGACGAAAAGTTTAGGATGACGCTGTGTTTTCTTTTTTGAAATGACATTCCTTGTTTGAGCAAACAACCGTGTCGCCCTTTCCATAGACGAGCAAACTTCCACATTTGGGACATTTTTCGCCGGTTGGTTTTGACCAGAGGGCGAATTTACAATTTGGATATTGGTTGCAGGAATAAAATGTTCGGCCGCGTTTAGAACGCCGTTCCACAATTTCTCCCTTGGGGGGTAGTGAAACCCCGGCGGGGGTTCTACTACCCTCCTTGCCGCATTCAGGACAGGGGACGCCGGTTGATTTTAAAAGCGGCTTCATATTTTTGCAATCAGGATATTTTGAACAGGATAAAAATTTTCCAAAACGGCCGTGCTTTATAACCATGGGCGCGCCGCATTTGTCGCAAACTTCATTTGTTGTTTCCGGCTCCGGCGGGCCGCCGTCCGGCGTCCCCAGAGATTTGATATTTCGGCATTTTGGAAAACCGCTGCAAGCTAAAAATTTTCCATAGCGGCCAGTTTTAATTACCATTTGCGAGCCGCACTTTTCACAAACCTCTTCGGTCGGCTCCTCGGCCTTGCTGACTTCTTTATACTTTTGATCCAGATTTTCTTTGAATGGCATATAGAAATCTTTAATTACGGGAACCCATTTCTTTTTTCCTTCGGCGATTTCATCCAGGTCGTCTTCCATGTGCGCCGTGAATTTATAATCAACAATCTGGGGAAAATGCTCTACTAAAAGATCATTTACCGTGAAGGCGATTTCGGTTGGTTTTAGTCTTCGGCCTTCGATTTTCTCTACATAACCGCGGTCAATAATTGTGGAAATTGTCGGGGCGTAAGTTGACGGCCGGCCAATGCCGTATTCTTCAAGAGTTTTGACGAGCGAGGCGTCGGAATATCGCGCCGGCGGTTCGGTAAAATGTTGGTTTGGGTTTAATTTTAATAATTCTAAAAGTTCTTTTAGTTTAAAAACCGGCAAAATAGTTTCCTGGCTTGTTCCGTAAACTTTTAAGAATCCGTCAAATTTAATTGTTAAACCGTTGGCGCGGAAAGTGTAAAGATTTTTTTCGCCAGTTTTTTCTGCGGCAATATCAACGGCCGTGCCGATAAGCGCTGCGTCGGACATTTGTGAAGCCATGGCCCGCCGCCAAATTAAATTATAAAGTTTATATTGATGATCATCCAAATACGGGCGGACGGATTCCGGATCGCGGCCGGCTTCAGTTGGGCGGATCGCCTCGTGGGCTTCCTGCGCCAGTTTTGATTTAGTGGTGAATCGTTTGGGGGATTTTGGTAAATATTTTTCGCCAAAAGATTTTTTAAGATATGAACGCGCCTCAGTTAAGAATTTCTCCGCAAGATTTACCGAGTCTGTTCTCATGTAGGTAATTAAACCAATTGATCCTTCGCTTCCCAAATCTATGCCTTCATATAATTGTTGGGCTATCATCATTGTTTGCTTTGCGGAAAAACCCAAACGTCGGTTAGCATCTTGCTGCAGGGTTGAAGTAATAAAAGGCGGCGGCGCGGTACGCTTGGTTTCTTTTTCTTCAATATTTCCGACGCGGTAATTTCTCCCGTCTAAATCTTTCAAAATTTTGTCTGCCTCGCCTTTTGATTTGATAGAAAATTTTTCTAAAACATCATCATTGATTTTATTCAATTTCGCGGAAAATTTTTCCTCACTATTTTCTTTTTGAAAATCTCCTTCAATATTCCAATATTCTTCTGGGACAAATTTTTGAATTTCTCTTTCGCGTTCAACAATCAAGCGAACAGCAACGGATTGAACGCGGCCGGCGGAAAGTCCTTTGGCGACTTTTCTCCAAAGAAATGGTGAAAGTTCATAACCAACCAGGCGATCTAAAACACGGCGGGCCTGCTGGGCGTCAACCATATTTAAATCAATGTCACGAGGATTTTCCAGGGCTTTTAAGATGGCATCTTTTGTAATTTCATGAAAAGCAATCCGGCGGGTTTTCTCCGGCTTAGGTTTTAAAATTTGTGCTAAATGCCAGGCAATGGCTTCCCCTTCGCGGTCTTCGTCAGATGCGAAGTAAATCAGTTTGGCTTTTGCCGCTATTTTTTTTAAGTCAGTGACAATTTTTTGATTTTTTCGCGGGACGACATAGTGTGGCGCAAAATTATGTTCAATATCAATACCCATCTCTTTTTGGGGGAGATCACGAAGGTGTCCAAAAGAAGACTTTATTTGAAAGTCCTTGCCTAAAAATTTTGAAATTGTTTTGGCCTTTGTTGGAGACTCGACAATAACTAAATTCATAAATAATAGTTTTTTTGGTTTATTTTCCGATAATATAGTTCATTCCGCCCAGGTTTTTTACCATCCCTTTCATTTCCATCAGGGTTAGTATAGCACCAACTTTGGCGGCGTCAAGTCCGGAGGTGGCGATGAGCTTGTCGACGTGGGTTGGCTCTTGAGACAGATTAACTAGAATTTTTTCTTCCTCAGGGGAGGAGGGGAGGGTTTTTTTGTTTTGTATAAAATCGGCAGCCTGAGCCAGGTTTAATGTTTCCAAAATATCATTGACCGCGGTTACGGCTTTTGCCCCCATTTTTATCAATTTATTCGGTCCGGCTGAAGTTGGGTTAAAAATACTGCCAGGTACGGCAAAAACTTCGCGGTTTTGTTCCAAGGCGCATTGCGCGGTAATTAAGGCGCCAGATTCTTCGGCCGCTTCAACGACAAGCGTTCCGAGGGAAAGGCCGGAAATGATTCGGTTGCGAAGAGGAAAATTTCCGGGCATGGCGACAGTCCCGAGCGGGTATTCAGAAATAACGGCTCCGCCAGTTTTAATAATTTCTGAAGCCAGGAATCTATTTCCCGTCGGATAAATACTTTCGTCATTAATGCCCGAGCCGAGCACAGCCACAGTTTTTCCGCCGAGCCGCACGGTCGTTTCGTGGGCAAGGGCGTCAACTCCGAGCGCCAATCCACTTATGATATTAAAACCATTCTGCACCAACTCGCCGGTTAAGAGGGAAGTTAGTTGCCGGCCGTAAGTACTGATTTTTCTTGTACCGACCACGGCTAAATTAAATTCGTCGTCAGGCGGCAGAACTCCTTTAACATATAAAATCGCGGGCGGATTCCAAATTTCTTTTAGTAATTTTGGATAGCTTTGATCGTTGATTGTTAAGACATTGATATTTTCTTTAACTAATCTTTCCCATTCAGCTTCGGGATTCACTATCATTTTTTGGCCCAAAAAATCATTGATAATATTTTCATCCAAACCAGCTCTTCGGAGTTCCGAAAAAGAAGCCCGCCAGGCTTCTTCCATTGAATGAAAATAATTAAAAAGTTTTACAAGGCGGATCGCGCCGATTTTCGGATATCTGGAAATGGCGACCCAATATTTTAAGTCATTTAAATTATCCATAATAGTTTGGCAATTTAGTAGTGGGCAACAAATATGGGTATTTCTGGACTATTGACAAAAGTCAGACATTTTTGGTAAAATATATTACCGAGAAATTTTGATTGTATCTGCGCCTCTGCCTGCCAGTGGTGAACGCGATGGTCACCCCTCCTGACTTAGCAAGTAACCGTAAATTAAAGTTTTTCCGTTTTTGGAACAGACTTTACGCTGGTAGGCAGTGT
>Ga0180007_10003449_pt1 | contig 17587 bp, 12 predicted proteins | sample MM_PC_MetaG_FD_121122 | JGI IMG/M metagenome (GOLD analysis project Ga0180007, IMG submission 121122) | Groundwater microbial communities from the Aspo Hard Rock Laboratory (HRL) deep subsurface site, Sweden - MM_PC_MetaG | ecosystem: Environmental > Aquatic > Deep subsurface > Groundwater... | reverse complement strand
TACTCTTTCTGAAGGCCTGGTGCCCCTTGAAAACAATTTTTCCGTAAATCTTTCCCTGACCAGCGGCAGCCAGCCCAGATATGGTGTGGATGATTATGTCAAATCCAGGATTGGCATTCAAACGGGGGACACCTTTCAGGAATATGAAGATATTGAATTTTATAAAGACAACCTGAATTATTACTATCCGTCATTCAAAGGTCTGTCCCTGCCCTTTGAATATACGGTGGAAATTTTTTCCCATGACGGTGTAGTGATAAAATCCCATCGAAATTTTTTCGGAACCCGTTTCAAGGGCAGCCTGTTTCTTACCGATATTTATGTGACAGATCCGGACAGCAGCATCCCCTATAATGCCCATAAAGATTTATTTTCCTTTTCTAAAATACCCTCTTTTTCATATGGATGTGATCTTCACGGCAAGACGAGCAAAGGCGACGTATCCCTTTCTCTGGGTTCTCAGGAAAGTGAAATCCTTTTTAACACCACCTATAGTATCGGAATCGAAAGCGATTCATCAGATGCCAACCACAGCGGCATAACACAGGCAAATACGGGTATTAAATTAATTGGCGGCCAGATCACTGAAAAAAGAGACCGGGTTCGTGACCTTGAAGAGATAGAAACCATTAACAATTCCGGATATTTTTTCAATCCCGAAGACACCTCCTTTGTCCTGGGCTATAATTTCAATGTTGCCAAACTGAGGATGAGAGAACAAAACGGCAGACTGTTTTTTGTGATCCGTCTGATGGGACCCACAAGCCTTGAAAATTATACCTGCAAATGGACATTCAGTGATGACTCAATTATTGAAGGTGATTTCACAAAATCCGGGATGATGTATGAAAGCCTTGTAGAACCTGTCAAAAACCTGAAACAGGTGGAAGTATTTAATCCGGCGGGCAAAAGCATGGGCAAATGCCTGATGTCGGATTACATAACGGATTACCCGACCCTGTACGGCATATTTGAAGACCAGTTCACCATCCAGCACATTGAAACATTTGAATATGACGCGCCATTGTTCAGGCAGAAAAATAAACGGATAAAATTTATTCCAGATAGCGGGAGGCGGTTTGATGCGCAGATTCCGCCGGAGCAGACCGCTTTGAATCTTGAAAAAGTATCTGGCATTGACATGATAACCAGCCACGATCTTTCAATGGATGGCAGCACCATTCAATTTTCCCTGGGCTTTATTCCTGAAAGGCCGCTGCAGTTGATCGAGCCCCCTGAAAAGGGAGAGGTGACCCTGTCGTTCAACAAGATATCCTATACCCGGCCGGAAGGATTTACCGGCATTGCCCGCTTTTCAGTGGACCTTTACGGGACCTTAAGCAACCCCTGTCACAAGAACACAACCTATCCGACGGAGTGCTTTCAGGCCATTGAAAAAAGGTGGCTTCATGTAACGGCAGATTATTCAAAAGGCTCTCCCATTGTTGAGATATTGATCGAATATAAAAGCCCGGTCAATCTTGATCCGTCTTTTGAATTTGATCTGGATATCAGTTCTGCCGTTAATTACAATCAAAACAACACCCTGGATATTGACTCACAAAACAAGGCCATGGTCAATTTTGAGCTTGGTCCCATTACCGGGTCCAAGGTTATCACTCAACCCGACCTGATTGTGCTCAATAAAACATATGCAATCAACATCACGGGGTATAAAGTCCGATACGGGGCCATTGATTTTCATCTGGACCCGGACGTCCCCATCACGCTGAGCAAAAAATTTCTCATGGCATTGTTCTACCCGACCCTTGGAACTGAAATTGATAAAATCCGTTTGTCCAGTGTTGATTATGATACGGGATTCCATTTCGATTTAAAAAACGGTGACACCCCCGTTGAAATTAAAGTGGCCGGCAATGATATAACTGAATTTGATTTTCTTTCAGTTTACTTTGACAGTCAAAGCGACCTTGGACAAAACGGTCTGTGGGTAAAAGGGTATGCCGGTGCAAAATCAGACAATCGATATCTGTGGTTTATTAAAACGGGCGGTAAAATTATCGCTGGAGATTATAATTCTGATGGCATGATCAATATACAAGACCTGATCATCGGCCTTGGTATCCTGACCGGCTCCACAACACCCATAAACATGGGGGAGGACACAAAGATCGACATGCTGGATGCTTTGATCATCTTAAAAGAATAAATGGGGACAGACCACGTTTTTTGAGTGGGACGCAGATTTGCGCGGATTTTGGGGCTTTACTATAAGGATTTGTTTTCAGACCCATCCAGATATTCATCGATAAAGGATTTAACAGCTGTCCCATATCCTTTGGTCAGGCTTGTATCACTGTGACCCGCATCTTTGGCAAAATAAGATGTCACCCTGTCATGGGGAAAACAATTCATAAGTTCAACGGCAAATGAAATCGGAAACCGCCGGTCTTTTTGGCCATGGATAATCATCACCGGAATCGTTATATACTGTGCCAGCCGAGCCGGGCTGTATTTTTCAGGCGCCCCCCTATAGAAAATACCCATCCAAAAAATGATCATTGGGCCAAACAGTTTTCCAAAAACTGGATTTACCCAACGGTACAGACTCAACAGCGCTTCATTGGTATGGGCATAAGAGGCTTCAAGAAAAAGCAGCCGGACCATGGCCGGGTTTCTGTGCGCTGCTATGATGGCACCTGCAGACCCGGCTGAATGACCGTACAACAGAACGGGGGTATTAACCCATTTCAGGACTGCCTCAATATCCTCTGCAAACTTAACGGCATTCATAAATTTTTTAGGAGAAGAATTCCCATGATCTCTTGCGCTATGAATTACGGCCGTAAATCCCAATTCAAAAAATTGCCGGGCTCTTTTTACCATTCGGTCACGATTTCTGCCCCATCCGTGGGCAAATACCACAATGCCTTTAGAAGGGGTTCCAGGATCTATACGCCACACCTCCAGAGATCCACCGTCAATTGCCCGTATCCGGGTATCGAGAATATTTCCCCAGTCAGGCGTATCTATTACGGGATTTCTGGGAATCTCCTGGACCAGATACGTCAAGAAAAGAGTGATCACCAGATAAAACAAAACAAGTCCGGCCAAGGCATACAGGAATACCGGCATAAACAGGATAAGATCAGCGCCATTAAAATGCATCAGATAAAGTCCATTTCCATATGTTTTTTATATACCCCCACCATTATAAACAGTGGTCTGTCCCACATTTAAATCCAACTAAACAGTGGTCTGTCCCCTATAAAATAAAACGTGGTCTGTCCCCATTTAAATCACAAAATCCGAGCAAATCTGCGTCCCACTCAAAAAAAACGTGGTCTGTCCCCCATTTACGTGTCCCCCATTTAAAGACTGGCCCCAATAAAAAAAGGGTCTCAGAAAACTGAGACCCTTGAATTTGTTTGGTAGCGGGGGAAGGATTTGAACCAACGACCTTCGGGTTATGAGCCCGACGAGCTACCAGACTGCTCCACCCCGCATCACAAGAGGCAATATATAGAATAGTGAGGGTTCTGTCAAGTTTTTTAATTTTTTTTGCCGGGATATTTTTTAATACTCGTTTAACGCGTGTTGAAGTTCATCAATGGAAACGGTTGCCGTACCGATCTTTGCCACAACGATTCCAGCTGCTGCATTGGCAACCATGGCACTTTGCCTGAAACTTGCACCCGTGGCAAGGCCAAGGCCTAAAAAAGAGATGACCGTATCACCGGCACCGGAAACATCAAATATCTGCCTGGCTTTGGATTCAATGACAAAGGGCTCCAGGCCCTTTTCAAACAGCACCATGCCATCCTTGCCGCAGGTGATCAACAGACGTTCCAGTTTAACCTGGTCCATGATTTTCTGCCCTGCTGCAAACAGATCTGCTTCTGACTTGATATTCATGTGGGCTGCAATGCCTGCCTCTTTTTTATTGGGGGTCAGGATGGAGACTCGTTTATATTTTGAAAAATCAAGGGCCTTGGGATCAGCCAGTATAAGGACCTTGTGTTTTTTGGCCAGATTCACCGTCGTTTTGATCAGTTGTTCTGTGAGAAGCCCCTTATCATAATCTGAAAGAATAATCAGGTTTGCCTTTGGAATTTTATATTCAAGGATACTGATCAGCCGGTCAAAAGTATCGGCCGTGATATTCCGCTTGATTTCCCGGTCAATCCGCAACACCTGCTGGTTGGAGGCGATCACCCGTGTTTTCCGCGTTGTCGGCCGTTCCGGCTCGCTGATGACCCCGTCCGTTTCAATGCCAAGGCGTTCAAGCTTTTCAAATATCATCCGGCCGGCCTTACCCGTCCCTGCCGTGCCAATGGCCATAACGGATGCGCCCACGGCCACAAGGTTATTGATCACATTGCCCGCACCCCCGAGGGTCTGGCTTTCTCTTTCCACACACACCACAGGGACAGGCGCTTCCGGAGAGATCCGGTCCACGCTTCCCCACAAATACTCATCGATCATCAGGTCACCAATGACAAGGGCCGTTACCTTTTTAAATGCATCAATATCGATCATCCGTTGTCCAGTAATGAGGCAATCATGGTTTTCAGTTCCGAATAGTTCCGGGTCACGGGGATCTCAGGAAAATCCCGGATTACAGATTCCGGCGGATTGAAGAAAAATCCCTGGTCTGCCGCCTGGATCATGCCGATATCATTATAGGAATCTCCAAAAGCAATCACGTGATAATTCATTGCCCGTAATGCCTTGACAGCCTCTTTTTTCTGATTTTCTATTCTCAGCTTATAGTCCGTGATATTGCCCTGTTTGTCAATGATCAGGCTGTGGCACAGGAGCACGGGATAATTCAATTTTGCCATCAAAGGCTTTGCAAACTCTTCAAAGGTATCGGACAACAGGATAATCTGGGAGGTTGCCCGAATCCAGTCCAATACATCCGTTGCCCCTTCAAGGGGTTCCAGCGTGGCAATCACGGCCCTGATATCCTGGATCTTTAAATGATGTGTTTTCAGCAGGGCGAGCCTTTTTTTCATCAACACATTATAATCACTGATATCCCGGGTGGTCAGCCGAAGCTCCTCAATTCCCGTTTTTTTTGCCACATTAATCCATATCTCAGGCAGAAAAACACCTTCTAGGTCTGCAACCAATATCTTCATCATCCTACTCCTGGTCAGTTTCTTCAATTCGAATCACAACGGGATCACCCACAACACAATCTGTCAGTGAAATTTGTTTTAATGCCTCCTGCACCCATGCCTCCTTGGCAATATGGGTGATCATGACAACGGGCACTTTTCCATTTGTTTTCCGTCCTTTTTGATGGACGGACTTAATGCTGATATTGTTCTGTCCGAGAATACCGGCAATTTTGGCCAGCACACCCGGATTATCCTGGGCTTCAAACCGAAGATAATATTTTGTATACAGCTCTTCCATGGGAAGAATCGGCATGGGTTTGATATTGTCTTCAGGATATCCCAGAATGGGGACCCGCCGTTTGATTCCTGAAATGATATTTCGTGAAATATCCACAATATCACTTAATACGGCACTTGCCGTGGGCATCATACCGGCCCCGTGGCCGTAGAGCATGGTCTGTCCCGTGGCATCGGCATCAATGACAATGGCATTCATGGACATATCAACATAGGACAAGGGATTTGAACCCGTTATCATTGTGGGATGCACCCTTGCTTCCACATGGTTTTCATGGATTTTTCCAATGGCCAGAAGCTTGATGGTATATCCAAAGGAGCGGGCAAAATCAATATCCACGGCTGAAATATTCCGGATCCCCTCCACATGAATATCCTTTAAATTGATTTCCATTCCATGGGCAAGGGAATTTAAAATGGCAAGCTTATGGGCCGTATCAAATCCATCAATGTCCAGGGAGGGTTCTGCTTCGGCATATCCTAAGTCCTGGGCAGCCTTTAATGCATCGGCAAAGTCTGATCCATCCCTGGAAATTTTAGTCAGGATATAATTACAGGTCCCGTTTAAAATAGCTGCCATGGAGGTAATATGGTTGGCCACAAGCGATTCCCGCAAGGCCTTGATAATGGGCATGCACCCCCCGCAACTGGCTTCAAATGCCAGGTCCATCCCGTTTTCCCGGGCCACACGGACCAGCTCGTTTCCAAATCCTGCCAAAAGGGCTTTATTGGCCGTGACCACATGTTTTTTATGTTCAAGAGAATCTATAATATAGGTTTTAGCCGCCGTTTCACCCCCAATGGTTTCCACAACAATATCAATCTGGGGGTCATTGATAATCGCTTTGGCATCAGACACGAGAAGGGTGTTTCCAAGGTCAATTCCCCGGTCCGTGGTCGTATCAATATCAGCAATGGCTTTCAGGTTTAAAACGGCCCCGATTCTGGATTCCAGCAATTGTTTTTTTTGTTTTAACAGCCTTGTCACACCAGCGCCGACAACTCCATACCCTAAAATTCCAATATGGATTATTTTCATTATTTTCAGACTCTCCGCGGTTAAGGTTTATTTAAGGTTTAAGTAAATACAATATTCAAGCGATGATGTCAAAAAGCTTTTGACTTTTCAACACATTCTGTTTATCATTGCAGCGTTTGGAAGGTTTAATCAACAGTATTTTATCGAATAAATTAAAAAGGTGGCCTTAAATGAGCAATTCCCTGTCTTATGCCGATTCAGGTGTTGATATTGACAAAGCAAACAAATTGGTCAATCGGATTAAAGATATTGCAAAAACCACCCCACGAACGGGTGTTATGGGTGAGATCGGCGGTTTTGGCGGTCTTTACTCCCTGAATCTTTCCAATGTTGCCAATCCCGTTCTGGTCAGTTCAACGGACGGTGTCGGAACCAAGCTTAAAATCGCTTTTATGATGGACAAGCATGATACCATTGGGATTGATCTTGTGGCCATGTGTGTCAACGATATCATTGTCCAGGGTGCCAAACCCTTATTTTTCCTGGATTATCTGGCCATGGGAGCCCTTGACAACGTGGTTGCTGAAAAAATTATCCTGGGAATTGCCAATGGGTGCAACCAGGCCGGGTGCGCTTTAATCGGCGGCGAAACGGCAGAGATGCCCGGGCTTTACCAGAAAGGGGAATATGATCTTTCCGGTTTTGCCGTGGGGATTGTGAACAACGATAAAATCATTGACGGCTCTTACATCAGAAACGGTCATAAGCTCATCGGGCTTGCCTCCAGCGGAGTACACAGCAATGGATTTTCCCTGGTCAGAAAAATCTTTTTTGACAAATGCCAGTATACGGTGGACACCCGGCTGAATGACCTTGACACAACCCTTGGAGAAGAGCTGCTTAAACCAACCACTATCTATGTCCCGACAATTTTAAGCCTCATAAGAGACCTGCCCATTCACGGGATTGTCCATATCACGGGGGGCGGTATTGATGAGAATATCATCCGGGTCATCCCGGATGTGTGTAAAGCCATCGTTCAAAAGGACACCTGGGAGATTCCCCCGATTTTTAAAATCCTTCAGAAAGAGGGCGCTGTTTCCGATTCTGAAATGCACAGAACCTTTAACAATGGCATTGGCATGGTGCTTGTCGTACCCGATACTTCGGCCCAGGAGGTCATGGATCGGCTCGGGGCAATGGATGTAAAGGCATTTTTCATCGGTGAGGTTGAATCCAGGGAAGAGCATGAGCCCCAGACCCATTGGGTTTAGACCTGACAGGTCTCTTCCTGTTTTTGTATCATGATCGTTCTGGGTATTGAATCTTCCTGTGATGAAACGGCAGCTGCCATTGTCAAGGATGGCAGAACCATCCTGTCTTCCGTCATCGCCACCCAGATTGATGTTCACCATAAATACGGAGGGGTTGTACCTGAGCTTGCCTCGCGCATGCATATTGAGGCCATTGTCCCCGTGGTGGATGAAGCCATCTGCAAAGCCCATATCACCCTTGACAGTATTGATGCCGTAGCTGCAACAAGGGGGCCGGGACTCATCGGTGCCCTTCTGGTGGGATTCTGTTTTGCCAAATCCTTTGCCTTTGCCCGGCACCTTCCCTTTGCCGGTGTCAATCATCTGGAAGCCCATATACATTCGCTTTTCCTTGGAGCGTCAACACCTGAGTTCCCCTTTATTGCCCTGGTGGTATCCGGCGGCCACACCAATATCTACCATGTCACCTCAGAAGACCATTTTGAACTCATGGGACAGACCCGGGATGATGCTGCCGGCGAAGCCTTTGACAAAGTGGCAAAAATGCTTGACCTGGGCTATCCCGGTGGCCCGATAATTGAAACCCTTGCCAAGACCTGCGATCCGTCCCGTATTGACTTTCCCAGGACCCTGCTTGATAAAGACAGTTTTGATTTCAGCTTCAGCGGCTTAAAATCATCCGTTTCACGGTACGTCCATGACAATCCTGCTGTCACCATAGAACAAAAGGCACAGATAGCCGCTTCTTTTCAGGACTCTGTCATTGATGTTCTCTCGCACAAACTGATCCGTGCGGCCCAGTATAAAAACTGCCGTCACATTGGCATTTCAGGCGGCGTATCTGCCAATAAAACATTTGTTGACAAATTAAGGCGACAGGCCAAATCCCATAAAATAGATGTTTTTGCCCCGAGCATTGACCTTTGCGGTGACAATGCCGCCATGATCGCTGCCAGAGGATATACCATGATCAAACACGGACAATTATGCCATCTGGATCATGATGTGTTTTCAAGAACAAAAATAGATTAACCCCTCAACTTTCGAACTTACGTCTTCTATCCGGGGGGTCAGGCTTTTTTATTGTATTTTGTATCCATAATTGGCCGTCAAACGCTTAAAAAGTGCAATAAGGAAAGCCTGACCCCAATTACACGGGCACATATTTTTTCTTGGCCCTTAAAATTCTTTCCAAAGACTTTTTCCCCATTAAATACAGGTCTTCATCCTGTTTAAGCCGTTGCAGGATTTCATTAAACGCCTTGTCAATATTGGGTCCTTTATGGCAGATCAGGGCCATGTCAATCCGGCACCGTAAAATCTGCTGAATACAGGTTGCCATATCCTTGTCAATGGCTTTCATGTCAAGATCATCCGTCATCACAAGGCCGTCATATCCCATTTGATCGCGCAACAATGTTCCTGCCACAACAGGAGACAGGCTTGCCTGCCATTTGTTGTCAAGCTGTGGATATAAAATATGGGACAGCATGATGCCGGCCACCCCTCTTTCTTTGGCATCTGCAAAAGGGATAAGGTCAGACTGCCACAGGCTTGCCAGGTCAATATCCAGTACGGGCAGATGGAAGTGGGAATCTTTAACCGTTCTGCCGATACCGGGAAAATGCTTGGCCACGGCCATGACACCCTTTTCCTGGAGGGTATGGATGATTTGATTGCCCAGAAGTGAAACCGTTTGTGCATCTCCTTTAAACACCCGGGCCTGCATAATGCCGTCCACGCCTTGGGGCACAATGTCCAGGACGGGGGCAAAATTCATGTTAATCCCCACCTGCAAAAGCTCCCGGGCCGTGATGGCAGCAAAGGTAGTTGCTTCTGCAGCAGAGTTGATAAACCCATTTCCCCGGAACATTGTAAAAGGCGGTTTAAGCCTTGCCACCACCCCGCCTTCCTGGTCCACGGCGATAAACAGCGGGGGAAGGCCACATGCCTGTGCATAATCCTGGCAGGCAGCGCAAAGGGCCGTCACCTGTTCCGGGGACTCAATATTCCGTGAAAAAAGAATAATGCCGCAGGCATGAATATCCCCGATAATGTGTTTGAGTTCGTCGTTCAGTTCAACACCATCAAATCCCAGCATCAATCGTTGCCCGGCCATGATGCCGTAATCCACACTGCTGTTTTCCATATATTTTTCCTTAATTTCATTACTGTTTTTGGACGCAGATCAGCTCAGATCAGGTATCCTGAATATCTGCGTTCATCTGCGTCCGGTTTTAGAGATTTATATTTTCCCGAATACCTTATTCCCTTACTGTTCTTGGACGCAGATCAGCTCAGATAGTCGCAGATCAGGTATCCTGAATATCTGCGTTCATCTGCGTCCGGTTTTGGATATTTATATTTTTCCGAATACCTTATTCCCTTGACGAACCCCTGTCTTGCATATTAGAACATGCTTTTTAAAAAAAGATTCACCCTGACAAAGATTATTTTTGTTTACAGTTAACATACCGTTTGGATACCATGAAATCAGGCATTTTTAAATCAGATTTTATTTTGCTCTTTGTTGCCGTCATCTGGGGATTTGCCTTTGTGGCCCAACGGCTGGGGATGGAACATGTCGGCCCCTTCACCTTTAACTGGCTCAGGTTTCTGTTGGGATGCCTTTCCCTTTTGCCCATTATTTTTTTCCAGCGCAACTCAGCCTCGGCCAAACCCAATCCGGGAATCGTCAAAGCCGGTATCATATCAGGGTTTTTCCTTTTTCTTGGCATCTCGTTTCAACAGGTTGGCATGGTTTATACAACGGCAGGCAAAGCAGGCTTTATAACGGGCCTTTATGTCGTCATTGTTCCTTTTCTAAATCTTTTCTTCAAACAGGACAGAACCAGCGTTGGAACCTGGATCGGGGCGATTCTGGCAAGTATCGGAATGTTTTTACTGAGCGCCACCAAAACCATGGGCATGGAATTCGGGGATGTACTGGTCCTGTTTTCCGCCATCTGTTTTGCCTTTCACCTGATTATCATCGGCAGGCTGTCCAACCGATTCAACACGGCCAGGCTTTCCTTTGTCCAGTGCCTTATCTGTGCTTTCTTAAGCCTTTTGGTGGCAGCTGTATATGAAACCTTTGTGCTCGCAGATATTTTAAAGATCACTATCCCCATTTTCTATGGTGGTGTTCTGTCCGTGGGAGTTGCCTATTCACTCCAGATCTATGGACAGAAAAACAGCCCGGCATCCCATGCCGCCATCCTTTTCAGCCTTGAATCTGTTTTTGCCGCCATTGGCGGATGGTTGATTTTAAATGAACTGCTTTCCGGACGGGCCATTTTCGGATGCGCGCTCATGCTGTCCGGCATGCTGATCTCTCAATTGTGTTATAAAAAATAAAAATTCGCCACTGTTTTATGGACGCAGATTGGCGCAGATAGCCGCAGGTCAGGTATTCAAAAAAATCTGCGTTAATCTGCGTCCTGTTTTGGAGATGTATATGTTTCCGAGTCCCTTATTTTTGCTCAACTTATTTTATCTGCCGTTCTTAAGGTTTTTTAACGCATCGTGAAGGTGCTGGGTGACCTGTTCAGACAATTGGCCGGCTCGTTCAATATGCAGCGCAACCTGATCCAGGTCTGCCTCTTTTGCCCGGCCCGCCCAGGTATAAAACGTCTCTTTATGGCTGTCATTGTGATCAATCCAGTGGGTGAATAATTTTTCCAGTTTCTGTTCAAAGGTCAATTCATGTGACGGGCCATGGTCGTGGGCATGGGTGTGCGCTTGCCCTTTATCATGGGGATGACCATGGTCGTGGGAATGATCGTGGCCGTGGGAATGATCGTGGCCGTGGGAATGATCGTGGCCGTGGGAATGATCGTGGTCATGGTCGTGGGAATGGTCGTGGTCGTGGGTCATATGGTTACTCCATTTTTTGTTAAAGGTGATTGGGGGTTTTGACAGGGGGGTCAGCCGTTGCCTGCTGACCCCTTTTTTACGTTTTTATACTCTTGTTATAACCCTCTTTGCAAGAGTTTTTTATTGTAAAATACGGTTAAGATTGCTATGGAAACTAAAACCAATGGAGACATGCAAGAGATGAGAAAATCAATTTTTTACGTTATGCTCTTTATCATGATGTTTTGTCTGCTCCCGCAGCATCTCTGGGCCAGAACCGGATATGTTACGGACAGGCTGATATTAAATTTCAGGCAGGAGCCAAACAATACGTCTGCTGTCATAAAAGCATTAACAAGCGATACCCCGGTTTTTATTCTGGAAGAAAAAAATGAGTTTTATAAAATTGAGCTGGATTCCAAGGAAACAGGATGGGTTGAAAAAAAATTTATTGTTTTTGAACCGCCCAAAACCCTTATCCTTGAACAATTGGTACAGGAGAACACCATCCTTAAAGATAAAATTTCAAACCTAAGCGGTCCTGAAAACAAGACACAACAAACGGATCCCTCATCCCCTAAAAAGGATGATATGAATTCCACTGACCCGGATCAAACCAATGAAAAAATTCAGGCCCTTGTTCAGGAGAACCAGATGGTTCAGCAAAAAAACCAGGCCCTTTCCAGGGAGGTTGAGTTGCTAAGGGGAAAAAACAAAGGTCCTTTAAAAACCGGCATGATCAAATGGTTTTTGTCCGGCGTCGGGGTTCTGCTGATCGGATGGATGATCGGACGGAGCGTTTCATTTAAAAAACGAAAATCAAATTCTTTATACTAATGTACTAATGGGGTAAGGCTTTCCGTATTGTGGTTATTGGCGAATAACCACAATAACCTGAAGGTCACTCGTAAGCAAAGCCTGACCCCGTCTATAAAATCGAGAGGAAAAAACCATGACTGAACAACACACGTATACCCAAAAAATATGGCTCAATGCTTATGAAAAAGGCGTGAAAAACGCCATTGATTTCAAAGATATCCTGATCCCCCAGTATCTTGAAGAATCCGTTCAACGATTTCCCGATCACCCGGCCCTGATTTTCCAGGGCTTTACACTCTCTTTTAAGAAACTTGATGACATGGTGGCACGGTTTGCCGCTGCATTAAAGGGGCTTGGCGTTAAAAAAGGAGACAGTGTTGCCATTCTCCTTCCCAATGTGATTCCCTGTGTGGTTGCCTATTATGCCACCCTTAAGATCGGCGGCATCGTAGTTCTGAATAACCCCCTTTATTCTGACAGGGAGCTGTTACACCAGTTTATGGATTCCAATTCAACCTTCCTGATCACCCTTGATCTTCTGGCCAACCGGATGGTGGCGCTCCGGGAAAAAACAAATATTAAAACCATTGTGTATACGTCAATCGGTGATTTTCTTCCCTTTGTTAAAGGCCTTTTATTCCCCCTGGTGGCAAAAAAGAAGGGGCTTGCAGCAGATGTCACCCCTGCTAAGGATCTTTACCGATTCAAAGACATCATTGCAAGGTACAGCCCTGATCACACCCAGGCAGACGTTAATATTGACGATGTGGCCATGTACCAGTATACGGGCGGAACCACGGGGGTGTCAAAGGGCGTCATGCTGACCCATAAAAACTTAAGCTATCAAATCCAGCAGATCGAAGCCTGGTTCCCTGCCTTTGAAAAAGGCGCTGAAGTCATGCTGGGGGCGTTGCCCATCTTTCATGTGTTCGGGATGTCCGTTTCCATGAACTTTGCCATCCGGATGGGATGGTCCAATGTACTGGTACCCAAACCCCAGCCCGAGCCCCTGCTTGAGGCGATCAGCAAATTCAAGGTGACCTTTGCCCCATTGGTGCCCACCATGTATATCGGGATACTGGATCATCCCAAGCTTGCGACAACGGATCTGACAAGCATTAAAGGCTGTTTTTCCGGCAGTGCGCCACTGCCCCTGGAGGTCATCAACAGTTTCCAGGAAAAAACAGGGTCAATCATTGTGGAGGGATTCGGACTGACAGAATCCACCCCCGTGACCCATATCAATCCGTTTAACGGGACAAGGAAACAGGGCAGTATCGGCATTCCCATACCGGAAACGGAATGCAAGATCGTTGACCTGAAAGATAAAACCCTGCAGGTCCCCATTGGTGAGGCCGGTGAACTGCTTATCCGGGGGCCCCAGATCATGAAAGGGTATCTGAACAAAATCGAAGAAACACAGAAAACCATTACCCCGGACGGTTTTCTGTGCACGGGGGACGTGGCCAAAATGGATGAGGACGGGTATTTTTACATTGTGGACCGCATCAAGGACATGATTATCTCAGGTGGATATAATGTATATCCAAGAGATATTGACGAGGTGTTGTTTGAACATCCCAAAATCCTTGAGGCATGCTCTGTGGGCATCCCCCATGAAAAACGCGGAGAGGCAATAAAGGCATTTGTGGTTCTCAAAGAAGGACAGGAGATGACAGCGCAGGAGGTCATTGCCTATTGCGACACAAAACTTGCCAAATACAAGCTGCCGACCCTTGTTGAATTCAGGCAGGAACTGCCCAAATCCAATGTGGGTAAAATTTTAAGAAAAGATCTGCGGGTAAAGACAGAAAACCAATAAACCACGGGAGCGGCCAAACCATGGAACACAGTTTAAAACAAGACCTGGTTTTCAACAACCAGACATATATTGTTCACAATATCAATCTGCTTGAAACAAAGGGACTTGCAAAGATCAGTCGCATGCCATTTTCCGCAAGAATTCTGATAGAAAATCTGGCACGGCATATGGATTCTAAAATCATCCAATGGTCTGACATCATGACGGCGGCAAAATTCTATGACACGGATATGAAGACCTCTGAATTGATTGCTTTTTTCCCGGCACGGGTGTTGATGCAGGATTTTACGGGCGTTCCTGCTGTGGTTGATTTTGCCGCCATGAGGGATGCCGTTGAAAAAGCCGGTCTTGACCCTAAAAAAATCAATCCCCTGGTCCCCGTGGACCTTGTTATTGACCACTCTATCCAGGTGGATCATTTTAAAGAAAAAAATTCCTTTTTCCTGAATGCCCAAAAAGAGTATGACCGGAACACGGAACGATATCAGCTCTTGAAATGGGCCCAGAAAAGCTTTGACAATTTCAGGGTTGTGCCGCCGGAATCAGGGATCTGCCACCAGGTCAATCTTGAATACCTTGCCACGGTTGTGTCAACCCAAAAAACCCGGGAAGGTCTTTCAGCCTTTCCCGACACCCTGGTGGGCACGGACTCCCACACCACCATGATCAATGCCCTGGGCGTTCTTGGCTGGGGCGTGGGCGGAATAGAAGCCGAGGCCGTCATGCTGGGTCAGCCCTATTACATGAATCTGCCACAGATTGTGGGAGTCAATTTCGTGGGAAAACCGCAACCACAGATTACATCAACGGACATTGCCCTTTATGTCACCCATGTGCTTCGAAAGGAAAATGTGGTTGAAAAAATTGTTGAATATACGGGAGAGGGACTCAAATACCTGACCCTGACGGACCGGGCCACCATTTCCAATATGAGTCCGGAATACGGTGCCACGGCAGGATTTTTTCCCGTTGATGACCATACCCTGGAATACCTTCGGAAAACCAACAGAAGAGAGGCTGCCGATCTTGTTGAAGCCTATTGCAAGACCTGCGGCCTGTTCAATAATGATGATACACAACCCCATTTTTCAAAACGGATCACCATTGATCTTTCCATGATTGGAATTACTGTTGCAGGACCGTCAAGGCCCCAGGACAGGATTTCTCTGGAAGATGTAAAAGAAAAGGTCACAACGATATTTGATCTTGAAAACAGAAAAGATCTCAAGATCAATCCCGACAATAAGGATCAGGCGCTCACCAACGGAAGCGTGGTGATTGCCGCCATCACATCCTGCACCAACACGTCCAATCCATACACCATGATCGGCGCGGGCCTTACGGCCAAAAAGGCCGTGGAAAAAGGCCTGTCCATTCCCTGGTATGTGAAGACCTCTTTGTCCCCGGGTTCCCGGGTGGTTCTGGATTACCTTAAGGAGTCCGGCCTGATCACCTGTTTCCAGGATCTTGGGTTCAACAATACGGGGTTTGGGTGCATGACCTGTATCGGCAACAGCGGTCCCCTTGATCCGTTTATTGAAGAATCCATTAAAACCCATGGCATGGATGTGATGTCCGTACTGTCGGGCAATCGGAATTTTGAGGCCCGGATACACCAGGATGTGGCGGGCAATTTTTTAATGTCTCCTATCCTGGTCGTGATCTATGCCATTGCCGGACGGATGGATATCAACCTTAACACAGACCCCCTGGGGTTTTCACAAGAGGGAACCCCTGTATTTATGACGGATATCTGGCCGAAAGCCGAGGAGATCAACCATTTTGTTGCAACCTATGTCCATGAACGGTTTTTCAAGAACCAGTATGCCAATATTTTTACGGGGGACAAACTGTGGCAGGAACTTGCCGTGAGCGATACCTTCACATTTAAATTTGATGCAGATTCGCGCTACATCAGAAACCCTCCCTTTTTCAAAAACTTTCCTCTGGCTGTGCCGGATTTTACAGATATCAAAAAAGCCCGGGCCCTGCTTGTTCTGGGAGATTCCGTGACAACAGACCATATTTCTCCTGCCGGTGCCATTCCCGTTGATTCTCCGGCTGGTAAATACCTGGTTGAAAACAAGGTAAACCCATGGGAATTCAATTCTTACGGCTCACGTCGGGGAAACCATGAGGTGATGATGCGGGGCACCTTTGCCAATATCAGGATACAGAACCGGCTTGTTTCCGAAGTTGGCGGTGTCACCCTTAAATTCCCGGAAAATAAGCTTGAAGCTGTTTTTGATGCCGCCCAAAAATACCAGGCTGAACAAACCGATCTGATTGTTTTCGCAGGAAAGGAATATGGAACGGGTTCTTCACGGGACTGGGCAGCCAAAGGCACCCGGCTTTTAGGCGTAAGGGCCGTCATTGCAACCTCATTTGAGCGGATACACAGGTCCAACCTGGTGGGCATGGGGGTTCTGCCCCTGGTTTTCAAAGAAGGGGAATCCTTTGAAAGCCTGGGACTTGCCGGGGATGAAACCTTTGACATTGGCCCGTTAAAAAAGATCCAGCCCAATGGGGTCCTAACGGTTATTGCCACAAAAAACGGCAAACCAAAACACTTTGATGTGATTGTCAAACTCAACACGGATATTGAAATCGATTATATCAAAAACGGGGGAATCCTTCACTATGTGCTGCGTCAAATGATCACGGCCTGACGGATTCTCGCTGTATCAGGGACGCAGATTGACGCAGATAATCGCAGATGGGGTATCCTGAAAATCTGCGGTGATCTACGTCCAATTATGGAGATGTATATTTTGCCAAAAATAAACTATTTTGATCCTGCCCTATTGTGTTAAGCGAATGATATTGATATATAATCGTCTGTTTTTAAAGACATATTTTAATAACCCTATAAATTCAAGGAAACATTTTTATCATGGAAATCAATCATTATGAATTTAAATATGGTGAATTTGGCGAGACCACAGGGGTACAGATTAATTTAAGGGGATTTGATATCCTCCGGTTCAACAATATCAGCAAAGGCACGGCCTTTACCGTTGAAGAAAAAATCAAGTTCAAGCTCAGCGGGTTTCTGCCACCCCGGGTCAGAACCCTTGAAGACCAGATCCAATCAAGCCTGAATATTATTGACAACAAAGAAACGGCCATTGAAAAATTTATTTATATCCGCAGCCTGTATGACAGAAATGTTGTCCTGGCCCACGCTGTTATTGCCAGCAATGTTACAAAATTTCTGCCGATTATCTATACCCCCACCGTGGGGCTTGCCTGCCAGCAATATTCAGCCATGTTCCGCAGACCCAACGGGATCCATTTTTTCCCGGATAATATAGACTATGCCGAATATATCCTGAACAACTATACGGATCAGGACATCCGCATCGCCGTTGTAACGGACAACCAGGGAATTCTGGGAATTGGTGACCAGGGAGCCGGCGGCCTGCCCATCTGCCTGGGCAAACTCATGCTCTAC
>Ga0180007_10003448_pt1 | contig 17593 bp, 9 predicted proteins | sample MM_PC_MetaG_FD_121122 | JGI IMG/M metagenome (GOLD analysis project Ga0180007, IMG submission 121122) | Groundwater microbial communities from the Aspo Hard Rock Laboratory (HRL) deep subsurface site, Sweden - MM_PC_MetaG | ecosystem: Environmental > Aquatic > Deep subsurface > Groundwater... | reverse complement strand
GTTGCAATTAACTGCTTCTGGTACGAAACGTGCAATAGAGTTGGAAAAAGAACTAGCAGAAAAGAAAAATAAAACATACCAACAGGCATTAGTAGCTAAAGAAAGAGGGGCTATTGGTGGGGTAGCTATGATGAAACCTGAGACTAATGCTCTTCTTCAGGAACACTCCAAGTTAATTGTTAAGTTAAGACTTAGGAATGTTGAGTTAGCCAACGCCATATCTCAAGGAGTAAACGTCGAAAAGAACAGATTAGAGATTTGGAGGAATAGTCAGAAGCTACAGGAGACTGGGATTCAACTTTCTGGAGAAGAGATTAAAAATGTTAAATTATTACAAGCTTATAAGTTAAAGGAATATGAGGACTCTAAAAGAGTTCAAACAGCTACAACAGAACAACATAGAATAGATCAACGATTATCTGAGAGTAGAGTCGAGGTATTGAAGAGAAGACTTAATGCTATTAGAGAACTACAGAATGCAGAACTTCGTTTCAGAGCTGAAATTCGAGCAGGTGTTAATGTGAAGCAGAATGAGTTAGCTCTTCTAAAGAATCTTGAGGCTCAGAAAAAGTTAGGATATACTACTACAGCTAAAGGTTTATCCTTAGAGAAAGAAATCAACAGGGCAAGAGCTACAGTAGGAGCTACTACTCTCCATAAATTAGTAGTTGAAAATAAAGAATTAACAAAGCAATTGAGGAAACAAATAGATGTAAAGAAGAATGCAGCTAAAATAGAACGAAACTTAATAGAAATAAGAAAGTTAACTAATAAAGAATTAGTTAAATATTCAGCTCGTATAAAAAAAGTAGCAGCAGAAGAGTTAGCAACAAAAGCTAAAGCAGATAGAAGTGGTGGATTTTTAAGCCCAACTTGGCTTAAGAGAAGATTGGTTTGGTTTGTGCAATTAAGACTAGCTTGGGGAGTTTACAGAGGAATACAAAAGACTATACGAGATGTTGTAGATGCACATGATCAATTAGCTAGAGCTATGCGTACAGCTAGATCACCGATGATGAAAGCAACTGAGATAGCCCAGAGATATACTGAAGCCCTATCATTAATGACAATTAAACACGGCTTAGATTTTAAAGATGTTGGAGAGGCTTTGTATCAACTTGGATCTGCTGGCTTATCTGCAGAAGAGGGATTAGCTGCTTTAGATTCTACGTTATCGTTGATAGTTGGTACTGAAGGTGATGCTAAAGAAATTACAAAGATGGTTGCTGGTATTTATAAAAATTATGGAGATACTTTAGGTGAAAATATTACAATTGCTGAGAAGTTTCAGAAGATTAACGATACAATAGCTGTTACTTGGCAGCATCATCAGATGGAGATTGGAGAGTTTAACAATGCTTTGAAGCAATCTGTGCAGATGGCTAGAGTAGCTGGTATAGGATTTCAAGATCTTACAGCTATACTTGGTGTTGCTCATGATAACTTTATTCGTGGTGGATTGGCAGGTAGAGCATTAAGAACAATCTTAATGAGACTTTCTAGAGATTCTGTGGAATTTGCTAAGGCATTTAGAGTGGAAAATATATTTGATCCTACAAAACCAATCAAATTTATGGAGATAATGAAGGTTCTAAATGAAAGGATGAGAGGAGGAGTATTATCAGCTTACTCTCTTTCTGTTGCTTTTGAGCGATTAGGACTTCGTGGTGCTCCATTATTTGAGGCTTTAGTGCAAAGTTGGGATGAAGTAGAAAAAGCTAGACAAAGATATGAAGATGGCTTGGATGCTACACGAAAAATAGAAGAAGAAAGAATGAAATCTCTTTCAAAACAGATGAAGAGACTTACAGTATCTTTTCCGTCTGCTATGATAACTTTATTCATGTCTGTTATAGATAGGTTTGAAAAGACAGTAAAAGGTTTAGCTGATATAGCTGAAAAAATAACTACAAGAAGTGGAAAAACATCTATACAAAAGGGGATATTAGATGTAGAAACTATAAATAAGCGCATTAGAAATATGATAAAAGAGGAGAGAATTGGTGTTTCTCCAATAGAATTATCTGCTGCACGAAGATTTCAAGAGCGAGAAACAGCCCGTGAGGCAGAACTTGCAGGATTAAAGAAATGGTTAGAGGATCTTAAAAAGTTAGGTACAACTGAAAATCTTGAAGCAGATAAGGCTATAAAAGCAGCAGGATATCAAGGTCGTGCTAGTGCTCAAACTACTATAAAAAGGCAGATTGAAGAATTAGAACCACAAATTAAGCATAACTTACTACTTGCTGTTAATGCCTTATTCGAGACTATAGAAGATTTAGCAAAACGAGGGATAAAACCTAGCAAACCTGATATGACTCCTATAGATTACGGAAAGCTAGAAGTTGAAAGAGAACTTGAACGTATTAACAAAGAACCGATTGAGAAGTTAAAGCTTATAACACAAGATATTAGCGACTTGCAGGATACTATAAAAGAGAAGTATGTAGCTTTAAATAATTTAAGAAAAGCTGGTAGACTCGAACAAGTTAAATTTAATGTATTGTTGAAAGAAGAGGGAGTTAAATCTGAGAAGACAAAAAATCAGTGGAAAGTTAGTCTAGACCATGTGATGACATTGAAGGGCGCAATGGAAACGCTTTTGAAAGAAGAGGAGAAGATAAAAAAGCTAGTTGCTGAGGAGAAGCAAGCAAGATTAAAAGTGCTTGAACCAACTATTAAAGATTTAGGATTCCAAGATAAAAAAATTGCTAAGGAGGCACAATCTCTTGAGTTACAAAGAAAAATAGATAACCAAGCTGGGTTAACTAACGAAGAATATAAAAAGCAACTTGATGTTAACTACGATATAGCAATGAGAGAAAAAGAACGAGCAAGCATAGCTATGGAAGTGGCTTTGTATAAAGATCTTGAAAACGAACATCTTGATGAAATATTAGATTTATATGATGAAAGTATTTATAAAGCGGATCAACATCGTAAACAACTTGACCAAGCAACTGAAAGTCTGAGACTGCAGACTAAGTTAAGGGAAATAAATCTTGAATACGATAAAGAGTTAGATAGATTGGCAGCTTTAAAACAGCAATATCTTATAGAAGATGGTAGAGAAACTGAACGTATCTTAGATCTTAATATAAAAATTGCTAAAATAGAAAAAGAAAGGTTGGAAAAGAATAAAGAAGTTTTGGAACTTGGTAAGAAGAACCTAGATACCGATGAGAAATCTCTTAGAATGGGTGGACAAATGAGAGATAAGCAACGTGATATTACAGATGAGATGGAGAAGCAGGATAGATTCCTATCTCCAATGTATGATACTCTTCAAAAAATGAAAGCAGAAGTTGGAGATTTACGGGAAGTATGGAGAAAGATGCTTGGTACTGGAGTTGGTACTGCAACTTCAGGACTAACCAATATCTTTCAGAGTGCAACTGGTGGATTTCAAGAGCAAAGACAGGAAGTTGTTAACTTAGAATCAGAGTTAAAAGGATTAGGTCAAGAGTACTCTGAGGCTATCTCTGAAGGTGATCTTATTAGAGCACAGCAAATTAATGCTCAGATGGAAGAGCTTAAAAAGAATATTAAAGACCTGAAAGATCCTGTAAAACAGTTAGGAGATGCTTTCCATGATTTCTTTAAAGACCTGGTTGATAACATGAGAGAAGTCCTAAACAAGTGGATAGCTATGCAGATAGTTATGGGATTAGTAAAAGTTTTTACTCCTATGCCTACCGGAGCTAATGCTGCTGGTGGATATGGAACTAGTACATATAATGTAGATTATGGGGCAGCTCGTGGTGGAGTTCTACCTCAGATTAAATCTTTTCAATCTTTTTCTAGAGGAGGACTTACTGGAAGACCTACATTAGCCCTATTGGGGGATAACAGATCCAAAAGGGAACTTGTTATTCCCGAAGAGAATATTAAACGGGACTCTGTATCCGGCTATTCAAGAGATAGCCAAAAAGAACCTATTAATATTATCAACGTGCTCACGCAGGACGACGTTGTCGGGGTTCTCAGTGGCGTTAAGGGTAAACGAGTAATTTTAAATACGATAGGGCAGGACCTCCACAGAAAGGGGCCCACATATAGGTCACTCAATGCATAATACAAAAAAACTAACATATAATTTTGTTAGAAAAAAATTTGAAAAAGAAGGATATACTCTTATATCACAAACTTATAAAAATGCTCACTCAAAGTTAGAATATATTTGTAGTAATGGGCATGGCCACGCTATGATATGGAATAGTTGGCAGCAAGGACAAAGATGCCCATATTGTTCTGGTAAGGCAAAAAAAGATATAGACTTTGTCAGAAAGAAATTTAAAAAAGAAGGATATGTATTAATATCACCGGTTTATAAAAATTCTTGCTCAAAATTAGAGTATATATGCCCAAAGGGGCACAATCATGCTACGAGGTGGACTAATTGGCAGCAAGGACAAAGATGTGTTTATTGTTCTGGTATGAGATATAGAAATTGGGCGCAAGAAAAAATAAATAGTTTTATTACATATAGAGGATATGTAAGGTCTATAACAGATAAAAACTATAGAAAATATAAACATATTATTAATCCTAATAATTTAAAAAGAGGTAGAAATAAATACCACTTAGATCATATCTACAGTGTATATGATGGATTTGAAAATAATATAGACCCAAAGATAATATCAAATCCAATAAATCTTAGAATGATGAAGGAATCAGATAATATTAGTAAGAGTAAAGAATCTCATATCTCTATTAAAAAGTTACATAGAGATTATTTTAAATTTGATAGACAATTGAGTGTATAGGGGGAATATAAATGGCATCGTTGTTTCCGATAGGAACTATAGCTCAGGATAGTGATAGTGGTACAATTGATGGTGTATCGTATGCTCTATTTGAGCCAAATGCTGGATGTAGTGTTAGTAGGATGTATAATGTTCTAACTACCATGTTTGAAAATAAAACCTTATCTACAAGAAAGAAAGCAGAACCATATATAACTGTTACATATAACTATAATAATATTTTTTCTAGAGAGTATTTACAAATTGAACATTTTATAGATTCAGTAGCAGAGGATGCTTTGAATTCATTCTTTGTAGTAGATTTCAGTCATGGGCAATCATGTTCTATAACTTCGCCAGTTACTAATTGGGTGGTAGCTATAGATAATACTAGATTATATTCTGCAATAGCTAATCAAAGAGCGGATAATGCTGTTCTTTGGGATGGGTCTGGGTCATTTATGCTAAGTGATGTTGTTACTGTAACTACTAATACTTCTATTACCTTAGACTATACTACATACTATGGAAATTTAAGTGAGGCTAATGCTGATTCTTATGGTATGCTGTTTCCTGTATATACTGTTTACGCAGTACCCAATTCTCTAAGTGGCTTCAAGCCTACAGAGTATTGGGATGACGATATCTCCTTATCGCATGACGGAGGCTACATGTATTCGGGTAGTATCGGATTCATAGGAAAATACAGGGTATAAGGGGGATATAATTTTGGCATATTCAGTTACAGCAACATTTAAAACAGAGCAGGCAAAAATTGAAGGCACGCAACCAATAAATATGTATGTTGTAAACTCTTCTCAATCTGGCTGGGACCCATTATATTATGTTGACTACAACATAGACGTGTACGGCTTCACACTTACTTCTGTGGGTACAGTATTTGCAACGGAAGTTTTGTATACTGGTATTCCTATGAAAGGTGCTGAAGTAGAATCTAATCTACAGGCTAACACATCCGATATAAATATTACAATACCAAACACAGATAGAGCTATTGAGTCTCTTATACAAAGTAATGACTATCTAAGAGGTAGAGATGTATATATACTTACATTCTTTGCTAAACATCTACCATCAGGAGCAACCTCAAGTCATATAGGTACATCTATAGATAAGAATGCTGGTATGAAAGAAAAGGTATATATTGATTCAGTTACATCAGATGAAAATGTAGTTGTTTTTACATGTAAACCTAAGTTTGTTATTAACAATATACCATTACCAAACAGAAGGTATAGTAAAGAATGTGCCTGGAAATATTTGGCTACTGAGTGTGATGCTTCTAGTGTTATAAGTGCTACTACATTTCCTACTTGTAATTATACCTTAGATCATTGCAGAGCTAGAGATAATGAAGAACGGTTCGGAGGTTTCCCGGCCATCCCCCGGCGTAACATACTGATAAGATAATGAATTTCTCTAAATATATAGGGCTACCCTATAAACATCTTGGTAGAGATTTTGATGGTGTAGATTGTTTTGGCTTACTAAGGCTAATCTATAAAGAAGAATTAGATATAGTTCTTCCAGACTATACAGATCTAAAATATTCTAAGGATTGGTATAAGAAAGAAGATCATATAGTAGAAAATTTCCAAAAGTATTTTTATATAATAGATAGATCTGAGAAAGTATTTGATTGTATAATATTCTACCTTAATAGTGGTTTTATAGCTAATCATTGCGGGGTCTATATATCAGATGATAAGTTTATTCATATCTATGAAGATGAAACATCAATGATAAGTAGGTTATCTGAATTTTGGATAGCTAAAGTGTACAAACACATACGATATAAGGAGTGAAATCTTGAATGCCGTTTATTACCTTCCAAAACATACTGGATGAAGAATCTGATTTTACTTATATCGAATCCACAGTATTAGCAAATTGTGTATACGAGTATGCAAAGACTTTAGATCCCGAATTGTATGATAAAGTACTTCATCAGAAAGTTACTGTTACAATTAATGGAAAAGTTATACATCCAGATAATTGGTGTACTACTGTATTAGACGACGAAGATAAAGTTGTATTAGTTCCTACATTAGAGGGTGGCAAAAACGCCGGTATGTGGCAAATAGCAGTTGGTATAGCTATTATAATGATATCTGCCGGAGCAGGTACTCCAGGAGTTGTGGGATGGTGGACTGCTGGTTATGCAATTGGTGCATCTCTTGTACTCGGTGGTGTGTCCTCTTTACTATTTCAGCCTGATTTACCAAGTGCTCCAGGAATAGATGGAAGTAGGCAGACACAAACATATAATTGGTCTGGCATATCTACTACTTCTAGACCTGATATACCTATTCCTATTGTATATGGAACTCATGCTGTCGGAGGTAATGTTCTATCAGCTTTTGTAGATGTGTATGAAAGTAGTTCTTATCTTAACGTACTATTGGGATTGTGTGAAGGAGAAATAGAAGGAATATGCCATGAAGATGATATTACTTCTGTCTGCACAACCTCCGATCCTAGTAGTGCCTCTTACCCTTCTGCAGGTCCTGCCATAAAAGTAAATGACCAACCCCTTAGAAACTATGATAATGTAGAGTGGTGGTATAGAACTGGTACTAATCAAAAGGATGAGAGCGGTAGTAAATATCCATTTGACCCAACTGTTCAGAATAAGATCCCTCATTTTAATAGTGTTAGAATGCAGAATGATGATGGAAGAGAAATAAATTCTGATGGAATAGAGTATACAACTACCAAAGAAGTTGATATGCTTACACTACAAGTAAATGCTCCTGTATTATATGAATCTTTTAGTGGTGGTATAAGAGAAAAGGAGATAAGATTTAGTGTTGAGTGGAAAGCTGTCGGTGGAGCATATGCTACTTTAGATATAGATAATTGGGCTGTTGATGACGTTGTTGGTTCTAATGGAGCTAATAGTATTCATTGTACATGTACTACATATAGTACTGGTTATTATAAATCTGGCGATGAGCCACAAACTGTTATTATTGAAGTAGTAAATAATGATTTTGAGGATTTTGATTATACAACCGAACCAGAGTCTACGAGTGGGACAACGAAAGTCTCTACTATTACTTTTAATATACTTGATGAAGCTGGAAATATTATTGATGGTAATAAAACTGTTGACCATACTATTAATAGAATAGTCACTGAGTATGATCTATTAGATGAAAGTGGTGAGTCAGATATATGGGGCGGGCTTGAGCATGTATACCAAACTACTATAGTTGTAGGCTATCTAGTTACATTAGACTATGAAGTAAAACCTGGAGATAGGTTTACTCTATCTTCAACACAAACTGGGGTTACTACCGATGAAGTCTTCTTAAAAGGAAAAACTAAAACTGGTTTATGGGGTAGTGTAACTTTAGATTTTAATGAGCTTGGTGTTGGAAAAGATGCATATGTTATAAAGTTGACAAGAACAGACGGTGGACCATCTACTGCAATAGAAACAGCAGATCAGTTGGTTTTAAAGTCTGTTATAGAAGTTGTTCAGGGACAGTTTATATATCCAAATACTGCAGTATTGGGATTGAGAATGAAAGCAACCAACCAGTTATCTGGATCTATACCTAATATTGTAACTACTATTAAAGGTATGAAGGTACAAGTACCCAGTCTAAGTGGTAGTGAGGAGTTCGATGACTGTTTTTATAGTGCGGATAATAGTAGATTTGAGTATGGTGGGGCTGAGAGAACGTGGGATAATACTACCTATGAGACTGAATTCTCAAATAATGCTATTTTATGCGTAAGAGATGTAGTTATATCAACTAGGTATGGATTAGGAGATTATATATCCCTATCAGATTTATACAATACAAGTATGATAACTGCTATAAAGGAATGTCATACTGCATATACTGCCCACACTTTGGCTTCAAAGGATTATATATCTTGGTGGGATGGTGGAACAGATGATACTTGGGCAACAAAGATACTATATGAACACGCTACAAGTAATCTAACAATAACGTTGGATTCGTCAGCTAGAACATTTCAAGTTGCAAGTTCTGGAACGAATAATAAGATGGTAAGTGTTTATGCCCCATTAGACGAACACTTTGAGGTAAACGCAACCTATACAATTAGTCTTACTCTTTCAGGAGTTACTGGAACTATAAATACCATTCATATATACGGTACTTCTACTGGAGGTACTACAGCCAGCTACTTGGGAGTTTTAAGTGGTAAAGGAAATGGTACTCACACTCTATCAGTAACACCAACTCGTACTGGATTGTACCTACTTAAATTTACATTTGTTTCTTATCTTAGTACGTTGGCTTTTACTATAACTGATGTATCTCTCGTTAAAACTACCTATGATAGAAATCATACATGGGATGGTGTGTTAGAGAGTGGACAATCTGCTCTTACTGTACTACGAGAGATGTGTGAATCCTTTAGGTGCTGGCCTGTTTGGATGTCTGGAGCATTTAATTTTGTAATTGATACAAATGATACACCTATTCATACATTAACTATGGGTAATTTAACATCATTTAATCAGGCTTTTACACCACTGTCTGATATCCCTTATATAGTAGAAGGACAATTTACAGATGAAGATAATGATTATGAACTAAGATCTGTTACTATTCGTTCAACATTAGATACTCTTACTAAACTAAACAAAAGAACTATTGGTCTAAAGGGAATAACAAGTAGAGTTAAAGCAGAAAGAGAATTAAAAAGAAAATTAGATTTAGCCACACAAGCCACACATACTGTTAACTTTAAGTGTGGTCTTGATATGCTGCATGGTACTGCTGGGGATATAATAAATATCCAGAATGATTTACCTTCTTGGGGCCAAGGTGGTAGAGTTATTGATTATAATCTAGCTAATGCTACTGTATTTATAGATACACCTTACACTTTTACAAATGCAGCAACAGATACACATCTTATGAAATATCAACTGGCAAGTAATGTTTTTGTGACTGGTACAGTAGCTTCTGCTAATTTGGTTAGTGGTACTGAGTATCAAAATATTCCGTTAGAGTCCTGGATGGGGACTCCGTGTGATTCTGCTCCATATGCATTAGGTAAAAGTACAAGCTACGTTAAGAAGTTTAGATTGGTTTCTGTTAATAGGACATTAGAAAATGAAGTAGAGGGAATCGGACTTGAGCATATAGCCAGCGTATACTCTGCTACCACTGTTACTACCATAGAAAATATATCACCTAGAGTTATACAACCTATGGATAGACCAGGTCCACCTACTGGTATTTATGTAACTAATACAGATATATCAGAGGGAGTAGGATTCCTTTTCAGAGCATTACCACCTTGGGGAAATCCTTATATAAAAGAAATAGTAGTACAGATGGCTGAGAATAATAGTTCTGCGTATAGAGTTATTGCTACTATCCCTGCAGATAGTACTGAGGTTAAATATGTTGATAACAACTTAAGTACAGAACCACCTAATAATATATATAATTTTAGATTTTTCTGTAGAACTCTTAGTAATAGAAGTGGTCCTTATGTTCAAGTTAGTTATACTTTAAGTAGATTAAATTACTCAGTTCCCAAACCAACTGGATTGAGAATAAGGGGAGTTGCTCCAAATAATAGTACATTCTTAGGTAAAGATATAACTGTAGAATGGGATTCAGTTGGAATGGCTGGAGCTGCTGTTGATGTAATAGGCTACAAAGTAGAAGTAAGATATGCTGACCCAACTGTCGGTACAGATTTTACTAAGACTTCCAATATCCTTAGAACTGTGTACGTAAGCGGAGAAACATATACTTATACGTACTCTAATTTAATGGAAGATACTGGTGGAACTATACATGGTACTTCGGGGGACGTATTATCTTTTGTTGTATATACAAACACAAGATCAGGTATACTTTCTGCTGCTGCAGGTCCACTAGCTGTATATAATACAGTTCCTGATGATGTGACCGGATTGACTGCTGTTTCAGTTGTGGGTGGGGTAGCGTTTCATTGGGATAAATCCGATGACGAGGATTGGAAAAGCTATTCGGTAAAAACTAAACTTGGGTCTGGTGGTTATAGTGATTGGGAAGATGTACAAGATAATTATTATCTGAGACAACTTACTAGTAGTGAAGTAGTGGCTAATGGGAATAAGGTCAGTATTACTATATCTGTTCGAGCAAAAGACTGGTATGGGCAATACTCTACTGCTGTTGAAGCTTCTGGGACTTCCGATACTGTGTCAGATAATATTTTCTCACTTACCGCCATTCAATCTGGTGGTGGTACTGGTACTGTTGCATCTTTATATGATGGGGTTTTAGATTCGGGGGGTCTGACTTTTGCCTAGGAGACTAACTATAGAATTTATTAGATCTGAGTTTGAGAAAGAGGGATATAAATTATTATCAACTAAATATATAAATACCAAACAAAAATTAGAGTATATATGCCCAAATGGACATAAACATAAGATTTGTTGGAGCAAGTGGCAACAAAAGCAAAGATGTTATTATTGTGGAGATAGGGTAACATTAAATATACAAGATATTAGAAGAGAATTTGAAAAATATGGATATCAATTATTATCTTCTACCTATAAAAATAATTATTCAAAATTAGAATATTTGTGCCCAAGTGGACATAAAAATGAAATTTCGTGGATAAGCTTTAGTAGAGGAAATAGATGCTCATATTGTTTTGGAAATAAAAAACTTACTATTGAGTATGTGAGGGAAAGATTTAATAATGCAGGATATAAATTATTATCAAAAAAATATATAAATGCTAATCATAAACTAGAATATAATTGTCCAAATGGACATAGACGTACTATTACTTGGGCTGATTTTAATACTGGGAAAAGATGCGCTGAATGTTATGGAAAAATAAAATTAACTATAGAAAAAGTTAAACTTGAATTTGAAAAAGAAGAGTATACCTTGTTATCAAAAGTATACGAAAGTAGTCAATCGAAATTGGATTACATATGTAAAGGAGGACACAGAGGCAAATTATCTTGGAATAGTTTTCAGCGAGGACATAGATGTAAAAAATGCTATCATATAAGATGTACTAGAGATTGGTCTCAAGAGAAAGTGTATGAGTTTAATAAGTATAAAAAGTGTGTTGCGTATATATCTGACAAAAATTACAAAAAATATAGATATATTATAAATTCAAAAAACTTAGAGAGAGGACATTTTAAATATCATATAGATCATATATATAGTATCTATGATGGATTTATTAATAAAATAGACCCAAAAATAATAGCTAGTCCTATTAATTTAAGAATGATGAAATGGTCAGCTAATATTTCTAAGAACAAGAGATCTCATATATCTATCAAAAAATTAAATGAGGAGTACCTAAAATTTATAAATAGGGGTGAAGGATATTGAGCTGGGATTATGTTGAATATGTATTTCCGATAAACCATCAGTTTAGTAAGATGCTATTATGGATTTCTGTTAATTGCAATATTTATTTTGCATTAAAGGCAAACTATGCAGATACTTCTTGGACATATTATGCTGGTAATGCATCTAATGGATTAGATGCAGGCAGTTTGCTAACTAATTATAGTACAAGCGAAGCTAATGCCCAGACTTATAGGCTGATAACTACAAAAGATAATAATAATAAAGTTTTAGCTGTCCTTCCGATTCCAATGAGAGCACGATATGTGAGATTATATATTGAATCTGGGTCAAATGTTACTATCTACGAGTTCCGCCCATCTACCTACTTCCTTGCTAGCGAGATAATTTCTGGGGAATTATTGATAACAGATGCTCTATCCGATGCTCCATCTATAAAAATTACTGTAAGTGATGCTGAAAGAATATTTTTAGGAGATCTAGGCTCTAGTGTATATGGATTACGTGGAAAAGATTCTTCTGGTAATGTTATATTTGAGATAGGTTCTGACTCAGATGTTCCTTGGATTGATAACTACGCTGATTTAAAAGCGATAGAGTTAGAGTTAATGAAGATGAATTTTCAGAATATATCATGGGCACAATTTGCTGTATATGATGCTCTAGAAGATGAGGATAAAAGAGCTAGCCCTGATCCCTCTACAAATGATGCTGTTTTAGATAAAAGTAAATTAACTAATGGTGGAGACGATACAGCAGATAGAGAGTTTGGTTTTATATCTAAAACTTATACTGATATTACAGTTGTAGAAACTGGTACTTCTACAAGTGTTGGGCTTAATTTTCTAACTGATACTGCAAAGAGTTGGTTTACTGATGAGCACAAGGCTTTAACTCTCGTTGACTCAGATACATCTACATTTACAATTGCAAGTAATACCTCTGATACCCTAACTGTATCTGGAACTCCAGCAGCCGGAGCTTATAAGTTGAGAGAATCTAATCCTGCATACGCAGTAACCTTTTGCTCTTATTTAGATAGTACAAATGGGGGAACTGGATATGTAAAGATGGAAGTTAGTTTTGACAACGGCGGTAATTATCAGACTTTCTTAGATACTGAAAATTCAATAGATTTACTTAATGCTACTGTAGCCATTGCTAATGCGGGAGATGACTATATTGTAAGATTAACATTAAAGAATGATGGAGCTGGAGATGGTTCAATTGTGTATAATTTCTTAGCTTGTACAGATCCATCACCGTGGAGGTGGTAATGCTAAATGCTTTGGGAAAAGATTATGATGTTAGAGCATCTATACAACAACTTTCTACAGAAAGGCCACTAGTTGGTGCTGAGATAGGGGTACATGAGGGCTATAATGCTTATAGTATATTAAATCATCTAAATATTAAAAAATTATATTTGATAGATCCATATGTTCCTTACGATTGGTCACAAACTGCTGGAGAATATGGAAGTAAGGAGGCAGAGGATAAAGCTAAAAAACTACTAGAACCATTTCATAATAAAATAGAATGGCTAAAGATGTCTTCTGACAAGGCAGTAAATTTTATACCCGATAATCATTTAGATTTTGTGTATATAGATGGTGATCATACTCATAAACAAGGGAAATCAGATATTTTGAATTGGCACCTTAAAGTAAAGAATGGTGGTATGGTGGCAGGCCATGACTTTTTTATTGGTGGAATTAGACAAGCAATCTTAGAGTTATATGGAAGTTATTTTGATACTGGAGTAAATGATGAAAAAATAATAGTGAAAAATGATGGTATAAAAGATTGGTGGCATATAAAAAAAGATAATGATGATATTAAGAGAAAACTTAGTGCTTTAGAGCAAGATGTTGTTATTGGAACTTTTACTCATAGGGATACGTATATTGGTAAACTAAAAGCTTCTGTAGATAAGTATTTACCTGGAATCGAATTTTTATCAGTAATTGAAGATGGTCCAATTAATATTAATATGGAAAGACTTCGGCAGAAGTTTTTGAAAACAGGTAAAAGATTTTGGGTGTTCTTAGATGATGATATCCAATTTCTAGACAGTGATATAATACGAAAAGCGGTTTATGATTTATTAACCCATAGATTTGGTTTAATCGGTGTCTATTCTACATATGATCCTAATTATATATTAGGTTCTGATAACTTGGAATGTAAAGAATTAGGATGGGTTCCTGGTTATTTTCAAATGGTGGATAGTAAGTATCTTAGGGATGTAACCCCAGATTTAGATCTTCCAGACCCCTGCACAGCTATAGATACAAGCTACTGTGTAACTGCGAGATCTTTAGGATATAGGATTGGTATTTCTCCAAGTGTTGTCTACCATCAGTATAAAGAAATACAACTTAATAAAAGAGCAGAGGAAATAACACATAGATATGTAAGAGAAAAGTGGGGGCAGTTTTATTTTAAAAATGCTGTCTATATACCTAACGTAGTTGGAAAAATTCCTAGAACATTAGAACAAAATAGGCGTACTTTGGTAGCTTGGCAACAAGAGAGGTTTAATAGACCAAAAAAGGAAGGAGTTATTCGCTTGAATATCGGATGTGGTGAAACTCATCCTCCTAGCTATATAAACTCTGATATTGAATCTGACACTGCAGATATTATACATGATATGAGACAATTGCCGTATAAGAATGAAACAGTAGATGAAATTTCGTCTCATCATTCTCTAGAGCATATACCATATATTGATTCAGAGAAAACACTTATTGAGTTTTATCGTGTACTAAAAGTTGGTGGTTATTTGGATATAGGTATACCGGATTTAACTTTGTGTTGTAGGAAGTATTTAGATGATGAGAGACTTATACATCTTATTTATGGCTGGCAGAGAAAGATGGATAATTCGTCTGATGCATTAGATAAGAACCAAATTCACAAAAGTGGATATTCGAAAAAGGGACTTATTAGTATTTTAGAAAAGATAGGATTTAAAATACTTGATTCTTACAACTATGATGGAAATGGAACACCTAGTGTTTGGGTTTTTGCACAAAAATAATGAAAGGAATTAAAATGACAATATCATGTGTATGTATTGTAAAGAATGGGGAGCTTACATTAGAGAAGTGCTTAGATTCTGTGAAAGATATAGTCGATGAATTTATAGTTGTAGATACAGGATCAACTGATAACACTAGAGAAATCATAAAGAAATATGGTAAGCTGTATGAAATTCCATTTGAAGATTTTGCCATAACAAAAAACAAAGCATTAGAATTAGCTACCTGTGATTTTATATTATTTATGGATGCTGATGAATATGTAATAGAAGGACTTGATAAACTTAAAAAGTATGCTGAAGTCAGCAAGTGTGTATCTTGCAGAATTGTAGAAGGATCAGATACTGTTACTGTTAATACATATTTTCGTAATAGATTGTGGCGTAATGTATCAGGGTGGAGATTTACTGGTAGAGTTCATGAGACAGCAAACGGCCCTGGGGAAATAGTAACTGATGGTTCCATTAAAGTACGACACGACCATGCATATAAGGCTGATAAACCTGAAGTTTATAAAGAAAGATTTGAAGGATATGTTAATATATTAACAGCTTATATTAAAGAAAATCCTAATGCTACTCGTGAGAGATTTTATCTGGCTAGAGCTTATAAGGACTTAGGTAGAAAAGAAGAAGCTATTAGTATGTATAAAGAATATTTATCTCAACCTACTATATTTTTCAGAGATGAGATATGGCAGTCTTGGTATGATATAGCTTGCTGTTTAAAAGAGCGTGGAGAGTATGATCAAGCATTTGAGGCATTAGCTGGAGCTAAAAAAGTTGATCCACGGAGAGCTGAAGCATACAATCTAGAAGGTCTTATGTACTATAACAGACAAGATTGGGAATTAGCTATTGGGTGTTATAAGAAAGCTCTATCTCTAGATTTTCCTGAGGATGTTGTATTGTTTATTAACCCTAGAGAATATAAAGAAGTTCCGGCAGATAATATATCTATATGCTATAATGCTTTAAAGCAGTTTGGTGCTGGAGAAAAGCATTGTATAATTGCAAATGAGGGGAATGTCCATTTTCATAACCAAAGATTACTCAATAACTTGTGGTGGTTTAGAGTAAAGACTCATATGAAGATATTCTTAGCATTAGGTATTACCCCCGAAAAAGTCTATGGTGGAATGATAGATAAAGTAGGAGTAGGGGGAGTAGAAACAACTTATATAGAGTTAGCTAAAGATTTAAGTAGAATGGGGCATACGGTTTTCTTATTTTGTAATTGTGATGATGATCATATATATAATGGTGTATATTATATTCCTTATCAGAAAATGGAAACATATACTGGTTTTATAGGAGAGAATATACACCCAGATGTGATTATTACATCTCGTTGGTTTGATTCTTTATATTTTGAGAATGAATCAATTAAGATTATATGGTTTCAAGATGCGTATTTTGCAGAACCGAATAGACCAGATGTATTTTCGAAAGCAAATGGAATAGTATGTTCTTCAAAATGGCATAGAAATTATATTGCAGAAAGATATTCTCATGGAATTAAAGCTGAAAAGATAAGAATTATACCTTTAGGAATTAGGAAGGAATTATTTCAAGGAAAGATGGAGAAAGATCCGAACAAAGTGATATATAGCAGTAACCCAGATAGGGGATTATATATCTTACTCAACATGTGGGAAGAAATAACAAAAGAAGTTCCTGATATACAACTATATATTTACTATGGTTGGGAAGGTTTAAAGACATGGGGAAAAAGTAAAGAGTGGGAAGATAGCGTTAATCAGCAGATGAAGAATGCTTATGATAAAGCTAGTTCTTTTAATAATATTCATTTCAAAGGAAGGGTAACTAAAAAAGAATTAGCAGAAGAAATGTTAACTGCTTCACTTTGTGTTTATCCTAATAATTTTTGGGAAACTAGCTGTCTTACTTCTCTAGAATGCCAGATGGCCGGAGTTCCTACAGTAACTACGGATAGAGGAGCACTAAAAACAACATTAAATAATGATTGTAACATTCTTATAGACTCTAATCCATATGGAATTGAGTATCGAAAGCAGTTTATTTCAGAAGTAAAAAACTTGATGACTAATTCCGAACTATTATCTGATTACTCTAGAAAGTGTAGAGAATATGCAATGAATGCCCCTTTAGATTGGGAAGATGTTGCTAAAGTGTGGCAACAATATATTTGGGAGGTGGGCAATTAGTGCCTACTGTACGAGTACAAACAGACGAATCTTTAATTAAAAAAAGACTTGTAGATGAAATCTCTGGACCTACCGGACCAGTTGGGCCTGGTGGAGCTGTTGGACCTACAGGAACAACTGGACCTGCTGGAGTAACTGGGTCTCAGGGTGAGACTGGTGTCCAAGGCATAACTGGTCAGGCTGGTGAACAAGGTGAGGCTGGGTCTCAGGGTGAGACTGGTGTCCAAGGCATAACTGGTCAGGCTGGTGAACAAGGTG
>Ga0180007_10003447_pt1 | contig 17601 bp, 15 predicted proteins | sample MM_PC_MetaG_FD_121122 | JGI IMG/M metagenome (GOLD analysis project Ga0180007, IMG submission 121122) | Groundwater microbial communities from the Aspo Hard Rock Laboratory (HRL) deep subsurface site, Sweden - MM_PC_MetaG | ecosystem: Environmental > Aquatic > Deep subsurface > Groundwater... | reverse complement strand
TTCTAAAATCGGCAGCAATTACAGGTTTCGGGCAAGTGAGTTGCAAAAATGGGCTAGCAAGCATAATATTTCTCTGACGATTTCCGATAAAGAGGTTCCTGAAAAAAAGAACGAATCGGGTATTCTTTTATCACATGCAGTGCAAAACGGCGGGGTTTATTATGACCTTTTGGGGAAGGATGTAAAAAGTGTTTTAAAGGCATCCCTGGAAAGGATTTCAAAGATTCCTAAGGATTTTAAAGCAGACCTGCTTGATCGCTTGATGGAACGGGAGCAGGCCCTTTCCACTGGCATTGGCAATGGCATTGCCATCCCCCACCCCAGAGTTCCTTTGGGGTATTTGAATGACCCCCTGGTGGCCGTCTGCTTCCTTGAAAATCCGATCGATTATCAGGCCATGGACCAGCAACCCGTGAAGGTGCTGTTTCTGATTCTGTGCCCGGATCTTAAATTCCATCTGCATTTGTTGTCTGCCCTCTCTTTTTGTTTGCGGGATAAATCCTTTGTACAATTTCTCAACGCTTGCCCTGATCCAGGGGCATTGATTGAAAAGATCGACCTTCTCCAAAACTTAAATCCCCTTTAGGGCTGGACCGGTAATTGACATTAAAAAAATGCAGACCCTTAAAAAAATCTATAGAGCGATTTATTACCGGTTTTTTCGGCTGGATGACCGGCTGCTTCTAATTGTTGCAGGTTCCCTTGCCGGTATCTGCAGCGGCCTTGCCGCCGTTGCCCTGCGGCTGTCACTTGAATCCGTGATTGAATGGCTTCATCCTTTCCGGCACTATTGGTGGGCCTTTGTGCTGCCGGCCGCAGGCGCACTGTTATCTTCTCTGTACCTTGAAAAGATTTCCAAGGAAGGGGCCGGACATGGGGTACCGGAGGTCATCTATGCGGTATCCCGGTACGGCGGTCTGATTCGTCTTCGGTCCAGCTATTCCAGATTGATATCCAGTTTCCTGACCATTTCAAGCGGGGGATCGGCAGGGCCGGAGGCACCGGTGGTTATGAGCGGGTCTGCCATTGGGTCCAATATTGCCAAACTCCTTGTATTAAATGATCGCCAGCGGATTACCCTGGTGGGTTGCGGAACTGCCGGGGCCATTGCGTCCATTTTCAATGCCCCCATCGCAGGCCTGGTCTTTTCCATAGAAGTGCTTCTGGGAGAATGGAAATTTGTCAATATCATTCCCATTGCCATTGCAGCCGTGGCAGGGGCCCAGATCAGCCAGGCCATTATCCCCGAGCAGGTCCTTTTCAACCATCAGCCCTTTAATACCATGGCGGCCGATATTTTACCCTGCCTCTGCCTGGCGGTTCTGACAGCTTTTACCTCTGTTTTCTTTACAAAAAGTTTGCGGAAAATCGGTGGATTTGCCAAAAAATCCCGCCTTCCCTTATGGGGAAGGGCCATTATCGGCGGGTGTCTGGTCGGCGCCATCGGAATCCATATGCCCCTGGTGCTAGGAGAGGGATATCATTTTATCCAGACAATGATTTCAGGCAGCTTTTCCATGGGACTCTTTCTGACCTTTGTGGCCATATTTGCCAAAATATTTGCCACGGCCATGACCTTGGGCTGGGGCGGGTCAGGCGGTATTTTTGCTCCCTGCCTGCTCATCGGCAGCCTGACCGGAGTAGCGTTTCATAAAACCTTGTTTTTTTTGCTGCCGTCCGCCGGCATTGCCAGAGAAGGTGCTTACGCCCTTCTGGGAATGACAGGTCTTATCAGCGGAGTGATGCAGGCGCCTCTGACCGGTATTTTTCTGATTGTGGAGATCACCGGCGGATATGAGACCATCCTTCCGTTGATTCTGGTCTCTTCCATATCCGCCACCATGAGCCATTATATTGAACCGGCCTCGTTTTATCTCAAGGATCTTATTGAGAAGGGTCAGTTCATGCGGCCGGGAACCGATGCCAGGATTCTTTCCGACCTGAGCCTGAATGAAATTATTGATACACACTATACCAAGGTGTCGGAAAATATGGTGTTCCGGGATTTTATTGAGATTATCAAATTGTCACACCACAATTTTTTTCCGGTAATTGAGGATAAAACAGGTGCATATCAAGGGATTATCCACATCAGAACCATTCGCAAGTATGTCCTGGAACCGGGCATGTATGACATGGTGTTTCTCAACCAGATCATGGATACGGAGGTGGTTACAGCCTCTTTGGAGGATGACCTTGGCGATGTCCTGGACATGATGGATCTAAACAATATGGACAGTATTCCGGTGGTTGAAAATGACCGGTTTGTGGGTATGATCCAAAAAAGCAGAATACTGGATCTGTATCGCAGGGAATTGATCATGCAGACCCATATTCAATAATTTTTTGAGGATAAAGGAGAGACTATGAACCATAAACTGCTTCACATTTTCAGGAACACTCCCTTTGGCAGAGAGACATTCCTTCAGTCCTTGTATTTTTGTAAAACCATCCAGGCGTATCCGGTTGTCTATATTCCGAAAAATGATAAATGTTTATTGTATTTTTCCAATGATGCGGTTCAGGTGGACCTGGATCACTCGTACCTGAATTCCCCTGAAACCGCCAAAGCCCATGCCCAGGCGTTATTTGAAGAGGCGGGTATACCCCCTGTGTTTTATGAACCCAAAAATTTTACAGCCTCCACACTTCCGGATGTTTCAACAAATTTTGATTACCTGTGCTGCCCCCGATCCGTAAGCGATCGGTCTTCAAAAATCGGGCTGGGCCATATCGGCCCCAAGGTCAGGCGGATCATCAAACATGCCACTTTTCCGGTGCTGATTTCAAGCCCTGTATTTAAGTCATGGACCGGGATTTCTGTTTTTTTCGGTGGGTCTGAGAATGCGGTAAAGGCCCTGACCCTTGGGTTGAAAATTGCCATGGCATCGGGTCTGCCCCTGAATCTGTATACCCTGGTTGAAAAAAATGGAGAAGACTATTACAGGGAGGTGGTACAGAAAAGAGATATGGAACCCCTGGTGGACAAATATGTCACCAACTGGCATTTTTATGGGAACGAGGCCTTTGACACCATGCTCTATGAGGTGCCCCATGATTCTCTGATTGTTCTGGGTGCCTATGGTCACGGCATCATCAAGGAGCTGCTTCTGGGCAGTAAAATGGAGATCATCCAGTCCACCGTGACCAACAACCTGTTAATTGTGGGACCCAACTGCACCATATCCCTTCAATAGGGCACAGGAGGGCCACACAAGACAAACAAACGCCTGGGTGTTAATTTATAGCAGCTTTAAATTCCAATTCCATGTCCCTGGTCTTGGTTTCATTTTAAGCCCTTTGGGAAGGTTTTCCCTCAGGGAGACAAACATGGAATATCCTGCCCCTTGAAGTGCTTCTTTTTGGGCAGACAGATCCAGGGGCCAGTTGGGAAAGGTATAATAGATATTGTTTGATTTGCTGATCCAGGCACCTTCTCCCTTGGGGCTTTGGAACATGAGGCCCGGCGTAAGATCCGATGAGACAATGCGGGATACGGCAAGGGGCCAGTTGGCATAGGTAACGACTCCCAGGGGCAGATTCGATGTTCCGGGCAGACAAAGAAAGGTGTCTTTATCCAGTTCAGGGCTGACAATGGCTCCGGAAAATCCATGAGCTTTCATCCGGTCAATTGTAATGGAGTTGGTGATATTGCAATAGGGGCCGGCCCAGAGATTTAGCTTTTGGGGGTCTTTAAACAGTCCCAACTGCCAGAACGCATTTAAGACAAAGTTTGTTGCCCCTCTTTTAATGGCCTGGTCCACATAGCTGCGACAGATATTTTCTTCCCCGGGAAAAATAAGGGGATCCAGCCACAACCAGGTTCTGCCCGAAGGCTTGTTGCCGTAAGCATTGGCAGAAATCCACATGCCGCTGTCCCCGTACTGTGACCCGGGCACCGGCTTTCCCCTGGATACCGTCAGTTCAACGGGCTTTTTTTTGGAAGAGCCCGGGTTTGTTGTCCTTTTTTCCGGAGAATGGGTATCCGGGATTGGACCTACCTGTATTTTCTCAATGGTTTCAAGTTCTGATTCAAGCCCTTTTATCAAGGAGGCCAGTTCCGGCCCCCGCCGGTCAATGATAAACACAGGAGTCCCTGTTTTTACCTTATATTTGGACCGTTTGGACAAATAAAATTTTCCTTTTTTCGGGATTGCCCGGGTGACCTTCTGGATATCATGGAACTCATTTTCCTCATACCCGATTCTCAGCAGGTCACCGCTGAACAATTCTTCCTGGGTGATAAAATAGGGTTCAGGCGGATTTTTTACCCGGCCCAGGAAAAGGCCGGAGCCTGTTTCCGAAGCATGGTCCAGGGGGTTTTGAACCCGCTGGGACAAAAGGTTATAATGGGAAAACTGTCTTCCCATGGCGTAATCCAGATAGGCCAGCGCCTCTTTTTTCCTTGTGGGATCATCCCTGAGCAGCCGATAGGCTTTGACCGTATAGTATACATAATGGGGGCTTTTTTTTCTGCCTTCAATTTTCCAGCACGCCACCTGTGGGATTTCTTTTAACACCTTGACCAGGACATCGGCTGAAAAGTCCATACAGGAAAAATGGCGTTTCTTCTGATCTTTTTGCTCATATATCCGCCGACAGGGCTGGACACACCGGCCCCGCAGGGCACTTTTCCCGCCAAACCAGGAACTCCAATAGCACCTGCCTGAAACCGAATAGCACAAAGCCCCGTGGACGAACACTTCAAGGGCCATCTCGCCGGGTGTGTGCTGGGCCATCTCTTTGATTTCATCGATGGAAAATTCCCTTGGCAACACCACCCGGGCAAACCCCACTTTTCTTGCAGTCTCAAGCCCCAGGGGAAAGGTACAATTTCCCAGGGTGGACACATGAAATTCTTTTTTGAATCCAGCCTTTCTTGCCAGGGGAATTATGGCAAGATCCTGAACAATCAGGGCGTCAAACTGGACAAATTGACAAAGTTTGGTCAATATCCTAAACACTTTGTCCTGCTCGGATTCCTTGATGATGGAGTTGAATGCAATATAAACCTTGATTTGTTTGGACTGTGCCAGGGATGCCAACCGGCTCAGTTCTTCAATGCCAAAATTATCTGCTTCCATTCGGGCTGAAAATATTTTTAATCCACAATAAATGGCATCTGCGCCTGCGGCAATGGCCGCCAAAAATGCGTTTGTATTACCGGCCGGAGCCAGGATCATGGGGGTGTTTGGTTTCATTGATACCTTGGATAATAAAATTAATGACACATCAGTATTGCAATTTTGGATAATTTTGTCAAAATATCCCTTTCTATTAACCCCATCATAACAGGAATCTTAAAATGTTTGCAAAGTATAGTGAAGATGGCTTTTTGACCCCCATTGAGGGAATTGAGATGAAAACCCTGGTCCATGGAGAAAAAAGTCTTTTAACACGGTTTCACCTTAAAAAAGACAGCCTTCTGCCGGCCCATTCCCATCCCCATGAGCAGACCGGTTTTCTGGTTTCAGGAAAGATGACGCTTTATATCGACCAAAAAGGGTATGGGGTTGAACCCGGAGACAGCTGGAGCATACCCGGCAATATTGAACACCGGGCAGAGGTGGTGGAAGATTCAGTGGCCATTGAGGTTTTTTCCCCGGTTCGAAAGGAATATCTTCCTGCTCCGGCTGGGGAGGGAATCGAACAAGGATAAACAGCGTGCTATCCCGGCAAATCAAACCGAGGTGCCAACCTTCCGATTCGGGACAGATTTTCAAAATCATCCAAGAATCAGTTTGCGGCATTGCATTCACCGATACAATGGTAATACTTAAGGCTGTGGTTTTAAAAAATAAACCCCTTAATCAAGAAGGAACTCAATATGGAAAATTTATTTGATTCAATCTTTATGGGAAGTTTTAAGTTAAAGAATAGAATTGTTTTGGCACCCATGACACGGGGGCGTGCCGGTTCCGAGCGCATACCCAATGAGCTGATGGCAGACTATTATTTTCAGCGGGCATCTGCCGGGTTATTAATCACGGAAGCAACCGTTGTTTCAGAGCAGGGCATCGGATGGATTGATTCTCCGGGAATTTACACCCGCAACATGGTAAAAGGCTGGCAGAAAGTCACTCGGAAAGTAAGTCCCACCGGTACGCCGATTTTTTTACAGCTTTGGCACTGCGGCAGAGCATCACACAGTGATTTTCACAATGGAAAGGCTCCGGTTTCCGCTTCAGCCGTCAGGCTGGAAGGGGACGGCATTCATACCCCTTTGGGAAAAAAAGCCTATGAAACACCCCGCGCCTTGACCTGCGATGAAATCAAAGCCACCATTGACGATTATCGGAAAGCATCTGTCAATGCAAAAGAGGCCGGTTTCTCAGGCGTGGAAGTGCATGCTGCAAACGGATATCTGATCAATCAGTTCCTGGATTCAAAAACAAATCTCCGGCAGGATCAATACGGCGGAAGTCTTGAAAATAAATTTCGATTTTTAAAAGAAATACTTGATGCCACCCTGGAAGTCTGGTCTCCGGAACAGGTGGGTGTCCGCATATCACCCAATGGCATTTTCAACGATATGGGGAGTATCGATTTCAGGGAGACGTTCTTGTACGTTGCAGAACAATTGAACAAATTGAATCTGGGCTATCTGCACATCATGGATGGTCTTGCGTTTGGTTTCCATGAAAAAGGGGACCCCATGACCTTGTCTGAATTCCGAAAGGTATACACGGGTATCATTATGGGCAATTGCGGCTATACCAGAGAATCTGCCCAGGAGAGAATCGAAAAAAAAGATGCGGATCTGGCAGCCTTTGGCAGACCCTATATTACCAATCCGGACCTGCCGGAACGATTAAAGAATAATTGGCCCTTAAATCCGTTTGAAGATATGTCTTTATGGTATTCACCCGGGCCTGAAGGATATACAGATTATACCCCTTACTCAAGGGCAAGATAAAAAAACCTTTATCATGGTTGATTGATTCTGGTCATGGGTGTATGAGAGGTGAAGAACACATACGGGAAATACACACAAATGACCAAGAGATTTTACCCATTGAAAAAAGTGGATGCCATTGGGGTGATCGCCCCCTCTGCCCGGTTTGATGAAAACAGATTGAATCAGGGCATTGAGTGTCTTGAAACCTTGGGGTTTGAGGTCCATGTGCCCGGGGCAATTTTTCAGGAAGAACGATACCTTGCCGGCGACGACGCTTGCCGGGCAGGGGTTGTGAATTCGCTTTTTGCAGATCCTAAGATAAAGGGAATCATTGCTGCCAGGGGGGGATTTGGAGCCATGCGCATGCTTGCCTGTCTGGACTGGGAGACGATTCGAAAAAATCCCAAGCTGGTCATTGGCTTTTCCGATGCCACGGCGCTCTTAACGGCAGTGGTGCAGCAGGCACGATTTGCAGTGGTCCACGGCCCCAATCTGGTTTCCCTGGCCAACGCCGATCCTTTGACCATTTCTTCCTTTTACCAGACCATCACAGGCAACCGGGCAGAGATTCTGATCAGTCAGGGGCAGTGTCTGGAACCCGGACAGGCTGCGGGGAAACTTCTGGGCGGCAATTTGGCCACCTTAACCCATTTGATCGGCACGCCGTTTCAACCGGATTTTATGGGGGCGGTCCTTTTTCTTGAGGATGTGGGAGAGCCTGCCTATAAGATTGACAGGATGCTGTCCCAGATGAAAATGGCAGGGCTGTTCCATGGCGTGCAAGGCGTTATTACCGGATCATTCGAAAAGTGTGACAACCCGGAGTATATCCCCCGGATATTGATGGAAATATTTGACGGGTTGCCGCTTTTTATGGGACTTTCTGCAGGGCACGGAGATCCTAATTTGTCCCTGGCAATGGGGCTGGATGTTCTGCTGGACACCGCAAGAGCAACGTTGACATGGCAGGCGATTGCGTGAAATACCCGGCCATTTCCAGGATGATGACGCAAGGTGTTACAGAATCGGTATTTCCCGGAGCCGTCCTGTTGTGCGCAAGGGGAGGGGATATCCTTTTCCATGAGGCCTACGGCATGGCAAACCTGACACATCAGCAAAGAATGCAAACGGATGCCATATTTGATCTGGCATCCCTGACCAAGCCACTGGCAACCGCCCTTTCTATGGCCTGCTTGATACAGACCGGGCGTGTGTCCCCTGGAACCCGGATAGGGGATGTGATTCCTCCGGTTTCCCACACCCCCAAGGCAATCATCTCCATTGATATGCTTTTGCGCCATACTTCAGGGCTTCCGGCCCACAGAGATTTTTTCTTTTCCATGGTCAAGGAAACCAAAAGGCCCCGGGATCTGTTGCGCAACCTGATTGTGGCAGAACCCCTGGTGGCAGAACCGGGAGATCGCCAGGTCTATAGTGATCTGGGATATATGCTTTTGTCCTGGGTGATTGAGATCCTTTCAGGGCAAAGGCTGGACCGGTTTGTTCTGGATCATTTGTATGCCCCCCTGGATATCCGGAATCTGTTTTTCATTGATCTGGACAAGGCACCAATGGGAAAAGAGCGGCTGGTGTCAACCCAGGACTGCCCCTGGCGCAGGAAAACCCTGACCGGCGAGGTGGAGGACGAGAATGCATGGGCTGCCGGGGGAATAGAGGGACATGCCGGTCTTTTCGGGGATGCGGCTTCCGTTCACAGGCTCTGTTGTGAGATCCTCAATGCCCTGTGCCGCAGACCCACCAGGCTTTTGGACCCGGATATCATGGTTTGCCTTGTCCAAAAAGAACAGGGCCGGGATATGGTGGCCGGATTCGACACCCCCTCCAAAATTAATTCATCTGCCGGCCATTTTTTTTCACCGGCCTCCGTGGGGCATCTGGGATTTACCGGCACCTCTTTTTGGCTGGATCCAAAATCAGGCTTGATCGTGATTCTGTTGACCAATCGGGTTCATCCATCCCGGTCCAATCAGAAAATAAAAGCATTTAGACCAGAGCTCCATGACCTTGTTTGTAAAATTTTGGGGTGACCAAATTAGAGAGGTCAGATTTTTAGTCTTGTAAAAATCAGCCATTTTTGTTAGCAGGTACCTTTTAATATTATATCTATAAAAATTGTGTTAATATGCAACTTTTGTATGTTAACGGTTAAAAAATATTTTTTTTTAAAATGAGGTGAAATGAATTTTATAACTGATTCTTTGCTGGGTGCCTTTTCCAATGACCTTGCCATTGATCTTGGAACTGCGAACACACTGGTCTATGTAAAAGGAAAAGGAATTGTGCTCAGCGAGCCTTCTGTTGTCGCTGTCAGAACCGATGGGCGGTCTAAAAACAAGGTCCTGGCCGTGGGTGTGGAAGCCAAGCGGATGCTGGGCAGGACGCCGGGAAATATTATCGCCATTCGGCCCATGAGAGACGGGGTGATCGCAGATTTTGAAGTCACGGAAGCCATGTTGAAGCATTTTATCCGCAAAGTTCATAACAATCGGAAAACCCTTGTTCGTCCCAGAATCATCATTGCAGTGCCTTCGGGCATCACCCAGGTTGAAAAACGGGCGGTCAGGGAATCTGCAGAATCTGCAGGCGCCAGGGAGGTTTTTCTGATTGAAGAGCCCATGGCAGCCGCCATTGGTGCCGGGCTGCCCATAACCGAACCCACCTGTAACATGGTGGTGGATATCGGCGGCGGCACCACGGAAGTTGCGGTTATTTCCCTTGCGGGCATTGTCTACACCCAATCCCTGCGGGTTGCCGGGGATAAAATGGATGCCTCCATTGCCCAGCATATCAAGCGCAAGTACAATCTGCTCATTGGGGAGCGGACGGCAGAAATTATCAAAACAACCATTGGAAACGCTTACCCGGACCCTGAAAATCTTGAGACCATTGAGGTCAAAGGACGGGATCTTGTATCCGGAATTCCAAAGATTCTGGCCATTGATTCAGAAGAGGTCCGGGTTGCCATATCAGAACAGATTGACGCCATTGTTGAGACCGTCCGAATTGCCCTGGAACAGACCCCGCCGGAACTGGCAGCCGATATCGTTGATTCGGGTATTGTTCTGACCGGTGGTGGTGCGCTCTTGAAAAACCTTGATAAACTTCTCAGGGAAAAGACCGGACTTCCCATTGTGGTAACCGATGATCCCCTATCAACGGTTGCACTGGGCTGCGGCAAAGCCCTGGATTGCCTCGATATTTTAAAAGAAGTGGTCATCAGCTGATCGAATGTTTTCGAGGAGAACCTTAATTTTTCTGGGCGTGGCATTATTTATTGTGGTCAACTTTACCATGATTACCATGACCAGTCGGCAATCTCTGCCGGTAAGCGGTCTTGAGAGGATCGCCATATCCCTGACCGCACCCTTCCAGCTTTTGATGACCCGGGCTATCGGGTTTACGGAATCGATCTGGCGAACCTATTTTATGACGGTTCTTGCGGTTAAGGAAAATGCTGAACTCAAGCAGCGTCTGTCCCAGGCAATGGAAATAAAAAACCGGTATGAGGAATTGGAGCAGGAGAATTTTCGACTAAAAAAATTTGTGAACTTTACAAGCGCCGCACCCAATACCTATGTGGCAGCCCAGGTGATTGCAAGGGATCCATCCCCCTGGTTCAAAACCATTATGATCGACAAGGGGGAATCCGACGGTCTGGTTAAAGGATACCCAGTCCTTGTGTCCGAGGGCATTGTCGGCCAGATCATCAAAGTTTCTGAAAATTATTCCCGGGTGTTGCTGATAACGGATCGGAACTCGTCAGTGGATGCCCTGGTGCAAAATTCCCGGGTTCGGGGAATGGTCAAGGGAAACAATGAAGAAAAATGTACCTTTGTGTATGCCTTGAGAAAAGATGAAATAAAGGCAGGAGAAATGATCGTTTCCTCCGGCCTTGACCAGGTATTTCCAAAGGGACTGAAGATCGGCAGGATTCTGGATGTTGAAAAAACCCAGTCACAATTGTTTCAGGATATTACCATAGAGACAAGTGTTGATTTTGATAAATTAGAAGACGTGCTTGTGTTTAAAAATGTCAAATAATTTTTTAAGACTTTTTGCATGATGAATTTTTTTTTCCTGGCTGTTTTCACCCTTTTTCTGATTATTTTTCAATCGGTTGTCCTTCCTTTCTTCCCATGGTTTCCCCAGAGTTTTGACCTGCTGATCGTGAGTATTCTTTTTTTAAGTCTTGCCTATTCCCATTACGCAGCGATTTTAACCATTGTGGGGATTGGTGCTGTCATGGACAGTATTTCCGGGGTGGCATTTTTTCATCACATCTTTTCGTATTTGTGGATTTACCTGATCGTACAGCTGTTTAAACAATTTGTCTTTCACAGGAGCGGGGTTTTTATTTTGATAATCAGTGTGGTATCGGTCCTCATCCAGCAGGCGCTGATTCTGTTTTCCGTGTTCATTCAACAGGGAAAGGATGCCGTCTTGCAGATGGATTTCACTTTGATGGTCTGGCAGCTTTTCTGGGCAAGTCTCCTTATCCCGACCGGAGTCTGGGGTATCAATTTGATGAACCACCATTGGGTCTATCTGGCAAAGAGGGTGAAACGGCAATTTGCCCAAAGGTACAGGGGATGATGTGAGCGGGTTGAATAAAAATCCAGACCGGGAATGGATAAAACAGCGGATAATGCTTGCAAGTATTTGTATTGTCATGGTATTTGCCCTGTTGCTGCTGAGGCTGGTCTATCTTCAACTGATTAAGGGAGAAGAATATCGGCGTCTTTCTGAAACCAATTGTGTTCGGCTCAAAAGTATCAAATCTTCACGGGGAGTGATCTATGACCGGAATCATGCGCTTCTTGTGGACAATCGTCCGGCCTTTGATCTGAACATTGTATTGGAAGATGCCCATCCCGTGGAAGAGACGGTTGAAAGGCTGGCAGCCTTAATTGATGTTTCCAAGCAAGAGCTTATGGAGAGCATAAAAAAGGAGGGCGATGCAGCATTCTATAAACCGGTGACCTTGAAACGGGATATTTCAAGGGACCAGCTGGCCGTTGTCGAAGCCCATAAGTTTGATCTGCCGGGAATCCATATTGATATTGAACCCACCCGCCATTATATCCATGAAAAAACAGCTGCCCACCTTTTGGGATATTTGGGGCAGATCAATCGCAATGAACTTGAAAGCGACCGTTACCCCAACGTGAGGTCAGGGGATTCCATCGGGCGGTATGGGATTGAAAAAAGTTTCGAACCTTTTTTACAGGGGAAGAGGGGGGGGCGCCAGGTCGAGGTGGATGTAAACGGACGGGTCATAAAGGTGCTGAAAACCGTGGAACCGCTATCCGGCAACGATTTGCACCTGGCCCTTGATCTTGAACTGCAAAAGGCAGCAGAACAGCTGCTGATTGGAAATGATGGCGCTGTCGTGGCCATTGATCCATCCAACGGGGATGTCCTGGTAATGGCCAGCACACCCAGCTTTGATCAGAATGATTTCATCGGCGGCATCAGCAACAAGAAATGGAAGGCGCTGATGGCGGACCCGGGAAACCCCATGACAAACAAGGCAATTCAGGCCGAGTATCCCCCGGCGTCCACCTATAAGATTCTGACGGCCCTTGCCGCTTTGGAGGAAAAGACGATTGACAGGTTTACCACTTCTTTCTGCCCGGGATATTATACCTTTGGAAAGCGGCGGTATCAATGCTGGAACAAACACGGACATGGCGAAATCAATGTTGTGGATGCCATTGCCCAGTCCTGCGATGTTTTTTTTTATCAGGCAGGAGAAAAAACGGGAGTGGACGCTTTGGCCCAGTATGCGATGGGCAGCGGTTTCGGCCGATCCACTCAAATCAAGCTTGACCATGAAAAAAGGGGGTTGATTCCAACCTCATCCTGGAAAAAAAAGCGCTACAAGGAAGCCTGGCAGGCAGGTGAAACCCTTTCCATCAGCATTGGTCAGGGGTTTAACCTGGTGACCCCTCTTCAGATGGCCGTTTTTATTGCTGCCGTTGGAAACGGCGGAACCCTTTACCGACCCAGGATTGTAACGTCAATCGCGGAGAGCAACGGAAATGTTGTAAAGTCGATTGAACCTGAAATTACCGGGGGCCTGCCGGCCAGCAAGGAAACCCTGGAGTTGCTTCAGAAAGGACTTTTAAAGGTGGTCCATGGAGAGAGGGGGACTGCCAGGCGAATTCAGGTTAAAGGGGTCAATATTGCCGGGAAAACCGGGACTGCCCAGGTGTTCAGCAGAAAGGCCGGGGAAAAATTTGACAATGAAAAACTGATCAGAACCTTGAGGGATCATGCCTGGTTTGTCTGTTATGCCCCGGCAGAGGCACCGACAATTGCCATATCCGTCATCATAGAGCATGGAGAACATGGCTCAAGCACTGCCGCGCCCATTGCAAGCGCCTTGATACAAAAATATCTTAAATTGGACCCCCCCATGGAACCCGCTTTGGGGACGTCCATAGAAACACAGTAACCCCCCTAGATAAGCACTGGAGTATATCATGTTTGACAGACGGCTGATTGAAAATTTTGACTGGGGATTCCTGATTGTCATCCTGTTGATTTGCTCAGCCGGTCTCGTGATTTTGTATTCTGCGGTGAGTGCCGGCTATGATGGCCAAGGCCTTCACTATCTGTTCAAGAAACAGGGAATGTGGATGGGAGCAGGCTTTATCATCATGATGTCCGCTCTGGTGATTGATTTCAGGGAACTGGATAAATTGAATCTGCTCATCTATGCCATTTGCGTTGGGTTCCTGGTCGCAATTTATCTGTTTGGGCAAGTGGGCGGTGGCGCCCGGCGCTGGCTGGTCATTGGCTTTGTCCGCATCCAGCCCTCAGAATTGATGAAAATTGCCCTGGTCATAAGTCTTGCATCTGTTTATTCAACCTCTGCATGCCAGGAGGGTCTCGGGTTTAGAAATCTCATCAAGCCCGCCATTTTATGTCTTATTCCCTTTGGTTTGATTGTCAACCAGCCGGATCTTGGGACAGGACTGTTATTGTTGCTGATTGCCGGATCCATTACGGTTTTTGTAAAAGTTGAAAAAAAAGTTTTTTTTACGCTGACAGCCCTTGGCCTTTCCATTGTTCCCTTGGTCTGGTTTGTCGGGCTCAAGGCATATCAGAAGGATAGGATTTTAACCTTTTTGGATCCGGACAGGGATCCTTTGGGGGCGGGATACCATATTATCCAGTCCAAAATTGCCATAGGATCCGGTATGCTGACCGGCAAGGGTTTCTTAAAGGGAACCCAGAATGCATTGTCTTTTTTGCCCGAGCAACACACGGATTTTATTCTTTCGGTACTGGCCGAGGAATGGGGATTGGTCGGCTGTAGTTTGCTCCTGATTCTCTATTTTATCCTTTTGCTCTGGGGGCTGAATATCGCCTATTCCTGCCGGAATATGTTTGGATCCATTTTGGCTTTTGGCATCACGGCCATGATTTTCTGGCAGATTTTTATCAATATCGGCATGGTCATGGGGTTGATGCCGGTGGTGGGAGTGCCTCTGCCCCTTGTTTCCTATGGGGGATCCTCGGTGGTTACCAATATGGTCGGGTTTGGGATACTCCTGAATATCAGCATGCGAAAATTTACAACCAATTGAAGTATAATTTGCTGGAAAAATACGGGATACAGGGGGCAAATATTTTATTTTTCAATGTTGACAAATGCGTGCCCGGATGGTACTCAAGTCTCGATTTCAGTGGAATTTAGACTGTTCTCGTAAAGAAACAGTCAATAGGATATAAGTAGTTGATTTTTTATAATTATTAACTGGCGGAGGGAATTTTATGATAACAGTGATTCCTGATATATCATTGGTATATCAGATGATCAATTTCCTTGTTCTGCTTTTTGTGCTCAATCTGGTTCTGTACAAACCGATCCGTAATGTTCTTTTGGAAAGAAAAGCAAAGGTCGACGGCCTTGAATTAGGCGTTGAACGCGCGTCTGCTGATCTTGAGTCTCAAAAGGATTCCTACAAGAACGGTTTGAGAGAAGCCAGATCCAAAGGCCTGAAGGAAAAAGAGGTCTTTGTCGAAGCGGCATCAAAAGAAGAAAAGGAAATAATCGACCAGATTAACAAGAAAGCTCAGGCAAATCTTGCTCAGATAAAAGAGCAGGTGGCTTCTGAAACTGAGCAGGCCCGGAAAGTCCTTGAGAGCGAGGTTGCGGTCTATGCCAAAGCCATCGGCGAAAAGATTTTAGGGAGGGCCTGCTAATGGGAAATTTTAAACCAAGACACTTCAAAGTTGCAGGACTCGTAACGCTTGTTGTAACCGGTTTCGGTGCTGTTGCATGGGCGGCTTCCGATGGCGGCGGCGTTCACAACAGCTGGCTTCGGGTTGATACCTGGAAAGTACTAAACTTTGGCATCCTCGCCATAGCCGGGTTTTTTATTGCTAAAAAACCCGTTGCCCAGTTTTTTTCCTCCCGCAAACAGGAGATTGCAGATGAGTTGAAGGGCCTGGAGGAACAACGGGCGGCCGCAGAAAAAAAACTGGCTGAATATCAAGCCAAGTTTAAAAATCTTGATCAGGAATCCAAGCTCATTGTTGAAGAGTATATTAAACAGGGTGAAGAAGCCAAACAAAGAATTCTGGCAGAGGCAAAGGACCAGGCAGCCAAACTGGAAGATATGGCAAAACGCACTATCGAACAGGAATTCAAAGCAGCCAAGGCGAAATTGATGCAGGAAATCGTTGAACGGGCAATGGAGCAGGCAGAGACCGTTATTAAGGAATCCATCTCATCTGAAGATCAGGATAATCTGGTTGATCAATATTTGAAAAAGGTGGTGGCATAATGAAAAATTTAACGGTTTCAAGGCGTTATGCCAAGGCATTGCTTCTCATCGGCCAGGAAGACGGTCAGTCGGAACAATACAATGAAGAGCTTGGTGCAATGGTTGGGCTCTTTGACACACAGGACGGATTTGAAAAAACCCTGACCAATCCTTTGTACAACAAAAATGACCGGAAAAAAGTGCTTCAGGCTGTTTTGGCGGCAACTGACCTTTCTGCCATCATGAAATCCTTCATGGTTCTCTTGTTTGATAAGGGCAGAGTCGGTTTTTTAAGGGAGATTGCTTCCTATTACAAAGACCTTGCCGATGAACTCAATGGGGTTGTAAAGGCCAGTGTCATATCTGCAACCGAGCTCTCCTCGGAAGCGATTGATAAAATCAGGGAAGCCTTGTCTAAAAAGGCGGGAAAAACTATTGTTCTGAATGTTGAGCAGGATACAAGCCTTATTGGCGGTGTGGTAACAAAAATCGGTGATCTTGTTCTTGACGGCAGCGTGAAAACTCAGCTGATTAATATGAGGGAAACATTAAAAAAAGGTGAGAGTGTCTAATGGAAATTAAAGCAGAAGAAATAAGCCAAATAATAAAAGATCAGATCAAGGGTTTTGACGCAGAAGTTGATCTGAGCGAAACTGGTGTTGTCCTCTCTGCGGGTGATGGTATCGCCCGTGTATATGGTCTGGAAAAAGTTAAGGCAATGGAGCTGGTTGAGTTCCCCGGCGGAATTTTGGGTCTTGCGCTGAACCTTGAATCCGACAATGTCGGTATTGCCATCCTCGGTGATGACAAGGTCATCAAAGAAGGGGATGTGGTTAAAAGAACCGATCGTATAGCCTCTGTTCCGGTTGGCGAAGCCCTCCTGGGTCGTGTTGTGACCACCACAGGCGAGCCGGTTGACGGAAAAGGCCCCATTAATTCCGATATTTATATGAACATGGAATTGGTGGCTCCCGGTGTTATTGCCAGGAAAGGTGTTCATGAACCCTGCTACACCGGTTCCAAAGCCATTGATGGTATGACCCCTGTTGGCCGCGGTCAGCGGGAGCTGATCATTGGTGACCGCCAGATTGGTAAAACAGCAGTTGCCGTTGATGCCATTATTGCCCAAAAAGAAAGCGGCATCAAATGTATCTATGTTGCCTGCGGCCAGAAAAAATCAACGGTTGCCCAGGTTGTTGCCGCCCTTGAAGAGCATGGTGCCATGGAATACACCACCGTTGTCGTGGCCTCGGCTTCTGAATCAGCCGCCATGCAGTATCTGGCACCCTATGCCGGATGCGCCATGGGTGAATATTACAGAGACAAAGGCGAACATGCCCTGATCATCTACGATGATCTTTCAAAACAGGCGGTGGCCTATCGTCAGGTATCTTTGCTGCTCAGACGTCCGCCCGGACGTGAGGCCTTCCCTGGCGACATTTTTTACAACCATTCCCGTCTGCTGGAAAGATCGGCTAAAATGAGCGATGCCATGGGCGCCGGATCTCTTACCGCCCTTCCCATCATTGAAACCCAGGAAGGCGATGTTTCTGCCTTTATTCCGACAAACGTTATTTCCATCACCGACGGACAGATTTTTCTGGACAAAGACCTTTTCTTTGCCGGCATCAGGCCTGCCATTGACGTAGGACTTTCCGTATCCCGCGTTGGGGGTGCCGCCCAGGTAAAAGCCATGAAACAAGTGGCCGGTACCCTGCGCCTTGATCTGGCCCAGTTCCGTGAATTGGAAGCTTTTGCCGCATTCGGGTCTGACCTTGATGCCGCCACCCAGAAACAGCTGACCCGTGGCGAGAGACTGGTTGAGTTGCTCAAACAACCTCAGTTCAAGCCCCTTTCCATGGAAAGAATGGTAACCGCACTTTATGCCGGAACCAAAGGATATAT